>RCMY010001808.1_pt1 | contig 23425 bp, 17 predicted proteins | sample 2041341 | NCBI WGS metagenome assembly RCMY01 (sample SAMN09708234, study PRJNA481090) | Marine sediment metagenome, whole genome shotgun sequencing project.
CGGGAGTAGAAAAATGAACTGCCGACGGCGGTCGCCGCAACCGCCAAAAACGCAAAGGGCAGCTGTTCGACACCCAGTTCCGAAAGAAATAGGGCGTTTATCGTAGGCTTGATGATCATTAGCACCGCAATGACCAAAAATATATACGACAGCATATAGAGGGAAACCCGAAATTCCCCCTCACGGACATCGAAAGTTTTTTGGATCAGGTTACGGAGCATGGTTTAAAGGTTGGCTTTGGCTATCTAAGAACTCAATAATGTCCTATTTTGTTGCCAAAGATATATCCTTTTTCAAAACCTTTTCCACGGGCTTTACCAAGTCCCGAATAATCTGTTCGCCATTGGCATCATCAATCAGGGCGACGATGATATATCGTCTATTTTGATTTTCGCCCCAAACCAAAACGGAATCGGAATGATAGGTACGCCAGGAGCCCGATTTTCGGAATAACCGGGCATTAGGAGCAATCTGGTCCAAAGTATTCACAAATTTATGGTGCAGTTCTGGGTTTTCAAGAGCGGCCAACATTTCTTTTGAACGTTTTTCATTAACCAGTTTTCCGTTGGCCAACAAATAATAAAAACGGCATACTTGAGTGACCGAAGCGGCATGGCTCAAATGTTTTAAGGGCTCACGGTTGGTAGCCCCGCCACCGCCGTAGCGTTTTCCCACCCAGAGTCCGCCGCCTTTCTCCTCATCATAGAAATCGTATTTGGGGTCGGTCATGACCGCTTCCAATTTCTCGTAACCCACGCGGTCAATCATACGGGTTGCGGCCTGGTTGTTCGATTTGCTGATCATAAGGCGCATGTCTTTTTTCACTTCGAGAGTTTCTTTGAGTTCTCCCTTGTCAATGGCATCGGTCGCCGCTAATAGAATGGCAATTTTAGGCAGGCTGGCGGCATACATCATGTAGTTACCGTTCACCCTGGCAAAACGTGGTATTTCTGGATTGCTCAGATCAACGATACCGACCGCCATTTTCTTTTGGGCAATCAGGGTTGCCCAGTCGGAACGGCTGTTCAGCTCTTTTTCAAAACTGGCCTGCAAGGAACTGTCCAGCAGTTGGCGCAAAGGTTTGATATTCGCATCGTCTATTTTGATGGGAAGTTCGTCTTGCGCGTTTAAGTAGGTGGCGCACAAGCATAAAAAGAGTACTAGGATAAGATTTGGTTTCATTGATAAGTTTTGGTTTAAATTAATCTATCAAAGGTACGCTATCCGCTGATTCGTAGGGTGTTAAATTTTAGGACGTTCCGTTTAACGACAAGCTGAGCAAAATCGAGATGCGTTACTATTTTTGCTTCTGGGAAGTGTTAATGTATTTGGAAATTATTGATTTTTTACAGTAGTAATTGTAAGAAAAATTGCCAGCCCCCTTGCGACTATGCAAACGGACCAGCATTTTTTAGATGCTTTTTGTCAGATTTCCAATCCTGCCAGCTTTCGCGTTTCAGTTTGTCGTGCCATTTTCTGAATTCGGGACTATTGTATTCCATATCCGACGATATTTTCGGTAAAATAGGGAATTCAATAAAAAAAAACCCACTTCAAATAATTGAAGCAGGTTTTGTACTTTTCTAGCGTTCGGCGTAATTTTACCATTTCGTAACTACGCTTGATAAAATTAGTAGATTCTTAACCTTTCACTTCGGATACGCTCAGTGACCGGATTATAACTACTTTACCATCTCATAACTTCTCTTAATGAAATTAGTAAGTTCCTCACCTTTCAATAGCCCTTTAGAAAGTCGGGCCAAATCAACGGATTGATTGATCAATCGTTCCCGCTTTTTGGCGGTCTTGGTATTCAAAATTTCGCCGACCAGTTCGTGATTGGTGTTGACGACCAGGTTGTACATCTCCGGCATACTTCCCATGCCCATGATTCCACCTCCACCGGTCTGCTGCATTTCTTTCATGCGGCGCAAAAATTCGGGTTCGGTAATGATGAATGGGGAGGCATCGCTATCCATCGCCTCGAGTTGTATGGTATAACTCTTGTTTTCGATGGTCTCTTCCAGCTCTTTCTTTAGCTTTTCCTTTTCTTCGTCGGAAAGTTTGCTGATCGCAGTCTCCTCTTTTTTGATAAGGTTATCTACGTGATCGGCATCGACGCGGGCGAAAGAAACTTTCTCTTTAGAGCTTTCCAATTTTTGCATCAAGTGTCCGATAATGGGGGAATCCAACAATAATACTTCGAACCCTTTGGCCTTCGCGGCTTTAATGTAACTATGCTGTGCCTCTTTATCCGATGCGTATAGGATTACCAGTTTATCATCCTTATCCGTTTGGTTGCCTTTGATTTTTTCCTGAAGTTCTTCGAAAGTGAAATACTTGCCATCTACCGTTGGATAGAGTGCAAATTTGTCCGCTTTTTCAAAAAATTTATCCTCGGAAAGCATACCGTATTCGATAACGATTTTGATATCGTTCCATTTCTTTTCAAAATCCTCTCGATTGTCCTTGAAAAGAGAATTCAGTTTATCCGCTACTTTTCGGGTGATGTAGGAAGATATTTTCTTGACCGCACCATCCGCCTGCAGATATGATCGAGATACGTTCAGCGGAATATCAGGAGAATCGATAACGCCACGCAGCATCGTTAGGAATTCAGGCACGATACCTTCGACATTATCGGTTACGAACACTTGGTTCTGGTATAGTTGTATCCTGTCTTTTTGGATGTTGAGGTCGTTCGTCAGTTTCGGGAAGTACAATATACCCGTTAGGTTGAACGGATAATCCACATTTAAATGGATATGGAATAGCGGATCTTCGAACTGCATCGGGTAGAGCTCGCGGTAAAACTCCTTATAGTCCTTATCCTCTAAATCTACCGGCTGCTTGGTCCATGCCGGAGTGGGATTGTTAATAATATTGTCGACTTCCTTGGTAGGAGCAGGGTCATCCTTTTTAGCATCTTTCTCTTTGGGAAGCGTTTCCGTTTTAGTGCCGAATTTGATGGGTATTGGCATAAACTTGTTATACTTCCGTAAAAGAGTGCTTATTCGGTTATCCTCTAGAAATTCGGTGGAATCTTCTGCTATATGAAGAATAATTTCAGTACCACGATCTTTTTTCTTTCCTTTTTTCAAAGTGAAATTGGGCGATCCATCACAGCTCCAATGCACCGGTACGGCATCCTCTTGATAACTTTTTGTCAGGATTTCGACCTTTTCGGCGACCATGAAGGCGGAGTAGAACCCAAGTCCGAAATGTCCGATGATTCCAGTATCCTTCGCGCCATCCTCATATTTGTTCAAAAACTCCTCGGCGCCGGAGAAGGCGATGTCGTTAATATATTTCTTGACCTCTTCCTCGGTCATCCCTATACCCTGATCGGTGATATGTATTTTCTTCCCTTCATAATAGGGTTGTCATATTCCACTTTGGCCTCACCGATAGAGGTAATGTGCTTTAATTTGAGCGTCGCATCCGTCGCATTCGAAATCAGCTCGCGAAGAAAAATTTCGTGGTCGCTGTATAAAAATTTCTTGATCAGCGGAAAAATATTCTCCACTGAAACGTTGATCTTACCTGTTGCCATGATTTACTTCCTTTTTTTGTCATTCCCGCGAAGGCGGGAATCTGTTTAACTTATTCTGTCACCTGTCAATCCCGCACCTCGACTGCGCTCGGCATAAACTTCGGCGGGAATCTCTTAGTTAATGATTTTCTATTTGCCTTGAATACTTCCTTCTAATACTGAATTATTCACGCATTAAACAGTCAAAAAAAATACCACACCTTCCAACAGTGACAAACTGACATATATAATTAAACAAATTCTATTAATCCTCAGATCCTAAACCCCCCGGTCAATTTTAACATTATTTTGTTTAAAGAATAAGACTAATGATTAAACATTATCGTATATTTGACATGATTATGAAAGAAGTGCTATGAGAAAGAATTTATGTCATAATCAAGTTTTGATTATTTATTGGTTAGGTTGTTTGAAAACGTGTCCTCACTTGGGGGCACGTTTTTATTAACGCGATATTGCGAAGGCAACCTATTATTTCGTAATCTCTTAACACAGATTGCCATAGATAACCCGTAATTTTATGGTAGATATTAGGTTAAGGAAAAAAGATTCCTGCCTTCGCGGGAATGACAAAAACAGGATTGATTTATGGGTACGAAGACGAAAACAAAGAAAAAAATTACCGAAGACGACATTGTAGGAATGTACATGGATTATGTGCTGGAACATGAAACGGTTCCTAAATCTATTTACAAATTCTGCAAAACGAACGAGATTGAAGAATCCGATTTTTACGGATTTTTCGGTTCGGTGGATGGGATTCAAAAGGCGATATGGAACAAGTTCTATACCAATACCGAGACCCTGCTGCTTAAGAATAAGGAATATGACGGGTTTTCCAACAAGGATAAGATGCTTTCCTTCTTTTACACTTTTTTCGAGATGCTGACATTAAACAGGAGCTATGTGCTTTTTTCGCTCAGGAAAGATAAAGGTATGATGAAGAACATGCAGCAGTTAAAAGGACTAAGAAGTCATATTAAGGGCTTCGCTATCGACCTGATCGATGATGGTAATGCGGATAAAAATCTAAAGATTACCCAACACAATCCTACCATTTTCTCGGAAGGTGCATGGTTACAGTTTTTGTTCGTGCTTAAATTTTGGATGAACGACGGCTCCCCAGGCTTCGAAAAAACGGATATCGTCATCGAAAAATCCATCAACACCGTTTTCGACGTTTTCGATAATACGCCCTTGGAAAACATCATCGATTTGGGAAAGTTTCTTTATAAGGAGACCTTTGCGTAAGCAAGTAAAAAATTCAAGGGTCAATCGTTACTTCGTAGCTGTTCAAGGTTTAAAGTTGCTTAAAGACACCTTGAACCTTGAACGCGCCAACGACGTTTTTGAACCTTATTTTTTTTAACTTTTAATTTTTAACCTGCAACCTGCAACCTGCAACCTGCAACCTGCAACCTGCAACCTTTAACCCGTAATCTCTATCAATGAAAACCCTCGACAAGATACCCACCGGAAAAATAGAACGCGCCAGCAAGCTTGTTAAAACGGGCGCCAAGATCGGTGGCAACTACCTCAAATATTACGGGAAAAAATTAGTCAATCCCGAATTGAACAGGGACGAACTGAACGAGGACAATGCGGGCGATATCTATGATGGCCTAAAAAGCCTGAAGGGCAGTGCTTTGAAAGTGGCCCAGATGCTGAGTATGGAGAAAAACTTGCTTCCGACGGCCTATGTGGAAAAATTTTCGCTGTCCCAGTTTTCCGTTCCCCCACTTTCCGCACCTTTGGTCCGCAAGACGTTCAAGAAATATATGGATAAGTATCCCGAAGAGCTTTTCGATACCTTCGAGCGCGATTCCATCAATGCAGCGAGTATCGGGCAGGTACATAAAGCGACCAAAAATGGTAAGGAACTGGCAGTAAAGATCCAGTATCCCGGAGTCGCCGAAAGTATTGGTAGCGACCTCGCCTTGGTCAAGCCCATCGCCATCAGAATGTTTAACCTTCAAGGAAAAGACTCGGACAAATATTTTAAGGAAATCGAGAATAAATTGATGGAGGAGACCAATTACATCCTTGAGCTACGACAAAGCAAGGAAATTACCGAGAAATGTAGTGTCATACCCGATCTGGAATTTCCGAAATATTATGAAAAACTATCCAGCGAACGTATCATTACGATGGACTGGATGCACGGGCAGCATCTGAGTGAGTTCACTAAAACGGATTTTTCCCAAGAACTGGGCAACCGATTGGGCCAAACCCTTTGGGATTTTTATATGTTCCAGATTCACGGTTTGCGAAAGGTACATGCCGACCCGCACCCCGGCAATTTTTTGGTCAGTGACAACGAAACCCTCATCGCCATCGATTTTGGTTGCATCAAAGAAATACCGGACGAGTTTTATGTGCCTTATTTCGATTTGGCAGTGAAGGAAAATATTGAAAACGATGCCCTATTTACCGAGCGGTTGCTGGAACTCGAAATGCTGGGTCCTAACGATTCGCCCAAGGAGACGCAATTCCTAAAGAAACTCTTCACGGAAATGTTCACGCTCTTTTCATCTCCCTTCAACGAAACCCATTTCGATTTTGGATCCGAAAAATTTTGGGACGGAATCACCGACCTAGGCCAACGTCTGTCAAAAGATCCGGAAGTCCGCCGTATGAACAGCAACCGGGGTTCCGAGCATTTTCTTTATATGAGCCGAACCTTTTTCGGGCTTTACAACCTACTTCACGACTTGAAAGCGACGGTCGAGGTAAATAGTTTTAAAAATTATCTTTCCGAATAATTTCGTTACTTTATCTTCTCAACTAAGGTATCAGGAAATGGGAAGCGGCACACAGTGACCAGTTACCCGGTAACTTGCAACCTATATTAACCTGTAACCCAATAACCAAGATCATGTACAACTCAAAAATTACCGGATTAGGCTATTTTGTACCCGAAAACGTTGTGACCAACGATGATTTGGCCGAACTCATGGATACCAATGACGCGTGGATACAAGAACGTACCGGAATTAAAGAGCGCCGACACGTTGTCAAGGGAGAAGACACTACGACCACAATGGGCGTAAAAGCGGCCAAAATTGCGATCGAACGCGCCGGAATCGATAAAGATGATATCGATTTTATCGTTTTCGCGACTTTGAGTCCCGATTACTATTTCCCCGGTCCCGGTGTGCTCGTTCAGCGCGATCTGGGCATCAAGACTGTAGGCGCGCTCGATGTAAGAAATCAATGCTCGGGCTTTATCTATGCGATTTCCGTTGCCGATCAGTATATCAAGTCCGGTATGTACAAAAATGTTCTAGTCATAGGCTCTGAACTACATTCCCACGGATTGGATATGAGCACTAGGGGCAGGGGCGTTTCCGTTATTTTTGGGGATGGTGCGGGTGCAGCAGTATTGACGCGGGAAGAGGATACCGCTAAAGGGATTCTATCGACCCACCTGCATTCCGAAGGGCAGCATGCCGAAGAACTATCACTGATTGCACCGGGCATGGGCAAGCGATGGGTCACAGATATTATTGAGGATAATGATCCTGATGACGAATCGTACTATCCCTATATGAACGGACAGTTCGTATTCAAAAACGCGGTCGTGCGATTTAGCGAGGTGATTATGGAGGGCCTAAAAACCAATGGGCTTTCACCAGAAGACATACATCTTTTAGTGCCACATCAGGCCAATCTTCGCATCTCACAATTCATTCAGAAGAAATTCGGACTTAGCGATGATCAGGTCTTCAATAATATAATGAAATACGGCAATACAACCGCAGCATCGATACCAATTGCCCTTACAGAGGCTTGGGAAGCAGGTAAAGTTAACGAAGGCGATTTGGTGGTTTTGGCCGCTTTTGGTAGTGGGTTTACATGGGGGAGTGCAATTATTAGATGGTGAAAATGAAAAAGACACTGGTTGTTGGAGCTTCGCTAAAACCGGAGCGGTACAGTAACCTCGCGATAAACCGTCTGTTAGATAGTGGGATAAAAACCGAAGCTTTCGGTTTGCGGGAAGGAAAGATACGGGTGGTAAACATTAAGACCGATTTCGAGGATTTTCAGGATATACAAACCGTTACCTTATATATAGGTAAGAAACATCAACCAGAATACCTCGAAAAGATACTAAAGCTGCAACCGGAACGCGTCATTTTCAATCCCGGAACTGAGAATCCCGCACTGTATGAAATCCTCAAAAAAAATGGGATAGAAGTCGAGGTGGCCTGTACTTTGGTGCTTTTGGCTACGGGACGGTATTGAATAGAAGTTCAAGCGCAAGTATCAAGTTCAAGTTCAAAAAAAGGTTAGGAGTGTATTGGTTTGTGAGCTTAGCAAAAGCGCTCTTGATTATCGATTACTGCCTGCCGCTACTGTCATTGCTTACTTTCAATCGGATCAAAAGCAATCCAAAAATCGTCAAAGCGGCATTTACTGCAATGCTGATAAACCCAAAATTAAAATCAAATGCAGATGAGCTGTACCAACTTAGTGCATAAGTGAGTAGGGGAGCAGCGATGCATATTATGGGAACTAATCTGTCCTTGACTTTTACCGGTGTAAACATTCCGAAGAGGAACAGTCCCAACAATGGTCCATAAGTATACCCGGCAACATTGAAGATTATGGAAATCACATCGCCCCGGCTTTGGGAAAAGGCCATAATGATGATAAATACGACTATTGAAAAGCCGATCAACACCCAATTTTTGTACTTCTTCTTTTCGTTTCCCGTTTTTTTCGAAATATCCAAAAAATCATAGGTAAACGAGGTGGTAAGGGCCGTCAAGGCAGAATCTACACTTGAAAACGAAGCGGCAATTATCCCCAGTAAAAAACTTATTCCTGCAATCAGTCCTAAATGGTTCAGGGCGAGTTCGGGGAAGAGGGTATCGGTATCCAAAAACTGTCCCTCGGGCCCAACGGGTAAGGTGATGCCTTTTTTCTCGGCATAGATGTACAGCAAAACGCCCAACCCCAAGAATAGAAACTGCGTCGCGGCTAAAATCATACTATAGGTCAGGGTGTTTTTTTGGGCATCCCATTGGTTCTTGCAAGTCAAGGTCTTTTGCATCATGTTCTGATCCAGGCCCATCATTGCGATGGCTATCAGGATACCCGCAACGAATTGTTTGTAGAAGTTATTGGCGGATTGTCCATCCCAATTGAACACCTGAAAATACTCATGCTCCCTTACTGCCTGTATCGACCCGGCCAATGATAGGTCGAGGGACTGCGTTATGCTGTAAATTGTCACCACCGCGCCCGTAATCAGAAACACGGTCTGCATCGTATCGGTCCATACAATGGTCTTGATGCCTGTTTTGTTGGTGTAGAGCCAGACCAGTAATAAAATTATGATGACGGTAACGAAGAACGGAATGCCTACCCGGTCAAAAAACGCGAACTGTAAGATTTTTGCCGCCAACAGCAGTCGCAGAGCCGCCCCGAAGGATTGGGAGACCAAGAAAAAAAGAGAGCCCGTTTTATAGGTATATCTCCCGAAACGATCCTCCAAATAGGAATAAATGGATACCAATCGTAACCTATAATATAAAGGTACAAGCACAAAAGTGATGAATAAGTAGCCTACCACATTACCTAATACGAATTGAAAGAAAAACAGGTCATTATTGCCCACCATACCCGGAACGGACACAAAGGTCACTCCCGACAGCCCTGCACCCACCATACCAAAGGCCACCACAAACCAGGGGGACTGACGATCGCCCGTAAAAAAGGAATCGTCGCTACTGTTCCGGGAGGTGAAATAAGAGATGACCATCAATAGAATGAAGTAGGCGGCGATAACGGAGAAGACCAAATATATACTCACAGGTTGGGTGTTTGGTGGGTCGAAGTTAAGGAAATGTTGGGATATAAAATTAAGGAGAAGACATTACGATACTTTGTAGTCCTTGATTGGTAATTATTGAATGATTTTAGCTGTTTATAGAATAGCATACTATGCGAATGCATTCGCAAAAGCGTCTAAGGAAGTATCAAAAAATACTATATTTAATGTAATCTTTTTCGTATAGAATTACACTTAATCAGATAAATTTATCGTTTTAACGATATTTTAACTTTCATGTTAATATTACTATAACGTTTTCGGACTACTTTCATAGTGTTAATTCTTGTTAAGAAACCTAAAAACCTAATCATGAAGAGAACACTGATGAAAAGTTTTTTGTGGGTCGGGGCATTTTTATGCTTTGGGCTCGCAAAGGCGCAGACGGTAAGCGGAACTGTTTCCGATGAAACGGGCCCATTACCTGGCGCAAACATTTTAGTAAAAGGAACCACGAACGGTACGCAGTCAGATTTTGATGGTAACTACACCTTGGACGATGTAGCCAATAACGCCACCTTGGTCTTCAGCTATATTGGCTATAAGACCGTGGAAATTTCTGTAAATAATCAGTCCACCATCGATGTGACTATGGAAGAAGATGCCGCCCAATTGGAAGAGGTCGTTCTGATCGGTTACGGTAGCCAGAAAAAATCGGATCTAACCGGGTCCGTGGGACAGGTCGATGCTGAACAATTGCAAGAGCGTCCCGCTCAATCGCTCAACCAGGCATTGTCGGGCAAGGTCGCCGGGGTGCAGGTCAATACCAACTCCGGCCGGCCAGGCGGTAAGACCAATGTTAGGATCAGGGGTTTCAGTTCCATCAACTCCTCCAATAATCCCCTTTATGTGGTCGATGGCGTACAATTGCCACAGGGCAACCTGGATCAGTTCAGTTCGGCTATCGATTATTTGAACCCGAACGACGTGGTCTCGATTGAAGTGCTTAAAGATGCTTCTTCTACCGCAATTTACGGCGCAAGGGGTGCAAACGGGGTGATATTGGTCACCACGAAAAGGGGAAAACCGGGTCAGGGCAGAATTACCTATGATGTTGAATATAACGTGAAGCAAATAGGTCCCAACCAGGCCCAACCGCTCAATTCGGAAGAATATAAAATGATTGAACAGCTCTCTTGGGAGAACGCGGAGAAATTCGATCCTGACGGCTGGGCTATCGGAAAGTATGCCGATCTGGAACCGCGATTGTTAAGGCAAGGCGAACTGGTGGTCGACTTTTTTGATAGCAACGGTGATGCCGTTTATGATACCGATTGGATAAAGGCGGCGCAGCAGCACAGACTGTCGCAAAATCACCAACTAGGCTTTACCGGCGGAAACGAAAGGACTACGTATGCACTCTCAGTGGGTATCAACGATGAACAGGGGCTTCTTAAGAACACCTATCTAAAACGCTATTCCGGCCGATTTTCTATCGATGACCAGATCAAGGATTGGCTGAAGGTCGGTGGCTCGCTCAGTTATAACTACCAGACTGAGAATCTTTCCGACACCAATGATGCAGTGCCCCGCCAAATGGTCGAGGATTTTCCGTTCTTGCCAGTAACCTATCCCAGTGGCCATCCTAAGGAAGGGCAGTTTGCGGATAACAGGGACTACCCTAAGGCGGAAGGGTCATATAGTTCGGTCCATAGATTGAACGGCCAAAAATACATCCTGAACACCCAGACGAGTTCGGGCAGTGTTTATACCAACATGAACTTTACCAAAGATCTCGAGATGCGGACTGTTCTTGGAACGAACGTAATTACCCAGGAAAACAACGAATTCCGCGATGCCACATTATCAGGTAGCAACCAAGCCTTTGCTGCGGCGAGCAACAGTAAGGAGACTTTTTGGTCCATAGAAAATTATCTAACCTATAATAAGGAAATCAACGAGAACAATTCGCTGACCGCCTTATTGGGACTTTCCTGGCAACAATCGAACACCTTTTTTGTGAATGCCCAATCCAATAACTTCCCTACCGACTATTTTGAGTTCAACAACCTGGGCTCAGGTACCGATAATTTGGGAGTTTCCTCGAATGCGCAAAGGGAGGCCTTGAATTCCTATTTTGGAAGGCTTAATTATAACCTCTTCGGCAAGTACCTTTTCACGGTTACCGGTAGGGCGGATGGTTCCTCGAAATTCGGTGCCAACAACAAGTTTGCGTTTTTCCCTTCGGCAGCGTTTGCCTGGAGGGTCTCCGATGAAAATTTTCTTGCGGACAGCGAAACGATTTCCAACCTAAAGCTAAGAGCAAGCTACGGGTTGACCGGTAACTCCGAAATAAGCCCTTATACCTCGCTATCCCTGTTAAGCTCCAATTATACGACCATTTGGGGCGGCAACCGTGTCGGGGGTACAGGCTTGAACCGTTTGGAAAATCCCGATCTAAAATGGGAAAAGACCGCACAATACGATGTAGGCCTTGAATTGGGACTGTTCAATAACCGGATAAGTATCGAGGCCGATTACTATTATAAAAAGACCACCGATATGTTATTGGATGCCCCCGTACCGAATACCAGCGGTTACACCACTATAAAAAGGAACGTGGGTTCGATGGAGAACAAAGGGTTCGAGTTTTCGCTTACGACCATGAATATTGCAACAGAAGACGTGACCTGGAACACCACTTTCAATATTGCGACAAACAGGAACAAGGTACTCTCCTTGGCCACCCCATCCGATATTTTCGGGGTCGGCGGTCCGGGCATTACCAACGAGACCAGCATTATTAGGATCGGGGAGCCAGTAGGTGCGTTCTGGGGCTTGACCCGAGAAGGGGTTTGGGGTACCGACGAGGCAGCGGAAGCCGCAAGTTTTGTAAGCTATCGCAACGGCCTAACTATACTTCCGGGAGATATCAAATACAAGGATTTTAACGGGGACAAAATTATCAACGATGAAGACAGGTCCATTATCGGCAATGGGTATCCCACGGCTTCGGGTACTTTTACCAATTTTGTGGCCTATAAAGGCCTTGACCTTACTTTGGAACTTCAATATTCCTGGGGAAATGACGTGATGGACATGAACCTGCATGCCAGTGAAGATCGGCAGGCTTTGGCAAATAGCTATAACACGGTGCTGAATGCCTGGACACCGGACAATCAGAACACCATGATCGCACAAGTGCGCGCTACTACTGCAGGGTACGTAACCAATGTGGATACCCATTGGATTAAAGACGGGTCTTTCGTACGGGGCAAAAATTTGATGCTTGGGTACACCTTTAACAGTGACCTCACAGATAGGCTGTATTTGAACAAATTGCGAATATATGCCTCGACGCAGAACTTCTTTTTGATAAATGACAAAGATCTTTTAGGAGACCCTGAGGTAACGCCCATTCGCGGTGGTGAAGGCAGCAACGTATTCTCGCAGGGGATGAAGTGGCATGAATATCCGAAATCCACAACTTTTGTTCTCGGGCTTCAGGTAGGCATATAATCGATTAACTTAAAAGAGATAACATCATGAAAATTAACATAAGATATATACACAAGATTTTAATCTTTTCGGCTGTATTGCTGGGTACGGTCGGCTGTTCCGATTTTTTGGATGAACAAGATCCATCAAACCTGACATCGGACAGTTTTTATACAGAGCCCAAGCATGCCGAAGCAGCCATCGCGGCCGTTTATGCCGATGCCCGGTTCATAGGTGACGGGGCAGGTATTTTTTCGTCGAACTGGCAAATGTTGATGGCCCCGACGGGTATAACAACCACCGAGACCGCCCAGAATTCAGACCTTAATAACCTGTATGCCCTATCCTATGATGCCAGCACGGGGCATATCAGAAACTGGTGGCGCGGGGTCTATAAGGTTATTTCCAATGCAAATTTGGTTATTGAAAATGTTCCGAATATCGACATGGACGAAGCCGAGAAAGCAAAAATAATGGGCGAGGCAAAGTTTCTTCGTGCCTGGGCCTATTTTTTAGCGGTCAGGATATGGGGAGATGTGCCCTTGATCACTATTCCGCAGTTGAGCTCTTCCGCAGAAGATTTTTTTCCGGTGCGCTCGCCACAAAATGAGGTGTACGCACTAATCGTTGCCGACTTGACCGAAGCCGAAAACGCCGGATTGGAATGGACCGACGAAAATGGACGGGTATCCCAAGCGGCGGTCAAGACATTGCTCTCCAAAGTCTACCTGACCATGGCCGGGCAACCCCTTAACGAAACGGCGCGCTATGCCGATGCTGCCGCCAAGGCCAAAGAAGTTATCGACAATGCTGGAACCATCGGCCTCTTTGATACCTATGGCCAAATACACGATGAAAGCTTTAACAATACCGGGGAATTTATTTTTAGTCTACAATATAATGATCTGGTCGCTTCAAATCCCATGGGCAATATGTTTCCCAATTTTGAGCCGGTTACCTATCGTGGGAATTCCGGTACGGGAAGTACCATTCCGACTATCAACTTCTACAACTCCTATGAAGATGGCGATCTCAGGGCCGTAGATCGGGAAGGCTGGTTCTATTCCAGTTACTATCGCGATGGTGACGGGGAGCTATTCGATTTAGGGACGCCCTATATTTTCAAGTATTTCAATAGAACGGCCAATGGCACCGAGGGAGTAGGTGGTACGGCCAAGGACAACCTGAACCTCATGATCTTTCGGTATGCCGAGGTGCTGTTGATCTATGCCGAAGCCTCCAACGAGGTCGGCGGCCCCAACCAACAAGCCTGGGACGGATTAAAAGCGATAAGAGATCGGGCGCAACTCATTACGCCAGACTTTGGTACGTTTACCCAAGCGTCGTTTCGTGAGGCTATCTTGAAGGAAAGATGGCACGAGCTCTGTTTTGAACTGAAAACCTGGTTCGATATGGTACGCCTCAGAAAAGTATACAATGGCGATACAGACAGCTTTGACGATTTTGTCGGCCATGTAAATCCGATACCGAAGCAAGCCCTACAAGAGAAGCACCTGTTGTTCCCCATTCCCGAACAGGAAACCATCAACAGCCCTAATTTAACACAGAATCCCGGGTATTGAAATTAAGAAAGTTTGTTTGAGTTAGTTTTAATTGAGTTAGTTGAGAAGCGGGGCAAAGCCCCGCTTTTTTTGTATACGGTTTGATTTATTCTGCGTCATCCCTTTTTATCGGCCGTCCACGTTTTATATTCCTCCGTCTCCTCGGCCCTCAAGATACGCGGCTGCCCTTTTGAGGTGTCTCCGTAAGAAATGCTTTTGTAGCGCCTTTCGGGCTGTTGGGCATCGCGGGGTCGTATCACGTACATGCCACCGACCTGTTCGGGAAAAAGCTTCTCGGGCTATTGCACGATAAAGAGCACGTCATTGCGGCCGCCGTAGGCAGCTGAGATTTTATAAAGTTTCAGTTCAGGGCGATTGTAGTTGCTGTATCGTTTTATTCGGAGGGTATCAAAGGGTATGTAGATTTCAAGGTACCACCATCCTGCGGAATAATTGTACTGGTTGAGCCCTTCGTTAACTTCCTCAAAATAAGCGGATTCATATTCCATTTCCTTCATGAGTCGTGTTTCCCGCTCTTCTGGGGGAAGGAAAAATTCTGGCGATAGATCCTGAAGATCCATCATACGGGCGTCTTGGTCTTCTTTTTGGGGATATTGTTTTTTTATATTTATGTTATTGGCTTTACCCATTTTATGCCGCTTAGTGGGCCAAGTATGGATTTTTCTTTCCGTGAAATTTTTAAAACTGGCGTTGAATGTATTCAATAACTACTACAAAATCGTAAATTTGCGGAATATGGAATTCTCCTCAAAACTCCTCGAAAATGCGGTCTACGAAATGTCGCAGCTGCCGGGTATCGGTAAGCGCACCGCATTACGTCTGGTGCTGCACTTGTTAAAGCAGCCCGAAGAACGGACCTCGAAATTATCCGTTGCATTGGATACCGTCAGAAAGGATATTAAGTTCTGCACCAATTGCCATAATATTTCGGATGTGGAAATTTGCGAGATTTGTGCCAGTCCCAAACGGGATAGAAGTTTAGTCTGCGTCGTCGAGGATATTCGCGATGTGATGGCTATCGAAAATACGAGCCAATACATGGGCCTATATCATGTTTTAGGAGGAAAAATTTCGCCCATGGAAGGTATTGGTCCACATGACCTCACCATTGTTTCCTTGATTAAAAAAGCCAAACAAGGCGAAATCAAAGAGCTTATTTTTGCATTAAGTTCCACAATGGAAGGCGATACGACCAATTTCTATATCTTTAAGCAGTTGGATGGCTTTGACATCACCACCTCGACAATCGCCCGTGGCATTGCCGTAGGCGACGAGCTGGAATATGCCGATGAGGTCACTTTGGGACGAAGCATATTGAACCGGATTCCATTTGAGGGGTCGTTGAAGGCTAACTAAAATACTTGTTGGGTTTGAAATTCACGAGTTTATTTTGTTATTGTCGACTTTTGCACCAATCAAAAATTAAAGGTTCAAAGTACCTAAAAATAACTTTGAATTCTGAACAGCTACGAAGTAGCGATTGAACCTTGAACAAACATCTAACATCTAACATCTCACGTCTAACATCTCATATCTAAACAAATGTCAAAATTCGAACTGAAATTACCGCGAATGGGGGAGAGCGTTGCCGAGGCGACCTTGACGACTTGGTTAAAGGAGGTCGGCGATACCATAGAACTCGACGAACCCATTTTCGAGATTGCTACGGACAAGGTCGATAGTGAAGTACCTAGTGAAGTGGAAGGCATCTTGTTGGAAAAGTGCTTTGAGGTAGATGATATTGTCAAGGTAGGCCAAACTGTGGCGGTAATCGAGGTCGCAGGCGAGGATTCTAGTTTGTCGGAAACTGTGGAAAAAACTTCCCAAAAACCGGAAGCCGAGAATTCCGATGAAAAAGCGGCCGCAGCCGTCGAGGAAACGGTTACAATTGCCAAAGAAACGGCAAGAGCTTCGGGGCAGCATCCTGAGAAATCCCATCAAGAATCCGAGCGCTTTTATTCCCCCTTGGTGAAAAATATTGCCAAACAAGAGGGTATTTCCACTGCGGAATTGGATACTATTTCCGGTTCGGGAATGGAAGGCCGGGTCACCAAAAGCGATATTTTAGCATATGTGTCGCACGGAAAGGGAAATTCCGTCAAACCGAAAACCGAAATACCGAAGAAAGAGGATGCTCCCCAGCCCGAAAAAACAATTGCTCCCAATGAAACGCAACCGATTTCGACCGTAGCGCCTTCCGGCGGCCACGAGGTCATCGAAATGACCCGAATGGGCAAGTTGATCGCGAAGCACATGGTAGAAAGCGTTTCCACTTCGGCCCATGTTCAGAGTTTTGTCGAGGTCGATGTGACTCATATCGTCAACTGGCGCAACAAGGTGAAAACCGAATTTGAGAAACGCGAGGGAGAAAAACTGACCTTTACACCCATTTTTATGGAAGCCATCGCCAAGGCCCTGAAGAAATATCCGATGATGAATATTTCTGTGGATGGTACTTCCATCATAAAAAAGAAAAATATCAATATCGGTATGGCCGCCGCTTTGCCTAACGGTAACCTTATTGTACCGGTCATCAAAAATGCAGACCAACTGAATCTGGTCGGGATGGCGAGAATGGTCAACGACCTGGCATTACGCGCGAGGGAAAATCGTTTAAAGCCCGATGAGGTACAAGACGGTACGTATACTGTTACCAATGTAGGTACCTTTGGCAGTGTTTTCGGTACGCCCATTATCAACCAGCCCCAAGTAGGCATTCTGGCCTTGGGTGCCATTCGAAAACTACCGGCGGTCATCGAGACCGAGGCCGGTGATTTTATCGGCATCCGCAGTAAAATGTACCTCTCCCATAGTTATGATCACCGGGTCGTGAACGGAGCTCTCGGAAGTATGTTCGTCAAGGCAGTAGCGGATTATTTGGAGGCGTGGGACCTTGAGAGGGAAGTTTAAAGGCTATCCTTAACAAATCGATAACACTTTTTTTTTAATTTTGCCCTTACCTTTAAAGTTTTCCAAACCACAAATGCCAAAAAGATTCACTAGGCTTTCCTTTGAAAAAAGAGGGAAGTCTCTATATTTCTTACTGTTACTACTCCCATTGCTCGCTTTTTCCCAAGAAGATGAAAGTGAAAAGAAGGCGCCAATGCGCTTATATATCGATTGTAACTGCGACAAGAACTATCTGCGCCAAGAAATTCAGTATGTAGGTCATGTTCGCGATCAGTCACAGGCCAATATTAAACTCTTCATTTACGATATCGCCAACGGTAGTGGTGGCCGTAAATATGATTTGGAGTTCGAGGGCAAGGACGATTATAAGGATATCTTTGGAAAGTTGACTTACGATACGACCTCGAGCATGACGAGTGACGAGGTCAGAAAGGGACTGTTGGAAAAAGTGCAGTCCGGACTTTTGAAATACGTGCTCGAATCGGGCCTGGCCGATCAAGTCACCTATACGGTCAAGAGCGATGGTACGGGAGAGGTTCAGGAAGTCGATTTTACCGACCCTTGGAACAATTGGATCTTTGAAGTCTTCGCCTCCGCGGAACTCGATAAGGAATCGAGCCGTAAGGAATTTGAGTACCGCGCTGGTTTCGAGAGCGATCACGTGACCGAAAAATGGCGTATTCGAACCGATTTGGGGCTGTTTCAATCGAACAGTGAATTCGAGCGGAACGGGGAGATCTTTACCAGCGAAAGGTTTCGCTATACGGGTAATGGTGCCATTGTTAGAAGCCTGTCAGACCATTGGTCCACCGGTATTTTTGCGGGCGCACGGCACGACACCTTTACCAACCTTGATTTTCGCTACTATGTACAGCCGGCCGTCGAATACAATTTTTTTCCCTATCGTGAGGTGCTGCGCCGTGAGATAACCTTGGCGTATAAAATAGGATACCTTCACAACGATTATATCGAACCGACCATCTTTGATAAGATTGAAGAAGGTATTTTTAGCCATTCTCTCGACGTGCAGGTAAGGTATCGGCAACCTTGGGGCAACGTGTATGCCCGATTGTTGGGTTCGTCTTTTTTGAACGATTTCAGCAAGAACAGGATGCAGCTGAATAGTAGCCTGTCGATACGGGTGTTTAAAGGACTTTCTGTACGGTTTTCCGGCCGGTTCGAGATTATACGAGACCAGATTAACCTACCCGGCGGCGATGCCTCGATTGAGGATGTTCTTCTACAGCAAAAACAGATTGCCACCGATTTTGAGCTGGGTTTCAGTGTCGGTCTGAGCTATACTTTTGGTTCGGCCTTCAATAATATTATTAATACGCGGTTGTAATTTAGATTATACACCCCTAACCCACGCAACTACTCTCAGTGTGTCGAGCGATTAAGAAAATGAGATGGGTTTTCAAAATCCCGAAATCCTGTCCAAGACGGAAACTGTAGCATCTTGCGTCCATATCGATCAATTATTTTACGTTTAGCGACCATCTCGCATCCTGAATTGTCTACTTTTAACGATAATAATAAAGGCCTGTAACCTGTAACCTGCAACCTGCAACCTGCAAAGCCGTAACCCAGCGCCATGACGTCATCCCCATCTCCTTTAAACTTTCCAGTCGTAGGGGTCGGCGCTTCCGCCGGGGGAATCGATTCCTTTAAAAAATTTTTAGGAGCCATTCCCGAAAGTTCCGGTATGGCGTTTATTTTGGTGCAACATCTTTCCCCTTCCCACGAAAGCATCCTTCCTGAAATTCTTTCCCAGGTCACCGAAATTCCCGTTTTAGAGATTACCAATGATTGCAAAATCGAGCCGGATCATATCTATGTCATTCCCGAGAATAAACTATTGAAAGTGACGGATCATTCCTTAAAACTATTGCCGAGGGAAGACAATATGCTGCAAATGCCGATCGATGTGTTTTTTACTTCCTTGGCTCAGGTACACGAGGCCCTTGCGGTAGGCGTGGTTTTATCAGGCACCGCCCACGATGGTACGGTGGGACTCAAGGAAATTCAGGAGCACGGGGGTATCTCCTTTGCCGAAGATCCCGATTTGGCCGCGTGGCCGGGAATGCCTAAAAGTGCTGTAGATGCGGGCGTGGTCGATTTTGTGCTTCCCGCCGAAGAGATTCCCGCTAAACTGATACAGGTTCATTCCGCCTACACCAATGGAAATGGGGATGCCGAAAGTAACGAGGATGATGAAACGGCCGAAACGAAGTCCAACGGAAACGCACTCAAGAAAATCCTGTCCCTATTACTTCGCATCAACGGGGTGGACTTCAACTACTACAAAAAACCGACAGTATTAAGGCGTATCGACAGAAGAATGGCCATTAACCAAATTGCAAATCATGATAATTATCTCGATTTTCTTCAGGAAAGCCGGGTCGAACAGGAAGCTCTTTTTCAAGATTTGCTCATCAAAGTAACCTCGTTTTTCCGTGATCCTGAAGTTTTTGCGGAATTATGCAGTATGGTGCTTCCCAAACTCTTGGAAGGCCGATTGCCCGACGATCCTGTCCGGATTTGGGTGGCGGGCTGTGCGACGGGCGAGGAGGTCTATTCGCTGGCAATTTGTCTCTTTGATGCGTTGGGCAACTTTGACGAGGGTGCGGGCGGCAACCGTTCAAAGATACAAATGTTCGCGACCGACCTTTCCCAAACAGCTATCGAAACGGCACGTACGGGCGTATATCGAACCGCGGAACTAGAGTCGGTGTCAGAAGATCACTTAAATGCCTATTTCAAGAAGACCAACGGTAGCTACAGGATCGTAAAATCCGTTCGTGATACCATTGTGTTCGCTGTTCACAATTTTCTTACAGATCCTCCTTTTTCAAGGGTCGACCTAATCAGCTGTCGCAATGTATTCATTTATTTGGATCCCTTTCTCCAGAAAAAGGCACTGACCACATTTCATTATGCCCTGAAGGAAAACGGACTGTTGCTTATGGGCAAATCGGAAACCCCGGGAAACCCGACCGATTTTTTCACTCCCTTCTCAAAAAAAGAAAAGCTGTTCTTAAGAAAGCCCGGTTCTGGGCGTTTTTCGCAGACCGTTCAAAAAAAGGACAAATCCGAAAAAGCGTCCGTCAATACGACGACTAGCATATCCCTTTCTCCCCGAACGGACTTCAAAAAAAGTGCCGAGTCGGTACTGATTTCTAAATACAGTCCCGCAAGCGTCGTTGTCGACGAACATATGGCCGTCGTCAATATCAATGGCAACGTAGCCCCCTTTCTAGAACTTCCTTCAGGAAAACCTTCGCACGAGCTTTTCAAAATGGCACGGAAAGAACTCGCCTTCGAACTGCGAAATGCGTTGCATAAAACAAGATCGTCACAAGATACGGTAATTAAAGAAGGCATCCCTATCAGGTATAACGGCAACGATTATGCGGTTTCCATCGAAATCGTGCCTTTGACAGATATCGTTGAACCACATTATCTCATCCTTTTTCAAAAAACATCCCCAAATACTTCCATCATCGATAGGTTGGGCAAAAATTTGAAGTCTGTTTTTTCATCCTCCGAAAAAAAGCATCTTCAACAGCGTAATATGGCCCTCGAAAAAGAGCTTGAACAGGTTAGGGAAGACGTTAGGGGCATTACCGAAGAGCAGGAAGCCTACAACGAAGAGCTACAGAGTGCCAATGAAGAACTGTTGAGTAGCAATGAAGAGATGAAGAGCCTCAACGAAGAGCTTGAGACGTCGAAGGAAGAGGTGCAATCCACCAATGAAGAACTAATTGTTGTCAACCGCGAACTGATCGAAAAACAGGATGAGCTCAACGACACCCTTAATTTTTTGGATGCCGTTATCGCGACCGTTCGCGAACCTTTCGTAGTGTTGGAAAAAGACTTTCGAGTGCATAAGGCGAATGGCGCCTTCTTCAGGGATTTCGGTGTGAATGAAAAGGATATCGAAGGCAAATCTTTCTTTAAAATACAGGATCAGCAATGGGACTATACCAGATTGCGAGACCTGCTTGAAAAAGTGCTGCCCGAACAAAAAAGTGTCGTCGACGAAGAAATCGCTATAGCCGTTCGCCCGGACCAGGAACGGATATTTATGTTCAATGCAAGGAAAATTATTCGTAAAAAGGAGGACAGAGCGCTAATTTTACTGGCCTTGGAGGACATTACCCTCAGAAAAGCAACTGAAAACGAATTTAAGACCAATCTCGCCGAACTTAAGAAGACCAACAATCAGCTGGACCGCTACGTGCATTTGGCGAGTCACGACCTGCAAGAGCCCCTTCGTAAGATCATGATGTTTTCGGACCGCTTGATGGGTAGAGGTAATATTATCGACGAGGCGGATAAGACCATCGTCGTCAAAATCGAAGATGCTGCCAAACGTATGTCCGATCTTGTGAAGGGCCTACTCGAATATTCTCGGGTCGCACACCACGAAGAGCTGTTCGAGCAGACCGATCTGAACGACATCGTCAAAGAGATCCTTTCCGATTTTGAATTGCTAATTGAAGAAAAGGAGGCAAAGATAGAACTCGACAAGCTACCCAAAATCGGGGCGATACCCTTGCAAATGAGCCAATTATTGAACAATTTGATTGGAAATGCGCTGAAATTTTCAAGAAAGGATGTCGCTCCGAAAATACAGATAACTTCGAGGCCTTTTCCAAAGAAAAAGATGGAAAATTTCCCTTTACTGTCGTCTGACTTATCGTATATCGAATTGATCGTAAGCGATAACGGTATCGGTTTCGATCCTAAATACCAAGAGCAGATATTCATGATCTTTCAACGCCTCCGCCAATCGAAAGAGCACAAAGGCAGTGGCATCGGCCTTTCGTTGGTCAAAAGGATTATCGAGAACCACAACGGGGCCGTCTATACGGTTTCGGAGGAAGGCAAAGGGGCGGAGTTTCATGTGGTACTTCCGGTTGAGCAGAGGGAGTGAGAAAGTTGGTCAAAACCTCCCCAAACCGTATCTTTGCCCTAAACGATGTAATCCATGGATTTAAACCTTACACGCCCCATTTGTTTTTTCGATCTAGAGACTACGGGTACGAACATCGCCAAAGATCGTATCGTAGAGATTTCCATATTGAAGGTACATCCTAACGGTAGTTCGGAAAGTAAGACCTGGTTGGTCAATCCTGAAATCAAAATTCCCGAGGAGATAATCGCTATCCATGGGATAACCAACGAAAAAGTGGCGAGTGAACCCACTTTTAAGGAACTTTCCAAAGAAATTTACGGAATGATAAAGGACTGTGATTTAGGCGGCTTCAATTCCGACCGCTTCGATATTCCCCTTTTGGTCGAGGAAATGCTGCGTGCCGAGGTAGATTTCGATATGAAGAACACCGTATCGATCGACGTACAGACCATCTTTCATAAGATGGAGAAACGCACGCTCGGCGCGGCCTATAAATTTTATTGCGATAAAGAACTGGTAGACGCCCACAGTGCCGAAGCCGACACCATGGCCACGTATGAGGTATTGTTGTCGCAATTGGACCGCTATCCCGAATTGGAGAATAACGTGAAAAAACTGGCCGAATTTTCCACCCATCGCCAATTCGCCGATTTTGCCGGCTTTTTGGGCTATGACGAGGACGGTATCGAAATATTTTCTTTCGGAAAGCACAAAGGCAAAAAAGTACTCGACGTACTCGAAAAAGAACCCGGGTATTTCGGCTGGCTCCTAAACGCCGATTTTCCGTTATACACGAAGAAGGTTTTGACACAAATAAAGTTGAGTCAGTTGAACAACAAGCTGGGATGAAAAAAGTAGGCAGTTGCAGTCGACAGTAAAGAATTCAAGGTTCAATCGCTGCTTCGCAGCTGTTCAAGGTTTAAAGTTGTTTTCAACCTTCAACCTGCCGGAGGTAGAATTGAACCTTGAACCATTGGAGGTTTAAGGGTGAACTAACTGATCAATTGAATAGCAAAATCGATGAAGCTTATTTGCATCGGTCGCAATTACACCGACCACATTGAAGAATTGAAAAACGAAAGGCCTGATGAGCCCGTTGTGTTTATCAAGCCCGACTCCGCCATATTGCCGAAAGATCAGGATTTCTATATTCCTGAATTCTCCAATGACGTACATTACGAGGT
>RCMY010001350.1_pt1 | contig 23421 bp, 20 predicted proteins | sample 2041341 | NCBI WGS metagenome assembly RCMY01 (sample SAMN09708234, study PRJNA481090) | Marine sediment metagenome, whole genome shotgun sequencing project.
AGGCACCACCGCCGGAGGGCGTCAACCGGATGATGCCGTAAATCGATGGCGCTACGACGAGATAAAGGGTGGCAATCCAGCGCGAGAAGGCGATGACGGCAGCAGCGGTCGCCACCGTGCACACAAACCACAGCCACGGTCGCTCGCCCGTCGCGGTAGCGGGGTTCGCGTATGCCAAAGGCCACGTCGCCATGGCCACGAGATACGAGACGGCTATCCAGGCGTTGACTGGCCGAACGAAACGCTTCGCGATGGAGGCGACAACGCTCAGCAACAAGCCACCAAAAATCGCCACGTTGTAGCCCCAAAACCACTCGGGATGCAGCAACGAGGCCTGGCCGAGCATGACGGGGAAAGTTTGAGCGCCGAACAGCAAACCGAAAACCGCGACAGAGCGGGAGGCGACGGCCTCCATCTGCACTCCGGAGATCGGTCGCCGCAACTGCCGAAAAACAGCCGGGACCGAAAACTCAGTTGACATCTCCACCGTCTGCGTCGAGGCCCGGGAGAATTCCGTCCTCCACCGCGCGACGCAGAAGATCTACTTTCGTGGGCGCTGGCCGGCCAACTTCCACGTATTTGATCCTGATGCGGTCAAGATACTCGCGCGCAGTCGCATAACCGATCCCCAGTTTTTCTGCCGCAAGCTTGAGTGGAAGTCCCGAAGCGTAAAGATGCAAGATTTCACGTTCTCGCCGCCCCAACTGGGCTTTCGCAAAATCCCGATCCGCGTCGATCGCGCTCGCCCACTCCAGGTTGTTGAGCACATCGCCGCGCGCAACAGTCGCGGCGGCAGCCAACACGGTTTTTGTCGCAGACGACTTGGGAATGACCCCTGCCGCACCCGCCGCAAGCGCTTCACGCACGAGCGCAACGCGATCCGCAATGCTGTGGACGAGAACCGCGCACCCGGTAGCCTGCACGGATTTGACGTTGTCGGTGACCGTAGACCCATCCCCGAGGGAAAGATCGAGCACGACGACATCGCACTCTCGCCCCTCCAGGTGGGCGACAAACTCGTTCACGGATGCCGCGGCAAGAATGAAATCAAACCCGGCATCCGTAAATGCCGTCTTGAGACCCAAGCGCACGGATTCGTGATCATCGACCACTCCGACGCGCACTCCGCGGCGCGACACGTCCGCGACATTTTCGTTTTCCGCCGTGAGCTGCATGGCTCTGATGACCTCCCCGGTTTCGCTCAAGCTTAAGCCCCCTCGGTGATAAGGGAGCCGATAGAGTCGCAACATGATTTCTCGGATCATCAAATCTGTTGCAGTGGTCGGCGCTGTTCTCGTGGCACTCTCCGGCTGTTCGGGGACCTTCAGCACGGGACCAGAAGCGATTCGCAACTTCGACATCCACTATTCGATTGATCGTGACGGCACGGTTCATGTCGAAGAAACGATCGACTACGACTTTGCGATGGCAGCCGACAAGCACGGTATTGATCGGTTTCTCGCCTCACGGTTCTCCACCATCAAGGAAGATCAGGACCGCGTCTACCGGTACAGCAATATTGAGGTGACGAGTCCGACGGGCGCGAGCGCACTGTTTTCGACGTCGCTCGGCAACGCGCTGCAGATTCGCGTGGGCAACAAGAATGCCGAAGTTCGCGGAGAACAGACGTACGTCATCCGCTACGACATCAAGGGTGCACTCAACCGCGTTACGTCGCCGGATGGCAGTGTCGAGGAAGAGTTCTACTGGAATGCGACAGGCCACTACTGGGACCCGTCAATTTTGCACTCTAGGGTCACGGTCGAAGGCCCGGCGCCTGTGGACCGGGTGACGTGCTTCGCGGGCTTTGAAGGCACTCAAGACGCGTGCGCACAAGCAACTGCGACGGGTTCGACGGCAACGTTTACCGCCGAGGATCTTACGAGCCGTCAAGGCTTGACCATCGACGTCGCGTGGCCGGATGGCACCTTCACCAACACCGAGCCGATTCTCGAACCGAAACTTGCCGCGGGGGCTCCCCTCGTAACAAGTGGATCCAACGACGGCCCAGACCCGTTCTGGAGCCCGATTCACTGGGGCTTGGGACTCGCAGCTCTCACGGGAATCCCGCTCCTGTTTCAGCTGCTCGTTGTCGCGAGGCGTCGCGACCGAAAGTTTGCCGGTGTGACGCCAGGCCAAATTCCCGACAATCCGGCGAGCGCGGACGTCATCAAAGCACCGAAAGACGAAACGATCGTCGTGCAGTATCAGCCGCCAAAGGGCCTTCCGGTTGGGGCGGCTGGAACGATCCTCGACAAGAAGCGAAAAAACTCGGACATCACCGTCACGCTCATCGATCTCGCCGTTCGGGGCCACCTGCTCATAGAGGAGATCGAGGGCACGAGTCGCTTCTCGTCGAAAGACTACAATCTCATCGCCACTCCCGAGCGTGCCGCCGCCAAGAAAGCCAGGTCGCGGCCAGGCGGACCGGATGCCGCAGAACTTCTCCCCCACGAAGCACTTCTGCTCAGTGGGCTCTTCGGCGGATACCGCACGAGCATCACGCTCTCCAAACTCAAAAACACGTTCGCCTCGGACATGCGCGCGATCATCAAGTCGCTCGACACGTGGATCGAACACCGGAAATACTTCATCGACAAGGTCAACTCGTCGCACCCGATCATCGGCTGGGGATTCTTCCTCGGCGTCGGCGGTTTCATCGTGTCGACATTCTTCAGCGGGATCGGGAGCTTGATTGCTATCGGACTTATCGGCGGGTCCATCATCGCGTCGAGCCGTTCCTCCAAAGCGATTCGTCGAAGCGCTCTCGGTCACGCCGTATACGTGCAGCTTGCGGGCTTCAAGGAGTACATCGCGACGGCGGAAGCTGACCGCATCCGTTTCGACGAAGACGAGGATGTCTTCAGCCGCTACATGCCGTGGGCCATGGTGTTCGGTGAAGCGGAGCGCTGGTCGAGAGTGTTCGCCGAACTTGTCGCTCAAGGCAAAGTGGAGCCGGCACCCGACTGGTACGTGGGTGCTGCCGGGTTCCACGCTGGCAGCATGGCGGGCAGCATTGCCGCCGTCTCGTCGATTGGTTCTGCCGTGGGTAGCTTCACAAGCATGGCAACCTCATCCTTCACGTCAACGCCAGGTTCCAGCGGTGGATCGGGTGGCGGAGGCGGCGGAGGAGGTGGAGGAGGAGGAGGAGGAGGGGGCGGGAGCTGGTAGTCAGTCCCGCACGAGTCGCGCAACCGCCTCGACGTGATGCGTATGGGGGAAGAGGTCGAACGCTCGGATGGCGTCAAGCCGGTAACCCCCCAGCGCAAACTGAGCGATATCTCTCGCAAGCGCCACGGGGTCGCACGCAACATAAATCACTTGAGCCGGCCGTAACTCTGCAATCTGGCTGACAACGTTCTTTCCAGCCCCGGAACGCGGCGGGTCGAGAACAATCGTCGCACCGCGAAACTCGTCGCTCGCGTTCGGCAGCCGCGAAAGAAAGCGGTCAACTCTCGCCGTCACCGCCTCCGCTTTCGAGAACTCGGCAAGGTTTTGCGTAGCGAAACCCGTCGCCACGGCATCACTTTCCACCGTCGTGATGCGCGTTCCCGCACCAAACCGGTCGCCAACAGCCGCCGCGAGAAGCCCGACGCCGCCGTACAAGTCGAAGTTTCTCGCATCCGGATCAAACTCGTCCGCATTAATCGCCGCCTGCACGGCGCTCGTCAACAACTGCGCTGCATGCTCATGCACTTGCCAGAACCCGCGAGCATCAAGCTGGAACTCCCGCTCACCCACGGTCTCCGTGATTACGCGACCGGGTGCTTTCTCCTTGAGCACGAGCACATCGCCGTCTGACGTGCCGACGACATCGATGTGGGACCCGGCTGAGCGGCTCGCGCGCCTGTCCAGGGGCACAGCAGAAGCAACCCGAGCTGTGGCCAGCGGAAGATCCTTCACGGGAATGACGCGGTGCGAACGCGCGGCAAACGGGCCAACCGTGCCGTCCTCCGCGACGTGCAGGCGAACCCTCGTGCGCCATCCGGTGCCATCCGCGTTGCCATCAATCGCTTCAACGGTCAGGTCTGTTGACAGCCCTGCCATTCGCGTCAAAGCGTCATCGAACACTCGGCGCTTGAGCTCACGTTGGTGATCGAGAGAAATGTGACCGAACTCGGCTCCACCCGCACGCTCAGCGGGCGCCCGGTCGATGGATGCCGCCGACCACACGTGGTCCGTGCGGTGCTCGGAGGCCGAGAGCACGTCCACGGTGTCGGCGCGCCAAAACTTCGCCTTCGAATCGTCAGTGACGACGGCGCGGACCGTCTCGCCGGGGATCGCATCCGCAACAAAGATCACGCGACCTTCGTGGCGGGCTACCATGACGCCACCGTGGGCTACGTTGGAAATCTCCAACTCCAGAAGTTGACCCAAGTTTTCGCCCATCCTCACAGCATAGGAGCGCCCGTGCGGCTCTATCTCGCATCGACCTCTCCCGCACGGCTCGCCACGTTGCGCTCGGCGGGGATCGAACCCGTCGTCGTGCCGTCAAGCGTCGACGAAAATGCGGCAGTGGCTGCGGCAATTTTGACCGATGGCGCTCTCACGCCTAAGCAAACTGTTCTGTTGCTTGCGAGGCTCAAGGCCGAAGCGGTGGCGGATGACTCGACCGACGGCTTCATTCTCGGCGGCGACTCCGTGTTCGAACTCGACGGCACCGTGTACGGAAAACCGCACACGGAATCCGTGGCTCGCGACCGGTGGCGGCTGCAACGCGGGCGCACGGGAGTTCTGCACTCGGGGCACTGGCTCATCGACCACCGGGCAGACCAACCGCTCGGTGCCGCAGGGGCCGTCTCAAGCGCGAGCGTCACGTTCGCTGACGACATTTCAGACGCCGAGATTGACGCGTACATCGCCACTGGAGAGCCGCTGGGTGTCGCCGGAGCGTTCACGATCGACTCGCTTGGTGCCCCGTTCATCGCGAAAGTCGACGGTGACCCGCACGCGGTCGTCGGGTTGTCACTCGCCACTTTGCGCGTGCTGCTGCGACGCTTTGGCGTTGAATGGCACGACATGTGGGAGCAACAATAACCGGGCTACATCGCCACGGTTGTAGGCAAAATACAAGGAAGACCAACCTTTTTGTCGACCCCAGCCAATGAGCGGGGCGAAATCCGCAATAGGCTAAACAACTATGCCCCGTATTTCCAAGGTCCTCATCGCCAACCGCGGCGAGATCGCTGTGCGCGTGATTCGCGCCGCCAAGGACAGCGGAATCAGCTCCGTCGCCGTGTACGCAGACCAGGACCGGGATGCACGCCACGTGAAGCTCGCCGACGAAGCGTACGCACTCGAGGGGACAACGAGCGCAGAAACCTACCTCGTCATCGACAAAATTCTGTCGATTGCACGACGCTCAGAGGCGGATGCCGTTCACCCGGGCTACGGATTCCTCGCCGAGAACGCCGAGTTCGCTCGCGCCGTGATCGAGGCCGGTCTCATCTGGATCGGCCCATCCCCCGAAGCGATTGAGCAACTCGGGGACAAAGTTTCTGCTCGGCACATTGCCGAAAGGGTGGGGGCGCCGCTCGCACCTGGCACGCTCAACCCGGTGAAAGACTCGGCCGAGATTCTCGAGTTCGTCGACACGCACGGCCTCCCGGTTGCGATCAAAGCAGCATTCGGCGGCGGCGGGCGCGGGCTCAAAGTCGCGAGGACCCGCGAAGAGATTCCGGAACTTTTCGAGTCCGCAACTCGCGAAGCAGTCGCAGCATTCGGCCGCGGCGAATGCTTCGTCGAGAAGTACCTCGACAAGCCGCGTCACGTCGAAACCCAGTGCCTCGCCGACTCGGCGGGAAACGTCGTCGTCATCTCCACGCGCGACTGCTCACTGCAGCGTCGGCACCAGAAGCTCGTCGAGGAAGCTCCGGCGCCGTTCCTTACGGATGCGCAAAACGAATTGCTCTACACGTCATCCAAAGCGATCATGCGCGAAGTGGGTTACGTGGGGGCTGGCACGTGCGAGTTTCTCGTCGCTTCCGACGGAACCATCTCGTTCCTTGAGGTGAACACGCGCCTGCAAGTGGAGCACACGGTATCTGAAGAGGTCACGGGAATCGACCTCGTGCGCGAACAGTTCCGCATCGCCGAAGGCGGCCTGCTCGACTACGACGACCCTGCGCCGCAAGGTCACTCGTTCGAGTTCCGTATCAACGGCGAAGACCCCGGTCTGAACTTCATGCCGACGCCAGGACCCGTCAATATTTTGCGGTTCCCAGGCGGCCCGGGAGTGCGCGTCGACAGCGGCGTGACCACGGGAGATGTGATTGGCGGCTCTTTCGACTCGCTGCTCGCGAAGCTCATCGTTACGGGTTCGAGCCGCGAGGATGCCCTCGAGCGTGCGCGGCGTGCTCTCGACGAATTCGAGGTTGCCGGGCTGCCCACCGTGTTGCCGTTCCACCGCAAGATTGTGCGCGACCCCGCGTTCACCTCCGAGCCGTTCACCGTGTACACGCGGTGGATCGAAACCGACTTCGACAACGACATTGAGCCGTGGAGCGGATCCCTCGCAGACGCCGACCCGCCAGTGCCGCGCCAGAACATAGTCGTAGAGGTGGGAGGCAAACGCATCGAAGTGTCGCTGCCTACCAGGATGCTGGGTTCCGCAGCATCCGCGGCATCCGTTCTGCCACCGCGACGCAACGCGGGCAGCGTCGTGGCCACGGCGACCGGCGACTCCGTGAAAGCGCCCATGCAGGCCACCATCGTGAAGCTTGCTGTCGGTGAGGGCGATCGCGTCGTGAAGGGCGATCTCGTTCTCGTGCTCGAGGCGATGAAGATGGAACAGCCCATCGCCGCACACAAAGACGGCATCATCGCGAACATGAGTTGCGTCGTCGGAACCACCGTGAAATCCGGGCACCTCCTGCTGAACATCCTCGACTGACGGCCTCACCCCCGCTTTCATCATTCAGGAACCTGTGTGACAGGAGTGACTCGTGTTGTTGGCGTGGCGGCCAGGAGTCACATTGGTATCGTTCCGTCACTTCACCTCCTGAATGATGAAAGCTAGCGAGTGCTGATGGCGGCACGGACCATGCTCAGGCACCAGTCCCAGTGCTCAAACACCCTCCGATAGCTCAATCGGATGACGACGAAATTCAGGGCAACAAGCTCTGCGTCGCGAATGCGGTCACGCTCTCGCGCTTCATCACTTTCATGAAACTCGCGACTATCTACCTCAATGAGTACGCGGGTACCGTCCACACGCATATCAACCCGGCCAACCTGAAACTGAACCTGTTGTGTCACCCTGATTCCCGCATCCAATAGCCGCTGTCGAACAATTGACTCCGTCCCAGAATCACTACCGGTTTCGCACGTATGCGCGAGCAATCGGTCCGAGAGTGGGGCATTCTGGAACAGTGTGATGAGGGCAGACGGCGACATTCGAAACCTCGTGAGCGCGGTGTCTAGGCAGGCGAGCGCAGTCTCTCGATTGCACCATGACACCATCTGGAGCAGACACGTTTCCCTGGTCACTCGCCAGCACGCTTCGCCTCGCTCGGGGACCGCTCCACCGACAAGCCAATGAAGGAGGATCTCTCGGTCCGAAATGTCCGGCGTCAGCACTTGTGGTTGAAAACTCGGAGCATAGTTGGTTCGCAACCGCGACGAGTTGGCACCCACAGAGATATGAACGCGTCGATCAAAGCCAGACCACAGGCCATAACTGCGAGCCGCGCTTGGCCCTGCGAGCATCCCTCCGACTCTGGCGGCGACGACCGCGTCTGCCGAAGCACGCGGTGTCGAATACCTGGCCTGCCGGATGCGACGAATTGCTCCTCGACGGACCGCGATCGTCAGGTCGAAACCGCTGCATCCGCGCGCGATGAGCTGCTGCCGGGTGGCAATGCCACCAAGAGAATCAATGATGGGAACGGGATCTGTCATCCCCGAATTCTGCGGGTGCGTGCATTCCCGCCGCCGCGGTTCAGCCCATCAGTGGACTTTCATCATTCAGGAGGTTCTGTGACGGAGGGGACCAATGTGGCGGATGTTTAGCACTTTCGCACCATAAACCCCTCCCGTCCCATAACCTCCTGAATGATGAAAGGAACTAGCGGACGATGTGCATGGCGCGCGCAGCATCCGTGATGCTGCCGGAGAGCGACGGGTAGACGCTGAACGCCTCCGCGAGTTCGTCGACCGTGAGCCGGTGCTCGATCGCGAGAGCGATCGGCAAAATCAGCTCCGAGGCTTTCGGCGAAACAACGACGCCGCCGATGACCGTTCCAGAGCTGACACTCGCCATGAGCTTCACGAACCCGTCCCGGATGCCGAGCATTTTCGCGCGCGGATTTTGCGACAGCGGAAGCTTGTACACGCGCCCAGGCACAACGCCATCCTCGATCTGCTTTTGCGACCAGCCCACGGTGGCAATCTCCGGCTGAGTGAAAATGTTCGACGTGACATTGCGCAGCTCGGTGGGGTTCACGGCGTCGCCCATCGCGTGGAACACCGCCGTGCGCCCCTGCATGGAGGCGACGGATGCGAGCGGCAGGAAGTCCGAGCAGTCGCCGGCAGCATAGATCGACGGCATCGACGTGCGCGCGACGCGGTTCACCCGAATGTGGCCGGATTCGGTGAGCTGAACCCCGGCATCCTCGAGCCCAATGTCCGCGGTGTTCGGAATCGAGCCAACCGCCATGAGGCAGTGGCTGCCCTCGACGGTGCGGCCATCCGCAAGCGTGGCAACGACAGTGTCGCCGATGCGCTCGACCTTCTCCGCGCGAGACTTCGACAGCACTGTCATCCCGTTGCGTTTGAAAACAGTTTCGATCACTTTTGCCGCGTCGACATCTTCACCGGGGAGCACGGTGTCGCGGCTCGAAATGAGTGTGACTTTCGCGCCGAGCGCCGTGTACGCGGACGCGAATTCCGCGCCAGTGACACCGGAGCCGACAACGATGAGGTGCTCGGGGATGCTGTCGAGAGTGTAGAGCTGCGTCCAGGTGAGGATGCGTTCGCCGTCGGGCTTCGCGGTCGGGAGAATGCGTGGGCTCGCGCCAACCGACACGACAATCGTGTCGGCGTCGACGGACTCGAAGTCTGTGCGCTTCTTACCTTTGCCCGTCGACACGACGACGCGGTGAGAACCGTCGAGCCTGCCGTCGCCTTCGATGATGGTCACGCCTGCGCGCGTAAGCGCCGTTTTCATGTCGTCCGATTGCTTCTGCGCGAGACCGAGGAGCCGCTTGTTGACGGCGGCAAGGTTGACGGCCACCTCGGGCTTGGCTGGCCGGCCGTCACCGCGAACGAAGAACTGCACGCCAAGCTCGCCGGCTTGAGTGATCGCGGTCGCCGCTTCGGCAGTCGCGATGAGCGTCTTGGAGGGGACGACATCCGTGAGCACGGCAGAACCGCCGACACCGGTCCGTTCAATGAGGGTGACTTCAGCACCGAGCTGCGCGCCCGTGAGCGCCGCTTCGTAGCCGCCTGGGCCGCCGCCGATGATCGCAATGCGCTGCATGCGCTCGAACTTGTACGCCATCCGCCTATTCTCCCGCACTTCGTCGCCCGGCTTTCATCATTCAGGAGGTGTTGTGGCCGAAGTTGTCGTTGAGCCGCGTGGGAACCACCTAGTGCACTCGATTAACACGAGCACCACAAACTCCTGAATGATGAAACTCAGGAGAGCAAATTAGAGTGGACTTCATGACCAATCATGCTCATCCGCTCGATGCCCCGGCCGACCCCTTCGACGTCGCAAGACAGGCCGCCGCGCAGATCGCGGAGAAGACCGGTGTAGAACACCACGACATCGCCCTCACGCTGGGAAGCGGATGGGCGAAAGCCGCCGACATCATCGGCGAGACGACCGCGACAGTTCCCGCAACCGACATCGTCGGATTCAGCAAACCCGCTCTTGAAGGCCACGTCGGCTCGTTGCGCTCCGTGCTTCTGCCCAGCGGAAAGCGCGCGCTCGTGATTGGCGCGCGCACGCACTATTACGAGGGCCACGGAGTGCGCAGAGTCGTGCACAGCGTGCGCACGGCGGCCGCGACCGGCGCGAAAGTGATGATCCTCACGAACGGGGCTGGCGGCATCCGTGAGACCTGGACGCCGGGCACTCCCGTGCTCATCAGCGACCACATCAACCTCACCGCTGATTCACCGCTCGAGGGTGCAACCTTCGTCGACCTCACCGATTTGTATTCGTCCCGGATTCGGGCACTCGCTCGCACGATCGATCCGAGCCTCGATGAGGGCGTGTATTGCCAGTTCCGCGGCCCGAACTACGAGACCCCTGCCGAAGTGCAGATGGCCAAAACTATCGGTGGTCACATTGTGGGAATGTCTACGGCGTTGGAGGCGATCGCGGCACGACAGGCTGGCATGGAGGTGTTCGGGATGTCTCTCATCACGAACATGGCAGCGGGAATCCAAGATTCTCCGCTCAGCCACGAAGAAGTCATCGATGCCGGCCACACGGCAGAACCGGTGATAAGCGCGCTCCTCGCGAAGATTGTGGCGGCCCTCTAATGAGCATTATCGATAACGCTAAGGCGTGGCGGGATCAGGACCCGGATGAGGAAACCCGCACCGAACTCGATGCGCTCGTTGCGGATGCGGAGACCGGCTCAGAGTCTGCGCTCGCAGATTTGCACGCGCGCTTCGACTCTCGTCTCGAGTTCGGAACTGCTGGGTTGCGGGGCGAGCTTGCGGCGGGTCCGAACCGCATGAACCGGGTTGTCGTCGCGCAGGCTGCCGCCGGTTTTGCCTCGTTCCTGCTGGGCCGCGAGAGCAGCCCGAGCATCGTGATTGGTTACGACGGCCGCAAGAATTCGGAGATCTTCGCGAAGGATACGGCGGAGATCATGGCGGGAGCCGGCATCCGCGCGATCATCCTGCCGCGGCTCATGCCCACCCCCGTGCTCGCGTTTGCGGTGCGGCGCCTCGGCGTGAGCGCCGGCGTCATGGTGACGGCAAGCCATAATCCGCCCAACGACAACGGGTACAAGGTCTATTTGGGTGGAGCTGATGAAGGCTCTCAAATCGTCTCCCCCGTGGATTCGGAAATCGAGGAGCTCATCCTCGGAGTTGCGACGACGAGGCTCGTGTCGGAAATTCCGCGCTCGAGCGACTTTGAGACCGCTGGCGAGGTTGTGCTCGACGAGTATGTGAAGCAAACGGCAGCAATCGTCTCTGCACCCTCTGCTGCACCGCGGTTCGTCTATACCGCCCTGCACGGTGTCGGTTGGGAGACCGCACAGCGCGTGTTCGCGGATGCTGGGTTTGGCGAGCCAGTGGTCGTGTCCGAGCAGATCGAGCCGGATGCCGCGTTCCCGACCGTGTCATTCCCGAACCCGGAAGAGCCGGGCGCTCTTGATCTTGCCTTCCGCACGGCAAGCGAAGCCAGCGTCGATCTCATCATTGCCAATGATCCGGATGCCGACCGTCTCGCGGTTGCCGTGCCTGATCACTCTGGCGGTTGGCGCAGGCTCACAGGCAATCAGGTGGGTTGGCTTCTCGGCTGGCGGGCGGCGAAGCGGTTGCGCCGCGAAGGCGAGTCGGTGGCGGCTCTCGGCGGTGATGTGGCGACGGCCGTCTCGGGCACGCTCGCGGCATCCATCGTGAGTTCGCCGGCACTTGCGGAAGTGGCCAGGCACTTTCACCTGGATTACGCCGACACTCTCACGGGGTTCAAGTGGGTCTCGCGCGTGCCGAACCTTGCCTTCGGTTACGAGGAGGCGCTCGGCTATCTGGTTGATCCGCAAAAAGTCCGCGACAAGGACGGCATCTCTGCGGCTCTGGAGTTCCTTTCGCTCTTCGCCGAATTGAAGGCAGAGGGGCGCACGTTCGAGGACCTCGAACACGAGTTTGCCGACACGTTCGGTGCGTTCGCGTCGATTCAAATGTCGATTCGAGTTGAGGACCTTTCGGACATCCAGAACATCATGGGCCGGCTCCGCGACAACCCTCCAGCACACATCGGAGATGTTGCGGTGAATCAGGTTGATGATTTCGCAAACGGTTTCGACCAATTTCCGCCCAGCGACATTTTGCGCATGTATTTGGCGGATGGCTCGCGCGTGATCGTGCGGCCGAGCGGCACGGAGCCGAAGGTGAAGGTCTACCTCGACTCCTCAAGCAGCGACGGCACGGCGGCCGAGCGCATTGCCACTGCTCAGCGCGCCGTTGACACTCTTGAAGAGTCTGTGAAGGGGCTTTTGACACTGTGACCTTGCCAACCGAAAGCACCATCGTTACCTACCCGGTCGGCACCACTTCGGCAACGGGCACCGTTTTGCACGTTGCGCGGGAGATCCGGCGTGACGGCGCAGTTTCTGACCGTTACGCCGTGATTCTCGACGTGACGCCGTGTCATCCGGTCGATGCGGGGTGGCCGGATCAACCCGCAGATCGTGCATCGTTGGAATGGAACAATGGCGGCGAGGCGAGCGTCGTCGACTGCGTTGTGGCCGCGACGGACGGCGAGATGCTGTACCTCGGCTCGGACATTCCCGTGCGCAAAGGCACCGATGGCTGGGTTTTCGTTGTTGCCCACATGGTGACGACGCCACCTCCTGAGGGGCTCGTGGTGACGGTGTACGTGGATGAGAAGTTCCGCAAAGCGATGTCGGTCGGTCACACCGCGTGCCACATCGCTTCCCTTGCGTTGAACGCTGCGCTTGCCGACCGCTGGTCGAAGGATGTGGGGACGGATGCCCTCGGCGCCCCAAACTTTGACGCCGAGGCGAACGACACCTCGAGCATTCTCGAGTTCGGTTCCCGCGACACCTACCGGTTGGGAAAGTCTCTGCGCAAGAAGGGTTTCCGAACGGAAGCCCTTGCCGAGGATCTCGCGGCGATCGAAGAAGCAGTGAACGTGTCTCTCGCCGCGTGGGTTGCCGAAAAGGCAGAAGTTCGCATCGACCGCGAGGGCGATCGGCTGACCGACAGGAGATTTTGGGTGTGCGCGCTCGCGGCAGGCGACGCGCGCATCGGTTGCGGCGGCACGCACGTCAAGAGCCTCGGCGATGTGAAGGGTGTGCGCGCGAGTCTTTCACTTGAGGACGCGGATGGCACGCCAGTTCTCGTGATGGAAACCTCGGTGGCCTAGTTCAATCACCGTGCCCGGTTGCTGGCTAGGACTCGCCGCGCCCCCACGTGAAGCTGGGCAGCTGCCTGGCTAGGAACGCTTCAACGCCGATGGCGCGGTCGTCGGAGGGGGTGGCGAGCCAGCGCGCAACAACCTCGTTGACGTCCGGAGCGCCCGCAGAGGCAGTGCCGCCGGGTACCGCGAGTGCGTCAACAATCTCTTTCATCGCCCGAATCGAATACTGGGAGCGGCCGGCAAGCTGCTGAACGAAGTCGCCAGCGGCATCCCAAAAGCCCATCGAGGGAAGAACCTTGGTGACGAGACCCCACTCGAGGGTTTGGGTGGCATCAATCAGTTCGCCGGTGAACAGCAAGTGTTTTGCTATCGCTGGGCCTGCTATCGACACAATGCGTTCGAGTCCAGATCGCGGGTAGACGATGCCCAGCCGTGAAGGGGTGATCCCAAACGTTGACCGGTCGGAGCAAATGCGAATGTCACAGGCCCCGGCGATTTCCCACCCTCCACCAACACAGTAACCATCGATGACGGCGATCGTTGGCTTGGGGAACGCCGCGAGCGCGTCCTCCGCCTCGGTCATGACCCCGCCATCGGATTCGCCCGTGAGGATTGCGTCAAGGTCGGCAATGTCGGCTCCCGCCGAGAAGTCGCTCCCCGCGCCGCGTACCACGAGAACCGTGTTCGAGTCGTCCTCAGCAAGTTCGGCCAACATGGGCGCGAATTGCGCCCACATGCGCGCGGACACCGCGTTTCGTTTTCCCGGACTGTCGATCGTGATGGTGGCGATGGGCCCGTCAATGCTGAGGCGCAATTCGCCAGAGCCCGTTGCGCTCTGCTCTCCAGTCGTCATCGCTATTTCCCAGCCTCGCGCGCCGCGACGACGCCCGCATCCAGGAGCCCCTGAATTTGGGCCGCAGTGAGACCGAGGCCATCGAGCACAGCTCGCGTGTGCTCACCGAGAGCGGGCGGAGCCTTGCGGATGCCTGGCGCCACGCCATCGATTGACACGGGCCCGCGCAGGAGCGGCAAGTTGCTGCCGTCCGCCCTCGTGACGTGCTGCACCATGTCGAGGTGCTTCACTTGGGCATCCTCGAACACTTGGGAGTAGTTGTAAATGGGCCCGGTGGGGATGCGACCGGCACGGAAAATCTCCACCCATTCGATTCCGGGGCGGGCCGCGAGCTTGGCTTCGAGTCGCTGTTTCAATTCTTCACGGTGCTTCGTGCGAAGTTTTCCGGTCGCGAACTCCGGGTCGCTTGCGAGCGAAGCGTCGCCCACAAGGTCACACAAGTCCTGCCAGTGCTTTTCGTTGCCGACCGCAATGATGATCGGGATGTCGGCTGTGGCAAACACGCCGTAAGGCGAAATCACCGGGTGATCGTTTCCTTGCGGCTCAGGTACAACGCCCGTGCTGAGGAACCGTTGCCCCTGGAACACCGAAATGGCGAGCGCCGCTTCGAGAAGAGACGTAGAGACGGTGTGGCCGGTTCCCGTGCGCTCGCGGTCCACGAGCGACGCGAGAATGCCGACGGCGGTGAACAGACCGGAAAAGATGTCGATCACGGGGATGCCAACGCGGTACACGTTGTCAGCGTCTTTGCCGGTCACCGACATGAGCCCGGACATTCCTTGCGCCACCTGGTCAAGGCCAGCCGTCTGGCTGAGCGGGCCGGTTGCGCCGAAGCCGCTCACGGACGCGACGACGAGGCTCGGCTTCTCAGCAAGTAGAGCCTTCGGGTCGAGGCCGAGGTCTGCCATGACGCCCGGACGGAAGTTCTCGATCACGACATCCGAAGCCAGTGCCATGCGCTTCAGCAGCGCTTGCCCTTCCGCGCTGTAGAAGTCGAGCGCGATGGAGGACTTTCCGCGGTTCGTGGAGTCGTAGTACAGGCTGTGATCGTCTTCGAACGGCGGCCACCCGCGCGTGGAGTCTCCGCCTTTGATCGACTCAACCTTCGTGATGGTCGCCCCGAGGTCGGACAGCAGCGCCGTCGCGTACGGCCCGGCAAGTGCGCGCGTGAGGTCGAGGACGGTAATGCCGGTGAGCGGTAGCGCGGGCTGTGCACCCACGGTCACGCCCGCAGCTTGACGTTGATTTGCTTGATCTGGGTGAACCCTTCAAGCATGCCCTCGAGTGAGGCTTCGCGGCCGATTCCCGACTGCTTGTAGCCGCCATAGGACTGCCCGGCAACCTGGCCGCCGCCCTGGTTCACTTGCACCCAGCCTGCTTCAAGCCGGTGGGCGGTGTTAAGGGCGTCGTCGAGGTTGTGGCTCCACACGAATGCGCCGAGCCCGTAGTGCGAGTCGTTGGCCATGGCGACGACTTCGTCGACGGTCTTCCACGGGATGGCGACGAGCACCGGTCCGAAGATCTCTTCGCGCGCGAGACGGAACTCGTTTCGCCCGCCGGAGAACACGGTGGGCAGGTGGTAGAAACCCTCGGTGAGCGGTCCGTCGCTTGGGGCGGTGCCACCGAGCGCGACGGTCATGTCTTTGCTCTCGCGGCCCTCCACCATGTACTCGTCGATCGCATCGAACTGTTTCTGGTTGATGACGGCGCCCATGTCGGATGCCTCATCCAGCGGGTCTCCGACCTTCAGCGAGCCCAGCTTGTCCACGAGCGATCCGAGAACCTCGTCGTAAATGTCTTCGTGCAGGAACAGGCGGGAACCAGCAGTGCAGCTCTGCCCTTGGCGGGTGAATCGGCTTGCCAGAAGCAGCCCATCAAGAAGTTGGTCGTCAACGCCATCCGGGAACACAATGTTCGGGTTCTTGCCGCCAAGTTCAAGCGACATGTGGGCGAGCCGTGCCCCAGCCTGCTTCGCCACGGTCTTGCCCACCTCGGTCGAGCCAGTGAAGGACACTTTGTCGACGTCCGGATGGTCGGCGAGCGCCGACCCGATGAGACTTCCGCGGCCCGTGAGAGCATTCAGCACGCCCTTCGGCAGATACTTGTTGCACACGGCGGCCAGCAGCAGGATCGTGAGTGGCGCATCATCCGCAGCCTTCAACACGACGGTGTTGCCCGCGGCGAGCGCGGCGGGAACCTTGAACCCGGCGATCATGAGCGGTGAGTTCCACGGCAGGATCGCGGCGACGACGCCGAGCGGTTCGCGGCGCGTGTACTGCAGTTGGTTGTCGCCGGCGGGCAGAGTGACACCCTTGACCTCTCCGGCAACACCCGCGAAGTAGCGGAACAGGGAAACGAGCGCAGCGGTTTCCGGCCGCGCTTGCGTGCGCAGGGCGTTCCCGGTGTCGAGCGACGTAAGCCGCGAGAAGTCGTCGGCTCGCGCTTCGATTTCATCGGCGATGAGGGCGAGCGCTCGCGCCCGCTCGGAGAAGTGGGTGGCTTTCCAGCCTGGGAACGCGGCTTTCGCGGCGGCAACCGCGCGGTCGACGTCTTCTGTGCCGGCTGCCGGCACGCGCGTGATGATGGTGCCTCGACGGGCGGGGTTGTGCACTTCGCGCCATTCGCCCGTTGTGGACTCGACCTGTTCGCCATTGATCCACATCGGCTGGTCGGGCCCGGTAAATGTTGTGTGCGTGTCTACGGCGCCACTATGCGTTGAGTCAGCGCTGTGCGCCACTTCCTTGGCCATCGTCTTCCTAACGGTTCGTGAACTGGGGATCGCGTTTCTCTACGAAAGCGCTCATTCCCTCTTTTTGGTCTTCCGTCGCAAAGGTCGCGTGGAATACGCGCCGCTCGAATCGGATGCCGTTTTCCAGCATTGTCTCGTACGAGGCGTTCACGACTTCTTTCGCCATCATCGCGATGGGAAGAGACATTGATCCAATCGTATCGCCGACAGCCATAGCTTCATCGAGCACGGACTCTGTCGGGACCACGCGCGACACGAGCCCGGCGCGCTCCGCCTCCTCCGCGCCCATCGTGCGGCCGGTGAGAATCATCTCCATGGCTTTCGCCTTGCCGACAGCGCGCGTAAGCCTCTGCGACCCGCCCATTCCGGGGATCACGCCAAGCTTGATCTCTGGCTGGCCAAATTTCGCGTTCTCGCCAGCGATCACAATGTCGCACATCATGACGACTTCACATCCGCCACCGAGGGCGAATCCGGACACCGCGGCAACGATCGGGGTGCGCACGGCGGTGAACCTGCTCCACCCTTCGAACCAGTCGGACGCGTACATCTCCTGGTAGTCCTTGGACACCATTTCTTTGATGTCGGCGCCCGCCGCGAATGCCTTGGCTGAGCCAGTGACCACGATCGCGCCGATACCAGTGTCGGCGTCCAGTTCGGTTGCGGCCGCCACCAATTCCTGCAGAAGTTCGAGGTTCAGCGCGTTGAGCGCTTCTGGCCGGTTCAAGGTGATGAGTCCGACGCGGCCCTGTCGCTCGACGATGATGGTCTTCCAGTCAGTCATGATGAGGCCCCCGATCGTTCGCGAATGGTGTTGATGATGGCGGAGAAGTCGAGCGCTGCGCCGCCTTCGTCAGCGAAGTGGCGGTATAGTTCTGCGGCGAGCGTCCCCATGCGAGCATCCGTGCCCGTGGATTCGAGCGCTGCGAGCGCAAGATCGAGGTCTTTCGCCATAAGTTGGCCGGCAAATCCAGGCTGGTAGTCGCGGTTCGCCGGGCTGTTCGGAACAGGCCCAGGCACGGGGCAATTGGTGGTGAGCGCCCAGCATTGCCCTGACGCAGCGCTGGAAACGTCGAACATGGCCTGGTTACTGAGGCCCAGCTTTTCGCCGAGCACGAACGCCTCACTCACCGCGATCATCGAAATACCGAGAATCATGTTGTTGCAGATCTTTGCCGCCTGTCCAGCGCCGGAGCCGCCACAGTGCACGACACGACCGCCCATGACGGAAAGTAGCGGTTCGGCCTCCGTAAAGTCGGTGTCATCGCCGCCCACCATGAACGTGAGTGTTCCCGCTTCGGCCCCCACGACTCCTCCGGAGACGGGAGCGTCCATTCCGCGGTGCCCTGCCGCTAGCGCGAGGTCGCGAGCCGCGCGAGCACTGTCCACGTCGATCGTTGACGAGTCGATGAAGAGCGTTCCTGGTTTTGCCGCGGAGAGGAGGCCACCGCTGTAAACGTCAACCACTTGCTTGCCATGCAGGAGCATTGTGATAACGACGTCTGCGTCGGCCGCAGCATCCGGTCCGCTTGCGGCAACCGTGACTCCGTTCGCGCGAGCGGCGTCGAGTGCCGCGGGCACCAAGTCGAATCCGCTCACGTCGTGGCCAGCCTTCACGAGGTTCGCGGCCATCGGGCCACCCATGTGGCCAAGGCCGATGAAAGCAATTTTCGTCATGCGTTACTCCTCACGTGCGGGGGCGATGAGCCCGAGTTCCCCTGCTCCGCGGTGCGCGAAGTAAGTGTCAATGTTCGAGCGGTCGACGTCGTCGAGGCTCGCGGGTGACCAGCGCGGGTTGCGATCCTTATCGATGACTTGCGCTCGGATGCCTTCGATAAGTTCGGTTCCTTCCAAGAACGTCGTCGATACGCGGTAGTCCTGGTTGAGAACTTCTTCAAGGTTCGCGGCGTTTCTGGACCTCCGGAGCGCTTCGAGCGTGACGCTGACGCCCGTTGGCGACTTCGCGAGAATCACGGCTGCCACGGAGCGGGCCTCCGGTGCTTTCGAGTGCAGCAATCGCTCAACGATCGCTGAAGCATCGTCGCCCGCGTAGCATTCGTCGATCCAGCGCTGCTGCGCAAACAGGGTGGCTGTCGGTGCTGTGGTCGCGACGGTGGCGATGGCTTGATCAGCCGGAGTCGTTTCGAGCGCGGTGGCAAGTGCGGGAAGCCAGTCTGCCTGCACAAAGTGATCGGCGAATCCGAGGGCGATGGCATCCGCACCTGAGCCCATTCCGCCGGTCAAACCCAAGTGCGTACCGAGCTCACCTGGCGCTCGCGTCAGCAGCCACGTGCCGCCGACGTCTGGCGCAAATCCGATTCCAACTTCCGGCATCCCGAATCGCGTTCGCTCCGTGACGACGCGCACTGAGGCGTGGGCGGAAACCCCGATGCCGCCGCCAAGCACAACACCATCCATGAACGCGACGAACGGCTTGGGGTAGTTCGCAATGCGGGCGTTGAGGATGTACTCGTCTTTCCAGAACTGAAGTGTGGCGTCGCCCCCCGCGATGGCATCGTGATAAATGCCCACGATGTCTCCCCCCGCACACAGCCCACGCTCGCCTGCACCGGTCAGGAGAACCGTTGTGACCGCGTTGTCGTGCTCCCAGGCGTCGAGCGCGTATGTGATCGACTTCACCATCCGGTGGGTGAGAGCGTTGATGGCTCTCGGCCGGTTGAGGGTGATGTGGCCGAGCGCGCCGCGCCGCTCCACGAGGACTTCGTCGTCCGAGTTCTCCATTGCCCCTCCGGCACCGTTAATTGCGAGTGTGTAGTTCAGTTTCGACCGATGACGCTGCGGCCCACAATGAGCTGCATGATCTCGTTCGTGCCTTCAAGGATTTGATGCACTCTCAAGTCGCGCACAATCCGTTCGAGGCCGTACTCCGTGAGATAACCGTATCCCCCGTGCAATTGCAGGGCACTGTTGGCGACGTTGAAGCCAGCATCCGTGGCAACGCGCTTGGCCATCGCGCACAGCTTTACTTTGTCGGAATCACCGGAATCGAGGGCGTTTGCGGCTCGCGCGAGCAGCGTGCGCGCTGACTCCAGTTGCGTGTCCATGTCGGCGAGCTCGAACATCACCGACTGGTGCAGTGCAAGCGGTTTTCCGAACGCGACTCGGCTTTTGACGTAGTCGACCGTCATGTCGAGTGCGGCTTGACCGCCGCCAAGCGAGCACGCGCCAATGTTCAGCCTGCCCCCGTTGAGACCGTTCATGGCAATGCCGAAGCCGTCGCCTTCTTCTGCGAGCCGGTTGCTCACGGGGATACGAACATCCTCGAAAATCACCTGGCGAGTGGGTTGCGCGTGCCAGCCCATTTTCTTCTCGAGCGGGCCGAAGCTCAGGCCAGGAGTGCCATCGGGGACGAGCACCGCTGTGATGCCTTCGCTGCCCGTGTCGGCCGTTCGCACCATGACAACGTAGATCGCGGATGTGCCTGCGCCGGAGATGAACTGCTTCGTTCCGTTGATGACGTAGTCGTCGCCGTCTCGCACTGCACGGGTGCTGAGGGCTGCGGCATCCGAACCGGCGCCCGGCTCGGTGAGACAGTAGCTGCCAAGGTTCTCCATAGTCGCAAGACTCGGGATCCACTCTTTGCGTTGAGCGTCGGAGCCATACGTGTCGATCATCCACGCGACCATGTTGTGGATCGAAATGTAGGCGGCAATTGTGGGGTCGCCCTTGGCTAGTTCCTCAAAAATGAGGATGGCGTCGGCGCGCGTGAGCCCTGAGCCACCGAACTCTTCCCGCGAGTACATGGCTCCCATGCCGAGTTCGCCAGCTTCGCGAAGCACGTCGACGGGAAAGTGGTGTGTTTCATCCCACTCGGCAGCATGGGGCGCAAGCGCGTTCGACGCGAAATGGCTCACCATGTCGATGAGTGCCTGCTGGTCGTCGCTGATCGGATACACGGTGAACCTCTCGTGGCCGGGCGGAGTTTGCTCTTTCCCGACATCGTGCAAATTAGTTGGACATCCAACTATATCCTTATGGCGTGCATCCAAGGGAATATTCTGGAAGCCGAAACAATGATGGAATGGTAGGCATGATGAAGATCGCAGTGCTCGTGAAGGAAGTACCGGACACCTGGAGCGACCGACGCCTTGATCCCACCACGAAGCGGGTGGATCGCAGCGGTGACGTCGTGATCGATGAGGTCAACGAAAAGGCGGTGGAAGCGGCTCTGCAAGTAAAAGAAGCAGACAGCGGCGAAATCACCGCCATCACGATGGGGCCGAAGAACGCGCTCGACGCCGTGCGCAAAGCGCTCGCGATGGGGGCAGATGCCGGCATCCACATTATTGATGATGCGCTCGGCGGCTCGGATGCGCTCCAGACTTCCGCAGCTCTGGCCGCGGCGCTCGGCTCCCGCGGCTTCGACCTCATCATCGCCGGAAACGAGTCGACGGATGGCCGCACCGCTGCCGTCCCGGCCATGCTCGCGGAGCGACTCGGGCTCGCCCAGGCCACCTTCCTTCGCACTCTCACCGTCGCGGACGGCACCGTCACCGGCGAACGGATAACGGAAGACGGGCACGTTGAGATTAAGGCGGCACTTCCCGCCGTCGTTTCTGTGACCGAACAGATCGCCGAGGCGCGGTTCCCGAACTTCAAGGGCATCATGGCCGCGAAGAAGAAACCCGTCGAGACACTCACGCTCGCGGATCTTGGAATCGACGCTGGTGACGCCGGTGGCGCCAACTCGTGGTCGGTCGTCGACACCGTCACGGTCAAACCTCCGCGTGAGGGTGGCACGGTCATCAAGGATGACGGCACCGCAGGCCAGCAACTCGCCGACTACCTCGCTTCGGCGAAACTGATTTAAGGGGAACTCGAATGTCACAAGTACTCGTCCTCGTTGAACTGACTGCCGGGAAGCCCGCAGATTCCACTCGCGAACTCCTTGCCGCCGCCGCAGTTCTCGGTGAGCCAGCCGCTGTCGTTGTCGCCGAGCCCGGCGCCGCGAAGGCACTTGCCGCCGATCTTGGCAAGCTCGGCGCGGCAACCGTGTACGCTGCGGGCGTCGCTGGCGCAGACGCACTGCTCGTCACACCACACGTCGCAGCGCTCGCCGCTGCGGCAGCGGCAGCGAGCCCCTCAGCCGTGATCGTGGGCTCAACGCCAGACTCTCGCGAAGCCGGAGCTCGGCTTGCCGTGCGCATGGGCGGCGCGTTCCTGAGTGATGTGCTCGGGCTCGACGCTGACGGCACCGTCACGCAGTCCGCTTTCGGTGGCTCGTACACCGTGACGGCGAGCGCCGCGAAAGGCATTCCGGTGATCTCCCTGCGGTCGAACTCGATCGACGAAGAAGCGGCAGCGGCATCCGGCACCGTCGTGGAGCTTGATGTTGCCTCAGACGCAGCGCCGACCACCGAGGTGGTGTCGCGCCACGTGGAGACCGCTGCGACCGAGCGGCCAAGCCTCAAGGCTGCCAACATCGTCGTCTCCGGCGGTCGCGGCCTCGGCTCGAAAGAGAAGTTCGTTCTTGTTGAAGAACTCGCCGACTCTCTTGGCGCTGCACTCGGCGCTTCGCGCGCAGCTGTGGATGCTGGGTACTGCGAACACAACATGCAGGTTGGTCAGACCGGCACGACCGTCTCGCCGAACCTGTACATTGCGGTCGGCATCTCCGGCGCCATCCAGCACCTTGCCGGGATGCAGAGCTCCAAGACGATCGTCGCCATCAACAAAGACGAGAACTCGCCCATTTTCGACATCGCCGACTTTGGCATCGTTGGTGACTTGTTCACCGTCGTGCCGCAGTTCATGGAGGCAGTCAAGGCGAGGAAGAAGTAATGACGCTTGCCACCTTCCGCGAGAGTCGCTGGTTTCGGCTCGTCTGGATCATCCCGGCACTTCTCGTCGCAGGCGCGATCGTTGTTGCCTTAGCCATGTGGCTGCGTGGGCTTCCCGGTGTGCAGTCCTTCATGCAAACCTATCCGGGCCGAAGCGAGCTGCCTGAGGGCACTCCCGTTGGCTTCCCGGCATGGTTGGCCTGGCAGCACTTCTTCAACTCGTTCTTCATTTTGTTCGTGATCCGTTCCGGATTGCAGATCCGCAACATCAAGCGGCCCGCCGCCTACTGGACTCGTAACAACACGGGCATGCTACGCACGAAGGGCGAACCTGAGCGCATCAGCATCCACCAGTGGTTCCACATCAGCGTGAACACGCTGTGGCTGCTCAACGGAGTGCTGCTGTACGTTCTGCTGTTTGCGAGCGGGCAGTGGGCGCGCATCATCCCCGTGAGCTGGGATGTCTTCCCCAACGCCCTCTCGGCCGGCCTTCAATACGCCTCTCTTAACTGGCCGCTCGAAATGGGCTGGGTCAACTACAACGCCCTGCAAGTGCTCGCCTACTTTGTGACCGTGTTCATCGCTGCACCGCTCGCCGTGCTCACTGGACTTCGGATGACGCCTGGGCTTGCCGCACGCTGGAAGCCGGTTGACCGCGTGTTCCCGGTGGTTCTTGCGCGGCTGCTGCACTTCCCGATCATGGTGTACTTCGTGGCGTTCATTTTCGTGCACGTGTTGCTCGTGCTCACAACGGGTGCGCTCAACAACCTCAACCACATGTACGCGGTGCGCAACGACGAAAGCTGGTGGGGTTTCGGCCTCTTCATGGGTTCGCTCGTCTTGATGGCCATCGGATGGGTGGCCGCCAAGCCGTCCATTCTCGCGATGATCGCTGGGCTGACCGGCAAGGTGCGCCGCTAGCCCGTTCTGCAGCTGCAGTGCAGCGTGCTTC
>RCMY010001353.1_pt1 | contig 23412 bp, 25 predicted proteins | sample 2041341 | NCBI WGS metagenome assembly RCMY01 (sample SAMN09708234, study PRJNA481090) | Marine sediment metagenome, whole genome shotgun sequencing project.
GACCCCTTGGGCGGCGTTGCTGGTTTGGGGGCTTTATGCGGCCGGGCTGATTTTGGGGCAGGGTCTTGCGGTTACCCGGCTGAACGACCTCATGGCTTACGGCCTGTGGATCACTTTTGATCTGGGCATCATGGCCCTGGCCGGCGGCGCGTTCGTCACCGGCCTGTTGCTGTATTGCTGCCGCAAGAGGGATTTGGCCCAGATCGACGGTCTGGCCGTGCTTTTGGGCTTTGTGTGCTATACCGGGGCCGTGGGAGTGCTTTTTTTGGAAATCGGGCAGCCCTTGCGCGCCTGGTTCGGCTTTTGGCACGCCAATGTGCGCTCCATGCTCACTGAGGTGATTTTTTGCGTGACTTTGTACAGCTTGGTCCTGGCCATTGAATTTATCCCCCATGCCCTTGCGCAGCGCCGGGTCGGTCAAAGTCCGTTTTGGCGGGATTTCGGCCGCAATCTGCACTGGACCATGCCCCTGTTTGCGGCGATGGGGCTCTTTTTATCCATATTTCACCAGGGTTCTCTGGGCGGTATGTACGGGGTGCTGTTCGCCCGGCCGTTTACTTTTCGGGAAGGTCTGGGCCTCTGGCCGTGGACGTTCTTTTTGTTTGTGCTTTCAGCCGCCGGGTCGGGCACGCTGTTTACCCTGCTCTGCGGCGAGCTTATGGAAACTTGCGTGGGACGGCGACTTATTTCCGGCCGGGTCAAACAATTTTTGGCCAAGACCGGCGGTGTGCTGCTGGCTATATATGTGGCGGCCAAGGGCGCGGATACGCTGGCTTGGGCCGCAGACCTCCTGCCCCGTTACGGCTGGACCTTTGCGGATATGTTCCATGGCGCTCTGTACGGCGAGTGGCTGCTGATTATGGAAATAGCTGTGTGCGGAGTTTTGCCCTGCGCAATTTTGCTCATTCCTGTTTTGCGGCGGAGCGCGGGGCTCACGCGCCTGGCCGCCGTACTGGCTTGCCTGGGGGTATTTATCAACCGTTATGTGCAGACCGTGCAGAACCTGGCCGTGCCTTCCCTGCCTTTTGAAGGCTGGGCGAGCTATTTGCCCAATTGGGCGGAAGTGGCGCCTTGCCTTGCGGCTGTAGCTTACGGGGTGATTGTGTTCAGCCTGGCTTACCGGTATTTGCCGCTTTTTCCAATGGAAAAAGAGGTTGAGGCCAAAGCTGCGGATGAGTAGCCGGACGGGGGCGGCTTTGTAAGGAGAGACGGGGCGAATGCAGCCGGTGTTTATCCGGTTTCCGACTGGAAAGCGCGGCAAAGGGGCATGGGCAAAGCGCCGCGGGCTTGAAGATTATCTTTCCGCATTCTTTTTGTTGACAAGCCCGGCCGCATCTCTTAAAAACGATTTCTCCGGGCAGTTGGCTCAGTTGGTAGAGCACCGCCTTCACACGGCGGGGGTCACTGGTTCGAGTCCAGTACTGCCCACCACGCAAATTCAAGGGGCTATCCTTCACAGGATAGCCCCTTTTTTATGGCCGCGGCCCGGCTCCGGAGCATAAACGGCGATCCGGACAAGGCTTGAACCGCCGCCGGGTTCTGTGACAGGAGGCGGCGACCCTTGCCCGGCAATCCTTCTATTTGTTTGCTTAATTGACTACATGCCAAATTAAGGCTATATTTAGTCCATAATAAAGTACTAAATGGAGTCTTTATGCGTTTGAGCCAAAGCGTCAAGCCCATCAGTTATGTGAAGGCCAATACCGGCAAGGTGCTGGAGCAGGTTAACGCTTCCGGGCCCATGATCATTACCCAGAACGGCGAGGCCGCGGCCGTGCTGATGAGCGTATGCGATTACGACCGCTTGCAGGAAAGCCTGGCGCTTTTAAAAATCCTGTCTCTGGGCAACAAAAGCATTGAGGCGGGCAAAGATGTTCCGGCGGAAATGACTTTCGCCCGTTTGCGCCAGAAAGTTCGCGAGGAGAGGAAGCTGCATGGCTAAAGCGCACCTGGCCCCGGAGGCGGACCGCGATATTGGGGATATTTTTAATGAGCTGCTTGCCGTGGAAGGGGTGACAACTGCTGAGCGTTTTGTGGAAGGGCTCAATGAAGCGATCGTTTCGCTGCGCGCCGCTCCGTCAGATAAGCCCTACCCGGCTGAACTGCTCAAGGAGGGCATCACCTTGTTTCGTGAGGTCCGCTACGAATCCTGGCGCGTTTTTTACTGCATTGTTGACGGCGGCATCAGGGTCGTGGCTGTGCTGGACAGCCGGCGCAACGCTGTGCAGCAGCTGCCCGCGCGCCTGGCGCGAGGTTAAAGGACGGGGCATGGGGGGCTTAGCTCGTTTTTTTTCTCTCTTCCTCTCAACTGGTTATCACCGGCGGCCTGAATTGCGGTTTTTGTTGTTGCTTACTTCAGATACTTCTGCAACATGCCGCGCAAGGGGCGCGCATCCTCGGGCAAGGTGAACGAAGCCTCCAGGCAACGGGATTTGTCCGCCGGATCCAGCACGTAAATTTTCATCTCTTTGCCGGTTGCGGCCAGCCAGCGTTGAATTTCCTCTTTCGGCAGCACGAACAGCCACTCAAAAATGTCGCTGTCCAGGAAAGCGCCGCCGACGTAAACGGACTTCACGGGCCCGCCGTCCTGCAGAGCCGTTTGCACCAGGCGTTGCTCGCCGCCGATGCCTTCCGGGCCTTCAAACGCGTCCACAGGGAAAGCTTTGATCAAAGGCGCATTGACCAGCAGCGCAGCTGTAGGGACGCCTCCATCCGGCCGATAGGCGATGCGCAGCCGGGCCGGGTCTGTGACGTTGCCGAAAACCGCCTTGCCGGGCAGCTCCGCCCATTTAAGCGGAATGGTTTGGTAAGGTGTGGCGATTTTCCAGGCGGCCGGTTCTTCCGCCAATGCGGCCGGCAGGAAAAGGGCAAGCCCCAGTCCGGAAAAGCAAAGGCTGAGAAAAAATACATATCGGCGCATGATCGTTCTCCACGTTAATTCAAATAAGCTTTAATCGGCATGATAAGCGTTTGTTCGGATACGGACAAGCGGCCGAAGATTTGGGCGCGCCTGGTCAAGGCCTGCCTTGGCTGGAAAAAGTCCGCAAAAAACCCGCCTGGCAGCGGGTTTTTTGTGTTTATTTTCTGCTCTTTGCCTTTGGCGGCGGGGCATTTATTTCATGGTGTCCAGCAGGCCCTGCTCAACAGAGTCATTGCTCTTCATGCTCATGCGGATAGTTTCCAGTTCGTCCTTGTAGCTGCCCTTGTCGCCGATTTCCATGAACACCAGCGCTTTGTTGCCTTCGGCCGCCACGTTTATTTCCATAGGCACGCCGCCGGAATCGGCCGTAAAGAAATAAGCTCCGTTGGCGGTTTTCTCAGGCGCGCTGCCGCCGAGCTGCTGGGACAGCATTTGGGCCAGCTGCTCAGCGCTTTTGCCGTCGGTGGGCATCAACTGAATGGAAGAAACGCACTCCTGGGAAGGGGAAGCCACCAAGGCCTGCATGGTCGGCGCATTATACATGGTCGTCCAGCCGGCGGGCACCTCAACCGTAACGCTGCCGCCGGTGAAAGTTTCGGCCAGGGCCGCGGAGGCCAGGGTCAGGCAGGCCAGGGTCAACACAAAAGTGAGAATCCGTTTTTGCATATATTAGCTCCTTAAAGGGTTAGATTACAGTTCAAGCCCGGCGGGTCCGCATTAAAGGCCGGTGGTCCGGGTGCCCTACTTTAAAACATCCAGCATTTTCTGTACAGTCCGATCCTCACTGTGCAGGCTGCTGCGGATGGCCCGCAGTGCCTTGCCGTGATCGGAGGTGGCGCCAAGCTCCATAAAGACGACGATTATGTCGGAGGAAGCCAGGGCAAAGGCCGTAAAAGGCACGCCGTGCAAAACGCCGTCAAAGGTATAGGCGTCGTGGCCGGGCATTTTTTCAGGTTTGCTTCCATTTATGCTTTGCGCGAAAACATCACAGAATTCTTTGGCGCTTTGCCCCCCCACATTGGGCAGGGCCTGCGCGGAAACGGCGCAGTCTTCTGCAGGCGAGGTCAAGAGAGTTTGGAAGTTATCCGGCTCGTATTCCACGCCCCAGCCGTCCGGCACGGTCACGGTAATGTTGTTTCCGCCGGTAAAAGTTTCCGCCATGGCCGGCAAAGCAGCGATAAAACAGGCCAAAGCCAGACAGCTTGGCGCCAGGATAAGCGAGAGAATCCGCTTTTGCATATAATTCTCCATAAAAATTTAAATTATGCGGGCCCGGGGGCCTGATCCACCGCCACAGCCGTGAGAGGTTTCTATTTTAGGGCATCCAGTTTTTCCTGTACAGCCGAATCACTGCTGCGCAGGCTGGGGCGGGCGAGCCGCAATTTTTCAGCGTATCTGTCGCTTCTGCTGATTTCCATAAACACAAAGGCGCCGGCTTCTCCGGAAAAAGTGAGCGCCGGCGCGGGCATATCGCCGAGAACGGCCTCAAAACCGTATACGCTCTCATCGCCTGTTTTTTCAGGCGGTTAAACGTTTAGGCTCTGAGAAAAAAGATCGCCTAATTATTTGCTGTTCATCCCCATAGCAGGAAGAAGCTGCACGGAAACAAGGCATTCCTTGTCCGGCGGGATCAAAGTCATGTGTCCGCCTGTCTGGGCATGCTGCCCCACCTGCCGGCCGTCAGGCGCGGCTGTGGTGCTGCCGTTGTCGCCTGTGAATATCCGGGCCGGGAAAGTCGCGCGCAGGCAGGCCAGGCCGCGGGCAAAGGTTATAGCTGCTTCGCGCATAAGTTCATTTTTCCGCACAGGCGCATTTCGTGCCCAAACTTTCGAGAAGAGCTATCTTTTGCCTGGCCGGCGCCTTTTTCACAGCCAATTCCATGCGCAGGGCCGCGCTTTTGTTCGGCGCATCCGCCACCGCCGCCAGGGCTACCGGCAAACGCGCGCGGGTGCAGCGCGAAGCCGTGCCCGCATTGTGTTCTGCAAGCCGCCGCGCCAGGTTTGTGGTAATCCCGCAATACAGGCTCTTATCCGCGCAGCGCAGCAAATACACATGCCAGGGGCCGGAGACGTCGCCAGCCTTGGTCATGGCCGACCCGGGCGGGCGGCTTCGCCCGGTCCCGGAAAATGGCAGGCCTCGCCGGCGGTGAGCAGCAGGGGTTTGCAAAAGGGGGCCAGTTGGGGCAAGGCCGTGGTAAATCTGGCCGTGTTTTGCTCCAGAGCGGGAAATGTGCCCCAGTGCATGGGTATCACATAGGGCACGTTCAGCAGCTTGCAGGCCATGGCCGCCTGGGCCGGGCCCATGGTGAACACGCCGCCCATAGGCAGAAGGGCCACATCCAGCGGGTACATCTCGCCCCACAGGGCCATGTCGCCGAACACGCAGGTGTCTCCGGCATGATAAACGGTCAGGCCGTCAGGCAAGGTAATGATGTACCCGGCCGGGGTGCCGGAGTTGCTGCTGTGAAAAGCCGGCACCATGACCACTTCAGCTTCTTTAAAGGGAACTGTGCCGCCCATGTTGAAGCCTATGCCGTTAAGGATATGCTCCGGGGCAAGCTTGCCGTGGGCGATGCGCGCTACGCTGCCCACAATGCCGCCAAGCACCGCGCCGTCTTCCAGGCAAATATCCACGGCTGAACCCACATGGTCGTCGTGATCATGGGTGACCAGCACAAGGTCGGCTTTGGGCAAATCGCGCCAGGGTTTTTTATCCGCATTGGCGCCGAAGAAGGGGTCAATATAAATATTGATGCCCGGCGTTTCGATGAAAAAATTGGAATGGCCCAGCCAGGTAATTGTGGTCGCCATGTCAGTCTCGCCTCCTTGCCGCAATGGCCTTTGCAGGACGATAACGCATTCTGCCAGATTTTTAGCTTTAAGTCGATAGCAATAAGTTAAAACAGCCTGCGCGTTAAAGGAAGCTTTGCCTGCCCCTGCGCCCCGGCCTTGGCAATATTTGCCTGGGCCGGACAACGCCGGGAGACGCTCCTGCTTTCTGCATCGGCGAGGCCGCGGGTTGGATCAGTCCCTGTTCGGCGGAAGGGTTCAGCTACGCGTTTATTTCCGCGGAAAATTTGGGCGAAGCGATCCTCGGCGTTGATTCCGGTCCGGAAATTTTGCGCTGCTACAGCCGCGCCGCGCGTTTTTGGCCGCTAATATAGCCAGGAAGAAATAGTCCGTGGTCATGTACACGCGGCTTTTGGGCCGCCTGGTCATGGGCGGCGGCGTTTTTGGCGCATAGAATCAGTTTTTGCAGCTCAAAAAACGCCAAAGGGACAGGAGAAATCCTATCCCTTTGGCGTCTTACCATTGCCGCGTTCTTTTTTATTCTCCGACCTCCACCCGGCGGCGATGAGGAGATTCCCCGGCCCGCAGCGCAGACTACGGACCGGGAAATCTATGGGGAGGGGAGAAATTTATATGCCTGCTTAAGCCGCCAGAGCGTCAAAGAGTTCTTTGGCTTCCGAGTCTTCCGGGTTGAGTTCAAGGAGCTCTTCCAGGTGGACCACGGCTTCTTTCTGACGTCCCATGGAGACCAGGCAGCCGACCATGGAGATGCGCACGGCGCGGTTATCGGGCTCAAGAGCCAGGAAGTGCTCCAAACAGGGCAGGATTTCTTCCAGGCGGTTCAGATAATGAGCCTCCTGCACAGCGCAGTGAGTGGCGATCATGTTTTGCGGGTTCTTTTCCAGAGCCCTCAGGAAGGTTGCAAAAGCTTCCTCATGTTCGCCTTTTTCCATGAGCACCAGGCCGATGCCGCTCAAGGATTTGTCGCAGGCCTCAATGGCCGCGGCCTTGCGGTACAGAACCAGCGCATCGTCAACATTGCCGCGCTGAATGGCCACAGTAGCGAGACCCAGATACGGATCGGAATGTTCGCCGTCGCTGGCCACCGCTTTGCGGTAGTATTCTTCGGCCTTGTCCAGGTCGCCCATGAACAGGTAACACTCGCCAAGTTCCTTGTTGATTTCGTAATCCAGTTGATTGTCCATATTATTCCCCTCCTATGCAAGTAGTTCTTGAAGCAAATTTTAATTTTCACCGGCCTCACGGTCGGCATTTTTTGCACTACGCCCACTCTCTAGCAAAGTGCATGCCAAATTTCGCGTCGAAATGACGGCAGGTTGTCAAAAAATATTTAATTGAAACCGGGCCTGCCAAAAATTTTAATAAAATCAATTTGTTGTATGGGCGGCACAGAAATTGCTAACCCCCTGTTCAGGATGATGCCGTCGGCTGTTAAGGCGGCACAAGGTAAACATTACCTTTTTAAATACAAAGTGGAGGAATCTGCATGAAAAGCTTGTTTGAAACCCATTTAAACCTGGTCGGCCGGGTGATGGACATGCAGCTTCAACGTCAAAATGTCGTCATGAGTAACGTGGCCAACGTCAAAACCCCCGGCTACAAACCTTTGAAGCTGGAGTTTGAGAAGCAGCTGCAAGAGGCGATCAACTCCGACGCCAGGGGCAAACTCAGCCGCACCAACGAAGGGCACATGCCCGCAGCCTTTGATCCGGAAACTTTTGGCCCGGAATGGGAAAAGGCCTTTAAGCCCCGCGTGGTGCACGGCGAAGACCGGGTCAATCTGGATAAGGAAATGGCCGCCATGGCTAAAACCACCTTGCAGTACAATACCATGACCACGGTGATTAAGAGCGGTTTTGACGGCATTAAAACCATAATTCAAGAAGGATCTAAATAATGGACTTCATGACAGCACTTGATATCAGCGCGTCAGGGCTCACGGCGGAGCGGACCCATATCAACATAATCTCCATGAACCTGGCCAACGTGAAGACCACCCGCACGGAAACCGGCGGCCCCTATCGCCGCAAATCCGTGGAAATGGCGGCCACGCCCGTGGACGACTCCTTCAGCGCGCAGATGCGCAGCGCCCTCGACCGTGAGCTGCGCGGCGTGCGGGTGATGAACGTGGTTCAGGACACGCGCCCTTTTAAACTGGTTTATGAGCCCGGGCATCCGGATGCGGACGTCGACGGCATGGTCAAATATCCGGACATCAACGTGGTGGAGGAAATGGCCGGGATGATGACCGCCCAGCGCGGTTACGAAGCCAACGTCACTTCCATAGACACCATCAAGGCCATGTACAACAAGGCCCTGGAGATCGCCCGTTAATTAATTTTTAACCGGTTGGCGCGAAATATGCGGCGAAGCTCCCGCATATTTCATGACAACGACACAGATTTTAAGTCATACGATCCGGGAGAGAATCATGGCTATTCAAAGCATCGGCCTCAGAGCATACACCCAGGCCTTAAGCAATTTTCAGAAAGCCGAGCAAACCGCCAAGCGCGGGGCCTTCGGCGTTAATGAGCCGCAGGGCGCGGAAAATTCTTTTGCCTCCACTTTGCAGGACTCGCTGGCCAAGGTCAACGAATTGCAGGGAGAAAAGAAGAATATGATCACCTCGTTTGCTTCCGGCGAAACTCAGAACGTGCATGAGTTGATGATTTCCCTGCAAAAAGCCGGGCTGGCCATGTCCATGACTTCCGCCGTGCGCAACAAGGTTATGGAAGCGTATAAGGAACTCAGCCACCTGCAGTTTTAGGCTGTTGTTCAGCGCCTTTCGGCAACTGGACCGCCCTTGGGCGGGCAGGCCCCAAGAGGCAGATGATAAAGTTGGAATGCTTTTAGCAACTATAACCGCAATGCTGATTTTTTGACGCGCCCGGCGCGTATTTCTTAAGCGGAGGATATTATGGCGTCCATGTTTTCCAGTATTTCAGACAAGTTCAAGGCTTTCTGGCAGCAAAGCAGCATTATGCAGCGCTCTTTGGTCTTGGGGCTTGCGGTTTTGACCATAGCCGTCTTTGTGGGCTTGACCGTGTGGATGAACCAGCCTGATTACCGGGTGCTTTACGCCAACTTGAGTCCGGAAGACGCCAGCCGCGTGGTTACCGGGCTGCAGGCGGACAAAACCCCCTATAAATTGGAAAACAACGGCCAGACCATTTTGGTGCCGGCGGATAAAGTATACGACCTGCGCCTTAAAGTGGCCGGCGACGGCTCCATAACCGGGCAGGGCGTCGGTTTTGAAATTTTTGACAACATTAAAGTAGGCGAAACCGCCTTTGTGCAAAAAATCAACTATCAGCGCGCCCTGCAGGGCGAACTGACCCGGACTCTGTCGGAATTTCCCGGCGTGGAAAGCGCCCGCGTGCACCTGGTGGTGCCGCAGCACAGTCTGTTTATTGAAGAACAGCAGCCTCCGTCGGCCTCTGTGGTTTTGAAGCTGGCCGAAGGCCGCAGTCTCAACGAAAAAGACGTGCAGGCCGTGGTCAATCTGCTGGTTATGGCTGTGGAAGGTCTGGACAAGAGTCATATTTCCGTCAGCGATTCCAACGGCAAAGTGCTTTATTACCCGCCGGAAGAAGGTTCCGTGGCGGGCATGAGCAACACCCAGCTGGAGCATAAAGCCACGGTGCAGCGCGATCTTGAGCGCCGCATCGAGGACATGCTGGCCCCGATCATCGGCCCCGGCAAAGTCATCGCCAGGGTCAACGCCGACCTCGACTTCAGCCAGAAAACCATTCGCAAAGAACTGTTTGACCCGGACAAAACCGTTCTGCGTTCCGAATCGCGCAGCGAAGAGTCCACCAAAGGCCAGTCCACTCTGGACTCCGGCGTGCCGGACGCCAACTTCCGGGGCGACAACATGAGCGGAGGGCTCTCCGAACAGGAAAGCACCCGGGAAACCCGCACCAACAACTTTGAAATCAATAAGGAAGAGCAGAACATCATCGCTTCCGTGGGCGATGTCACTCGTTTATCGGTTGCAGTTATTGTCGATGGCACGTATGTAAAGAATGAGGAAACCGGGGAGATGATGTTTACCCCGCGCAGCGATGAAGAGCTTGCCCGCATCAACCAGTTGGTGGCCAATGCCGTAGGCTTTGACCGCGCGCGCGGCGACACCATTGAAGTGTCCAGCATTTCCTTTGGCGGGCCTGATCTTGCTTTCGAGCCGCAGCTTTCCGACATGATCATGGATTACGCCACCCGCCTGGGCAAGCCGATCCTCAATTCAGTGCTGGTGCTGCTCTTCCTGCTCCTGGTCGTGCGGCCCATCGTGCTGGCCATGATCCGGCCCCGCGTGCAGGGCGAACTGATTGAAGGTCTGGAAGGCCTGCCCGCCGGCGAAGACCGTCTGGCGCTCATCGAAGCCGATGAAGAGCTGGACGCTCTGGACGCCATGAAGAAGATAGATGACGTCAAAGCGCACACCATGCAGCTTTGCGAACAGAATATGGAACAAGCAGTCAGCATTTTGCGCGGCTGGATAAGAGAAAGCGAAGGAGCCAGCGTTGGCAGAGCAGCTTAGCGGCCTGGAAAAAAGCGCCATTCTTTTACTGGCAATGGGTGACAAGTTCACGTCTGAAGCCTTCAAACGCATGGAACGCGCCGAGATCACGCAGATTTCCAAGATCATTATGGAAATGGATGCCGTGCCCAAAGAAACCATTGAAATGGTGCTTCGCGAGTTCCACTACGCGCTGGTCAGCGGGCAGGATATCCTTACCGGCGGAGAAGACGCCGTGAAGCGCCTGCTGATGAAGAATCTGGATGGGGACACGGCCAAGTATATTATTGACGAGCTTAACCTGGACGTGGGCGCCGTGCCTTTCCGCGAGCTGGGCAATGTTTCGCCGCGCATTCTTTCGCAGATCTTGCGCAACGAACACCCCCAGACTCTGGCCTTGATTTTGGGCCACATGCCGGCGGACCAGGCGGCCCAATTGCTTACCAATCTGCCGGCCGGGGTGCGCACCGAGGTACTCATGCGCCTGGCCAATTTGGAAGCCGTGCCGGAAGATATGATTGAAGAGGTGGATAAAGTGCTGCAATCGCAGCTTATCGCCATGGGCGGCAAAGAAGGTAAAAAAGTCGGCGGCGTTCCGGCTGTGGCTGAAATCCTCAACGCTGTGGACCGGGCCACCGAAGAAGAAGTTTTGTCGGAAATCGAGGAAGAATCTTCCCAGATGGCCGAAGAAATCCGCAACCTCATGTTTGTGTTTGAAGACGTGGGCGGGCTGGATGACCGGGCGGTGCGCGAGCTGCTCAAGGATATTTCCAACGACGACTTGACTTTGGCCCTCAAGGGCGCGTCCGACGAACTCAAGGAACATTTCTTCAAGAACATGTCCGAGCGCGCGGCCACCATGATCCGGGAAGATTTGGAAATCATGGGACCCACCAAGTTGTCCGATGTGGAAGCCGCCCAGCAGAATATTGTCAGAACGGTACGCAAACTGGAAGGCGAAGGCCGCATCGCCATAAGCCGCGGAGGCGGAGATGTCTTTGTATAACGAAGGGCAGAGCCACTGGGGCACTATTTTTATGGGCCCCGGCCCCAGCATGGAAACCACCCTGGAACGGGTGGAAGCCGTGGGGCCTTCTTTGGCCTGGACTACGGAGACCGAAGCCGAATATCTGGCCAGAGTGCGGGAAAAAGCCACGGCCAAGGCCAAGGAAATTCTCCTGGCCGCGCAAACCGAAGCCGACGCGATGCGCGAGCAGGCCCACGCTCAAGGCTATGAAGCGGGACTTGATCAGGCCCAGGCCGAGTTGGAAGAATTCCGGCAGGGCATGGGCGCGTCCGTGGCCGCGGTGCTGGCCGCCATTGAAGGCAATGCGGGGCGCATTGCCGCAGCCTGGCGTGAAGAGCTCGTCAACCTCACCCGCCTGTGCGTGGAAACCGCCGTGAATCACGAGCTGTCCGAGGAGCGGGCCGCTTTGCTGGCCGGGTTGTTTGACGGCGCAACAGCCAAAATGGCGGCAGCGCAACGCATCTCCATAGCGGTCAACCCCGAGGACGAACCCGCGGTGGCCGATATGCTCGACGCCGCCGGCCAAGACGGCGAACAGACGTTTACGGTGCGCGGCGATGCTTCGCTGGCCCCGGGCAGTCTGGTGCTCGAGTCCGACGACAGCCGGGTGGACAATTCTTTGACGGCCCGGCGCGCGCTGGTGGAAAATATTCTGGCCCAGTTATCCGTGCCGGCCGATACCCCGGCAGAAGCCGCGCGCTTGGCGGAAGAAATTCCCTCTCTTGAGCCGACCTTCCCGGTTCAGGAGGCGAGTCTTGCCCCGCAGGCTGTGGCAGCGGCGGAAGAAGAAGCTGAAACCGCACCGGCGCAAATGCAGCCGGCGCCGGAGGCAGAAGCGGCGGAACAAACCGCTCCGGTTGCCGAAGAAGCTGCGCCCACTGAAGAAATTTCGCCTGAAGCGTCGCCGGAAACAGCGCCTGAGGCTCAGCCGGCGCTTGAGGTTGCGGAACAATTTCCGGCGGCTGAGATCGCTGCCGAACAGCTCATGTCCGAAGTTGAACCTGTGCCTGCTATTGAAGCGCCCGCCTCGCCGGAGGGGAATACGCAGGCGCAAGCCTCTGAAAATGTCGAGCTCGAAGCAATTGCCGCCCCGGCGGACGCGGCCGGTCAAGAAGACGCCGCTGCCGCTCCGGAGGCAGATCCCTTTGAACCGGCCGAAGTCTTGAGCGACGGCACCCGAAAATAAATTTATGAGCTTACTGCCCGACGCGGCCGCCCGCCTGCTCTCCGCCGTTGATCCCTGCCAGGTGTTCGGCAAAGTCACCAAAGTGGTGGGGCTTATTGCCGAAGGCCGGGGCCTGACCGCGCCCGTGGGCTCTTTGTGCCATATCATTGTCGAAGGCGAAGAAGAGGCCATCCCGGCCGAAGTGGTGGGCTTTCGTGACGGCAATCTCCTGCTCATGCCCTATGACGATTTGCGCGGCATTCAGCCGGGCAGTCTTATTCGCGCTTCCAATTTGCCTCCGGTTTTTCCGGTGGGGCCGCATCTTCTGGGCCGGGCTTTCGACGCTTTCGGCGCGCCTTTGGATGCTGAAGCCCACGCGCGCCACGCCGTGCTCAGCGAGGCCGGACAGCCTATTTACGCGCCGCCGCCCAACCCCTTAAGCCGCCCCCGCATCTTCGATCCCCTGGACGTGGGCGTGCGCGCCATCAATGCCCTGCTCACCCTGGGCAAAGGGCAGCGCGTGGCCATTATGGCCGGTTCCGGAGTGGGCAAATCCACGCTTTTGGGCATGATGGCCCGCTACACCAAGGCCGACGTCAACGTCATCGCTCTGGTGGGCGAACGCGGCCGTGAAGTGGTCGAATTTATGGAAAAAGACCTCGGGCCTGAAGGCATGGCCCGCTCCGTGCTGGTCATCGCCACCTCCGACGCCTCGCCTCTGGTGCGCATGCGCGCCGCCTACGCAGCTACGGCCGTGGCCGAATATTACCGCGACCAGGGCAAGGACGTGCTTCTGATGATGGACTCGGTGACCCGTTTCGCCATGGCCGCCCGCGAAGTTGGTCTGTCTGTGGGTGAACCGCCCACCAGCAAAGGCTATACCCCGTCTGTTTTCGCCCAGCTGCCCAAACTGCTGGAGCGGGCCGGCCGCAGCCCCAAAGGCACTATTACCGGCATTTACACTGTGCTCGTGGACGGCGACGATTTTAACGAGCCCATTGCCGACAGCGTGCGTTCCATTCTGGACGGCCATGTGGTCCTGACCCGTGAATTGGCCAACCAGGCCCATTACCCGTGCATTGACGTGCTCAAGTCCATCAGCCGTTTAAAATCGGACATTTCCAGCAAAGAAGATGTGGCCGACGCCCGCAAAATTCTGGCCATGATGGCCTCCTACCGCCGCATGGAAGACATGATCAACATCGGCGCCTACGTGCAGGGCTCCAACCCCGAAGTGGACAAAGCCATCAGCATGCACAGCCCCATCAACACCTTCCTGCGCCAGGCCGTGGAAGAGGGCTGCTCCTTGGAAGACAGCCTCGCCCAAATGCGCCGACTGGCCGCCCAATAGGAAGAACGTAGACAACCGGAGGAGTGGAGCCTTCCCCTTCCTGACCCCTTATTGAGCGGTATCTTTTTTAACAATCACAAATTGTTGCCTTTAGGGAGATTCTGACCTAAATAGCAATGTATGCCGTTAAGGGCGGAAACTCTCCTCCGCGCGGCAGGGAATTGCGATATGTTGGAAGAAATAATCAAAAAAGACGGCCGGAAAGATTCCTGGCAAATTACCGTGCATTTGGAACCGCAGGGCAAAAGTTTGAGCCTGCCCCGGCCCAAGACCGTGTGGCAGCTCATGAATCGTCTGGGGCTTAAGCCCTGTTCCGCGCTGATTATCCGTGATGGCGGCCTGCTCACCCGTGACCGGGAGATACTGCCCGGCGACGTGATTACGGTTCGGTCGGTGGTGTCTTCGGGGTGAGTGCTAGAGTATGAAATGTAAGCGTTGCAAAGAATTGGCCGTGGTGGCCCTGCCCAGTCACCATGCGGGTTTTTGCCGGGACTGCTTTTTGGAGTTCTTTTCCCGGCAGGTGGAGCGGGCCGTGGCCAAGGAAAAACTGTTTACCCGCGAAGACCGCATCCTGGTGGCCGTGTCCGGCGGCAAAGATTCCCTGGCGCTCATGCTTGAGTTGGCCGAACAGGGCTACAATGTCACCGGCCTGCATGTGGACTTGTCCATCCCCAAATCTTCCGAAGCGGCTCGGGCCGTGGTCGAGTCTTTTTGCGCGCGGCACGGCCTGCCTTTGCAGGTCAAGACTCTGGCCGAGGAGGGCCTGGCCGCGCCGCTGGTCAAGAAATATCTGAACCGGCCCATTTGCTCGGCCTGCGGCAAGATCAAACGCTATTTTTTCAACAAGGCCGCTTTGGACGGCGATTTTACCGTGCTGGCCACCGGGCACAACCTGGACGATGAAATCGCCCGCCTGTTCAGCAATGTGCTGCGCTGGGACGTCAGCTACCTCTCGGACCAGGGGCCCAATCTTCCGGCTTGCAACGGATTTGCCCGCAAGGTAAAACCGTTGTTTCGCCTCTCGGAGTTTGAAACCGCCAATTACGCGTTTTTAAAAGGGATTGATTATCACACCGCGCCTTGCCCCTACAGCGGCGGGGCCAGCTTCACCTTTCACAAAACTTTGTGGGAAGACCTGGAACATGAAATGCCTGGCCGTAAGCTGGAGTTTTACCTGGGCTTTTTAGAGCGCGGCCGACCCGTGTTCGCCCGAAAAGAAGCTGAAAGCGGCGAAACGATCGCGCCGTGCACGCGTTGCGGCTATCCCACTTCCGGCGGCGTCTGCGGCGTGTGCCGCATTCGGGATATAGTGCGTGAACGCCTGGAGGAAGGGGACCTCCTCCCCCTCCCTTAACCCTTATTGATCAGGGACGGGATTGTAGAGTAATCTGGGGAGCGCGTCTTTATTTTTGAGCGGAATTAAGCGGCCTTAACCATGCGGAAGGGTCTTTTGACGGTAAGGATCGCGAATGATAATCTTCTTTACCTCCATTCGAATTGGGGTTTAGGGGGGAAGTCCGGAGGAGGGGAACCTCAGGGGGGGCATCCCCTTTAGATTCCCCTCCTCCGGAAGTCACTTCAAACAACAGGAGTTTCATATGGCAGTGCAGAAATTAGGGGCCAGGGTGCGGCGTTTTCGTGAAGAAAAGGGCATGAGCCGGGAAGATTTGGCTGCAGCCGCCAATTTGAGCCTGGACGTCATTGTCGGCCTGGAAGAGGAAAATCTTTATCCTTCCCTGGCGCCGGTGCAGAAGGTGGCCAGAGCTTTGGGCATTCGCCTGGGCACCTTTATGGACGACGTGACCGTGAAGGACCCGCTCATTGTGCGCAAGGCCCGCCGCGAGGACGATTTGACCATGCACAAGGCCAAGGACAAGGCCGCGGCGTTCCATTTCCATTCTCTGGGCAAGGGCAAGGCCGACCGCAACATGGAGCCGTTTGTCATTGAAATGTTGCCGGAGTCGGAGTCCGACCGCAAGCTGTCTTCCCACGAGGGCGAGGAATTCATCCTGGTCACCCAGGGCAAAGTTCTTTTGCGCTACGGCAAGGAAGACAACGTTTTGGAGCCCGGCGATACGGCTTATTACAATTCCATTGTGCCTCACTATGTAGGCGCGATGGACGGCGAAGCGCAGATTTACGCGGTGATTTATTATCCGCCCTATTAATGTTTTTAGAGCATTTTAACATTGAAATTATATATTAAGGAAAAATGCTCCGGCGTTGCATCGCGAAGCTGCGCAACGCCCGCGGGATTGCCGCAGAGCGGCTTTGCCGACTGTTCTAAACAGTCAAGCGGCAATCTCACGGCGAAAATATTATAACAGCCCGGCTGCGGGCGGGGCTTTTTAGTTTAGGTATAAATATGAGCGAACCTGAATTTAAATTGAGGGAATTTACCCTGGGGCAGATTTTGGACAATACGGTGGCCAGGTTTCCGGATACTGACGCGGTGATCTATGTGGACCGCGACTACCGCCAGACCTGGTCGGAATTTAAATACGCGGTGGATGAACTGGCCAAGGGACTGATGGGCCTGGGCGTTAAAAAAGGCGACAAGGTGGCCCTGTGGGCCAACAACGTGCCCTACTGGGTGACCTTGATGTTCGCCACGGCCAAAATCGGGGCCATTTTGCTCACCGTAAACACCAACTACCGCGAGAATGAGCTGGCCTACCTGCTCAAGCAGTCGGAAACCGAGAACCTGTTTATCATCGACGGCTATCGTGACCACGACTATTTGCAGACCGTGTATGAGTTGATTCCGGAACTGAAGACCCTGCCGCGCGGGCAGCTGAAGACCGAGAGGTTTCCGCATTTGAGAAGGGTCATGTTCCTGGGCATGGAAAAACACCGCGGGCTGTATTCCCTGCCTGAGATCATCGCCATGGGCGACATGATTTCCGATGAGGAATATAAGATCCAGCAGGATTCGGTCTCTCCGGACGATGTGGTCAACATGCAGTATACTTCCGGGACCACGGGCTTCCCCAAGGGGGTAATGCTCACCCACCTGAATATCGGCAACAACGGCTACTGGATCGGCTATCACCAGGGCTTTACCGACAAAGACCGTTTGTGCGTGCCCGTGCCGCTGTTTCACTGCTTCGGCTGCGTGCTGGCGGTTATGTCCTGCGTCAATCACGGCAGCACTCTGGTTATTTTAGAGAACTTCAACCCTCTGCATGTTATGGCCTCAATTACCCAGGAGCGCTGCACCGCCGTATACGGGGTGCCGACCATGTTCCTGTCGGTGATGGACCACAAGTTGTTTGACCGCTTTGACTTCAGCACTCTGCGCACCGGCATCATGGCCGGCTCGGTTTGCCCGGAGCCGCTGATGCGCCGGGCCATTGAAAAAATGAACATGCGCGAGGTGACCATTGTTTATGGGTTGACCGAATCCTCGCCGGGCATGACCCAAACGAGAGCCAATGATTCTCTGGACATCCGGGTTAAAACCGTGGGCTGCGCCATGCCGGGCGTGGAAGTCAAAATCGCCGATCCGGAAACCTGCGAAGAGCTGCCGCGCGGCCAGCAGGGCGAAGTCATGTGTCGGGGCTACCTGGTTATGAAGGGCTACTATAACATGCCCGAAGCCACGGCCGAGGCCATCACTCCGGACGGCTGGCTGCATTCCGGCGATTTGGGCGAAATGGACGAAAACGGTTATGTGCGCATCACCGGCCGGATCAAGGACATGATTATCCGGGGCGGCGAAAACGTGTACCCGCGCGAGATCGAGGAATACATCTACGGCATGGAAGGCGTGCAGGACGTGCAGGTGGTGGGCGTGCCCAGCCGTAAATACGGAGAAGAAGTGGGCGCGTTCATCATTCCCAAGCCGGGTTACGATATTCGGCCTGAAGATGTGCGCGATTTCTGCCGTGGCCATATCGCCTGGTATAAAATTCCCCGTTATGTGGCTTGCGTGCAGGAGTACCCCCTGACCGCCAGCGGCAAGATCATGAAATACAAACTGCGCGAACTGGCCGGGGAGCTGTTCCCCGAAGCCATGCAATAGCCCCCTGCACCGGATGAGTTTGGCGAAAGAGAAAGAACAATGGCCTTTTTCAGCAAAATAAAAAAACTGTGGGGCGCGGAAGACAGCGCGGCTGCTCAACCGATTTCGGCTGAGCCTGAGGCGGCAAGGACGGAAGAGGGCGATGTTTCCCCCAAGGTGGAGGCGGACTTGGCCGAGCAAAGCGCCCTGGTTTCTTCGGCTGCAACCGTGCAGACTGAGGTTGCTTTCGCATCGCCTGAAAGCGCTCCGGCGCCTCAGGACAGCGCAGCAACGTCGGTTGGGCCGAAAAGCGCTCCGGCCGCGCCCGGTGAACCGGAAAGTGTTTCGGATCAGGAGGGGTGGCGAGCTGACCTTCTGGCCGCCCTGCGCGAGCCCGAGCCACGCATTTCCCGCTGGCTGGACATTATTTTGCGGGATACGCCCGAGGCCGGGCCTGAGCTTTGGGCACGGCTGAGTTTTCTTTTTGCCGCCCTGGATGTTTCGCCCGGCGAGGCTGAAGCTTTTATCGCGGATATCCGGGATTGGCTGGGCAAAACCGGCATGAACGCCACGGCGGATTTTCGCTCCGACCTGCAATACCGCCTGGCTCTGGCCCTGGATATGGAAGAAGCTCCGGATGAGAAAAAACGTTTTTGGCACAAGCTCTTCCAAGGATTGGCCCGGACGCGCAACAGCATCACCGGCGGTTTTTATGAGCTGTTTAACGGGCCTGGCGAGCTGGACGACGCCTTTTGGGATGAGCTTGAGGAGCTTTTAATCACCGCCGATGTGGGCATGGAAGCGGCAGGCATCCTGCTCGACCGCCTGAAAAATGAAGCGCGCAAAAGCGGCGCGGCCTCGCGTCTGGATATTGAGGCCTTGTTTATTGCCGAGATCAGCGCCATCTTTAAGCCCCACCGCAGCCTGAAAGCGATGGAGCGTCCGGAAGTGGTGCTGATGGTCGGAGTTAACGGCGCGGGCAAAACCACGACCATTGCCAAATTGGCTTATCGGGCCAAATTGCAGGGCCGCAAAGTGCTTCTCGCCGCGGCGGATACTTTTAGGGCCGCGGCCATTGAGCAGCTTGAAACCTGGGCTGGCCGGGTGGGCGTGGGTTTTCACGCCAAAGCGCCCGGCGACGATCCGGCGGCGGTGGCCTTTGAGGCCATGGATCGGGCCGCGCAGGAAGGCGCGGACCTGGTGTTTGTGGATACGGCCGGTCGCTTGCAAACCAAGACCAACCTTATGGAAGAACTGGCCAAGATCAATCGGACTTTGAACAAAAAAATGCCGGGCGCGCCGCATCGCTGCGTGCTGGTGCTGGACGCCACCACCGGCCAGAATGCTCTGTCGCAGGTCAAGCTGTTTAATGAAGCCTCCGGGGTGGATGAAATCATTTTGTCCAAACTGGACGGCACGGCCAAAGGCGGCGTCGCCGTGGGCATCGCCCTTCAGTTCGGCATCCCCATTTCTTTTATCGGCCTGGGCGAGAAAATGGAAGATTTACGCCCCTTTGATCCGCAAACTTTCGCCAAGGCCCTGCTCGGCTTGGATGCGCCCGGGGCGTAATCCCCGTAAAGGCATGGTCATGGACAAGTCCGCTTTACGCAAAATGCTTCTGGCCCGGCGGGCGGCCCTGTCGGCGGAAGAAGCCGCCCGATTGTCCCGCCTGATTCAAGGCCACATCCTGGCGAGCGAGGCCTGGCAAAATGCCCGGCAAGTTGTGCTGTACAGCGCCATCCGCAATGAAGCGGATACCGGCCTGTTGTTTGCCGATGCTTTGGCCGGTAAGAAGCAGGCGCTTTTTCCCCGCTGCCTGCCGGGCAAAACCGGCATTATGGAGCTGGCGGCATGTCCCGGGCCTGAAGTTATGCGACCCGGCGTTTTCGGCATTCTGGAGCCGGACCCGGCCCTTTGCCCGGCCCTGTCCGGCGCGGACCTGCATCCGGATATCGTGATCACGCCGGGCGTGGGGTTTGACCGGCACGGCGGGCGGCTGGGCTATGGCGCGGGCTATTATGACCGAATTTTACAAGGTTCGGAATTTAAAAACGCCTATCTGATAGGTGCGGCATACGCCTTTCAGTTGGTGGAGAGTGTTTATTCCGACGCCTGGGATCACCGCCTTGATGCTGTAGCCGTTGAGAACGGCATCATTATTTCCGCATAACATCGGAAAAGTGTCTTAAACGCGCAGGCTGCGACGGACTTAAGCAGTAGTCAAAAAGATGCAAAAAGTCGTTGATTTTTTGCATCTGCAAGGCTATGTCCTGCATAGTGCCCATGCACCCCTGGAAATCCGCCTTATGGGTTCTGCCCGTAAGGCCTTCATACATATAGTGTTGAGGGGATTTTAAAAATATTATTTGAGAGGTACACATGAATTTCTTTTCACGCACTTTAGCATTGGTGATCCTGGTGCTGGCTTTGAGTATTTTCGCCGGGGGATTTAAGGCGTTTGCTCAGCCCGTGGATGAAGGAGAAGAAGGCGTCGCGCAAGAAACCATGAGCGAAGCCGAACGGCAGTATCGCAATATTTCTTGGCAAGGACCCGGCACCGACGCCCGTTTGGGCTCGGAAGCCCATATTGTCATCCCGGACGGCTACCGCTTTACCGGCCGCGAGGGCACGCAAACCCTGATGCAGCTTTACGGCAACCTGCTGACCCAGTGGGAACAGGGCTACATTGAGCCTGAGGATGAGAATGAGGGCTGGTTTGTGGTTTTTGAATATGAAGACTCCGGCCATATTAAAGACGATGAAAAAAGCGACCTTGACGCGGACGCGATCATGGAAAGCTTTAAGGAAGGCGACAAGGCCTCCAACGAAGAACGCAAGAGAATGGGCCTGCCCGCCTTGAACACCGTGGGCTGGCTGGTGCCGCCTTACTACAACGATAAAACCCACAACCTGGAATGGGCCCTTCTGCTTGAGTCCGAAGGCCAGCAGAACGTCAACTACAACGTGCGCCTTTTGGGCCGGGAAGGCATCATGCATGTGACCGTGGTTACGGGCACGGAAGAGTTTGAAGAAGTGCGCGACAAGATTCCCGCCATGCTGGAAAGCTTTGCCTTCAACCCCGGCCGTACTTACGCGGAATATAAGGAAGGCGATAAGTTGGCTGACTACGGCCTCATGGCCCTTTTGGGCGTGGGCGCCGTGGGCGTGGCCGCCACTGTGTTCAGCAAGTTCGGCAAAGTTATCTTTGTGGGCATCGCCGCCGCCATTGGCGGTGTGATTGCCTTCTTCCGCAGACTGTTCGGCAAAAAAGACAAATAACGAGCATGAACTAACCGGCTTTTAAACAACCAACCTTCCACGCCCCGCTATGCGGCGTGGAAGGTTGGTTCACTTTTTGGGGCAAAGGCATGGGAGAGATTGAGACTCTATTTGTGCTCCTGGGCATTGTTTATCTTGTGGAGTGCTGCGTGCTCGCGGATAAAAACGCCCTGGTCTTTTCGCCCGCGCCGTTCACGCAGCAGCTCAGAAAAGGACTTGCCCTCACACTGCGCAGTGTGCTGGTCTTTTTAAACCCCATCCCGTTTTTCGCCACAGTCAACATCAGCCATCCGGAGCCGGTCTCCTTAAGTATCCGGGGGGTGGCGCTGTATAACTCTTTGTTGCATGACCGCGCCCATTTAGGCGCCGCCGGCGAAAATTTCATCGCTTATGCGGATATTGCGCGGCTTGACGTTAAGGGCGCCCGGCTGCGCATTAACGAGCGCGAATTTGTCTGCGCCGATTCGGTTCAGGCCGCGCAAATGGCCGCGGACATAGAAAGGCTGATGACTTTGCGCAAAAGTCGGCTGTATGCCGGCGACGCCCTGGATAAAGCCGTGGAGAACGAGTTGCGCGGCATATTTTCCGGCCGGCTGAATCTGGGCGCGGCACGGCAAAGACGGCGCGAGGTAGCGCGGCGCACGCTGCCGCCCGCCGCTTTCGCCACGCTGATGCTCTTGCATCTTTTTGCGATTATGCCCGTGGGCTTGCTCCTCAGCACATCCCGGCTGGTTTGGCTCATTTTGACCCTGGTGTTTCTGGCCTTGCATTTTTTAACGGCGTTTTGCTTTTGGTACAGCCATCGCAAGCTTTACCCCGCCGACAGCGAGGGGCGCTTGAAAAAAATGATTGCCGTGCTGTTTAATCCCTTTGCCTCCATGGGTTGTCCCAGGCAGCTTACCCGGGACGGCCTTGCGGGGTTTCATCCCATGCTGGCAGGCTATGTGCTGCTGCGGGGCAGCGGGCGGCGGACTTTTATGCACCGCGCCTGGTCAAGGCTTGCCTATAATACTTTTCCTAACTATGGAGACGCACAGGCCCGCGACCAGTTGGCCATGCACAATCGCCTGCTGATGGCTGAAGCGGCGCGAGCTTTGGCCGAAGACGGGGCGGCGGCGGAAGAATTGTTGCTTAAACCGCCGTTTGACCCCACGGCGCACAGCTACTGTCCCATTTGTTTGCTGCAATACACCGCGGAAGGCGATGAATGCCTGTATTGTCTGGGAGTGCCGCTGCACAAGGCGGAGCCTCCCCGCCGCTAGGCGAGCTCACATGGCGTTTTTGGTCTGAACCAGCGCCCCCGGCGTTTTGGCCAGAATGTAAATATCAAACCAGACCGACCAGTTTCGGATGTAATAAGTATCAAGCTCCACGCGCCTTGTGTAGCTGAGCCGGCTGCGGCCGGAAACCTGCCACAGCCCGGTCAGGCCCGGCCGGACCCGGCAATAGAACTCAAAAGCATCGCCGTATCTCTTGATTTCATCCGAGATAATGGGCCGCGGGCCCACCAGGCTCAAGTCGCCGCGCAGCACATTCCAGAGCTGGGGCAGCTCATCCAGGCTGGCGCGTCGGATAAACGCGCCTATTTTGGTGATGCGCGGGTCATACTCCAGTTTTTGCCTGGCGCGCCATTCCTCAGCCAGGTCAGGGCGGGACGCAAGGTAGTCGTCCAAAACCTTGTCGGCCTCGGGCACCATGGTTCTGAATTTCAAAATGTTTATGGTTTTGCCGTGCCTGCCGATGCGCTGCTGACGGTAAAAAACCGGCCCGTTATCTTCGCGTTTGATAAGCATGGCTAAAACCAGCCAGACAGGCAGGGCGAAGACAAGCGCCAGGCAGCTTAAGATAAAATCAAGACAGCGCTTGATGCGTTGGCGGGTGGGATCCAGCAGTTTTTGGTGTGTTTCCAGGGCAATATGCTGGCCGATGTCCGTGCTGGTCACCCACAGGTGCAGGGGGCCCAGAAAGGAGAAAACAAAGAGGGTTTTGGCGAAATTTCGGGTAAGCTGTTTGACTATTTCCTGATTCTCTTTGTTGATGGCGTCAAGCGCAAGCAGCGCATAGGGGCGTCCGGGCAGTTTGGACATTTCCAACAGGTCGCTAAATTCGCAATGCGGCAGGCCGGCGGTTTTGGCTCCACCGTTCAACGCGCACAGGGCAATGGGTTTAAGTCCGATTTCGGGTTCTGACTTCAAGCGGGTGTACAGATCTTCTGTGGCTGCTGAATCGCCGCAAATAACCACATTGTGCCCCCACCAGGGGCGGCTGGCGAAGTAACGGCGGGCCAAGCGGCGGAAAAAAGGCAACAAAATAAGGCAGAGCAGCCAGAGGCCGAAAA
>RCMY010001535.1_pt1 | contig 23412 bp, 13 predicted proteins | sample 2041341 | NCBI WGS metagenome assembly RCMY01 (sample SAMN09708234, study PRJNA481090) | Marine sediment metagenome, whole genome shotgun sequencing project.
ATTTGAACTCCCGCATGATGCGCCGCGGCCACTGCCATAATGGCATTATTCATATTATGTTCACCAAAAAGTGACCATTTTACGACTTCTTTAATCTCGCCTTTCGCAGCGTCTTTATAGGTAAGCAAGAACTCACTGCAATCAGATTTTATCTTGGTCGCTTTCCACTGTGCCTTTGTGGCATTACCAATAAAGCCTTGCTCGCTCCAGCAACCCATTTCAAGCACTGATTCTAAATTGGGGTCGGCAGCGGGAGAAAGTATTAGCCCGTTTGCAGGTACCGTGCGCACTAAGTGATGGAATTGTTTTTTTATGTCATCTAAGTCATCAAAGATATCAGCATGATCAAATTCTAAGTTATTTAAAACAAGTGTACGCGGACGATAATGAACAAACTTTGAACGCTTGTCGAAAAACGCGCTGTCGTATTCATCGGCTTCAATTACAAAGGGGGATTCACCTATTCTTGCTGAAATACCAAAGTTATCTGGCACACCGCCAATTAAAAAGCCGGGCGACAAACCAGCGGTCTCCATAATCCAGGCCAGCATGCTGCTAGTAGTGGTTTTACCATGAGTGCCGGCAACAGCAAGTACCCAACGGTCTTTTAATAAGTGATCGAGTAGCCATTGCGGGCCGCTTGTATAGGGTAAGTTACGGTTAAGCACATATTCCACGGCGGGATTTGAGCGGGCCATGGCATTGCCAATAATGACAATATCCGGTGTGGGTTCAAATTGACTTTCGTGATAACCCTCAGATAAAGTAATTCCCAGTTGCTCAAGCTGTGTGCTCATGGGGGGATAAACGTTGCGATCAGAGCCTGTGACTTTATAGCCTAAGCTTTTAGCGATAGCGGCAATGCCGCCCATAAAGGTACCGCAAATTCCTAATATATGTACGTGCATGATTTCATATTGTGATTAATTTAAACGCTAAGTGTAGCAGAAGATAACTTGATGCCGAAATAACTGTTTTTAATCGTGTCGTAACACAGTTACAATAGACCAAGGTGACATACCGATTTTCGCTATCTTGTGGGATACTGAGCGGGTTACAGTACGTCATAGCGCTCGTCGGTTTAGTCATAATAATAAGTCAATATACGCCAATAGCATGATATTTAGAATGAATCTATTAAGCTTAACAATCACTAAGGAAGCACTACCCTATGAAACGACTGAATACCCAATTGCAAAAAGATGGCGCACCTCTAGAACTCATTCTTCTTATAAGAACGCTATTAGCGGCATGTAAAGAAATTTCATTCAGGGTTAGTCAAGGTGCATTAGCCGGTGTATTAGGCTCTACCCTAAGCGAAAACGTACAGGGTGAAACGCAAAAAAAATTGGATGTTATTTCTAACCAAATTTTAAAAGATATTTTGTCCGAATCAGGTTACGTAAAAGCTATTTCGTCAGAAGAAGAAGAAGGTGTAGTGGCTTGTTCACGTGATGGCAATTATTTAGTCAGTTTCGATCCTCTTGATGGCTCGTCTAACACTGAAATTAATAGTCTCATTGGCACGATATTTTCAATTGCGCATGCTCCACAATGGATGGAACCTGACGATCCTTCAGCATTTTTACAACCGGGTACGCAAATGGTAGCCGCGGGATATGTGCTGTATGGGCCGTCTACTATGCTGGCCATGACAACCGGTAACGGAACACACTTATACACACTTGATAAAACCCACGGTGGTTTTTTGTTAACGCAAGGTAATATTCGAGTTCCGGAGCAAACTAGCGAATTTGCAATAAATGCGTCTAATCAACGCCATTGGGAACAACCCATTCAAGACTATGTTGCCGATTTACTAGCAGGCACAGAAGGACCAAGAGGTAAAGATTACAACATGCGTTGGGTTGCGGCTATGGTAGGAGATATCCATAGAGTACTGTGCCGCGGTGGGATTTTTATGTACCCATTTGATAAGCGCAACCCGCAAATGCCGGGTAAACTTCGTTTGCTTTATGAAGCCAATCCAATGGCATTTTTAATGGAGCAAGCAGGTGGTATGGCCTCAACCGGACAAGGCCGAATTATGGAAGTCATGCCTAACGAAATTCATCAGCGCGTGCCGGTAATTATTGGCTCAAAAGAAGAAGTTGAGCATTGTTTAGCTTGTTACAACAAAGCATAACTGCCCGCAACATATAGCCGGAAAGGTAGTAATTGAAATAATTAACTAATTTTGCATTTTTGTTAAGATTTAAAGTTAAGGAAATAAAATGAGCTTAAACGACGTTCCCGCAGGTGAAAATTTACCTGATGAAGTATATTGTATTATTGAAATACCCGCATACTCTGCGCCTATTAAGTATGAGGTCGACAAAGACAGCGGCGCTTTATTTGTCGACCGTTTTATGGGCACGTGCATGCAATATCCGCTTAACTACGGGTACGTAAACAAAACCTTATCGGATGACGGCGACGCAGTAGACGTGCTAGTAATGACGCCGCATCCTCTTATTGCCGGTTCAGTCATTAAAGTACGCCCAGTTGGCGTTTTACAAATGACAGATGAAGCTGGCCAAGACGCTAAAATCATTGCAGTACCTGTTGATAAATTATCAAAAATTTACAGCAATGTTAAAGACATTGATGATGTTCCTGAACTAACCAGAAATCAGATAGAACATTTCTTTTCTCATTACAAAGATTTAGAGAAAGGTAAGTGGGTTAGAATTGACGGCTGGGCAGGTATTGATGTCGCTAAACAAGAAATTGTGTCAAGTGCTGCGCGCTACCTAAAAAATATTAGCTAAGCTAAACTTTTAAAAGCATAGCTAATACATCTACATCAGAAGCTCGCATTGCGGGCTTTTTTAGTTATAGTAAGCGCACAATTAATAAGTATTTTGATTTTTTCTTTTAAAACCCTCGTTGATGAAGGTTTATTATCTAGTTAGTTACAAACCGTTACGATTAATTTATGCTTACTTATAATATAAGCACAACCACAAGGCTATATCATGACATCGATTTTGTTAGGCGGTAACGGAAAATCTACCGTTGAATTTAATTTAAAAATGGCAAATCGACATGGATTGATTGCAGGTGCTACCGGCACTGGCAAAACCGTTAGCTTGCAAACCTTAACCGAACAATTTTCAAAACAAGGTGTTCCGGTTTTTTTAGTGGATGCTAAAGGTGATTTGTCTGGCCTAGCGTGCGCGGGTTCGAGTAATAATAAAATAACCCAGCGCTTAGACTATATTGGTAAAACATCACATGTTTTCGGCGCCAATCCAGTAGTATTCTGGGACGTATTTGGCAAACTGGGTCAACCAATTCGAACCACCGTTAGTGAAATTGGGCCGTTGTTACTATCTAACTTACTAAGTTTAAATGAAACTCAATCGGGCGTTCTTTATGCTTGTTTTAAAATTGCCGATGAAAATGGCTACTTGCTCTTAGACTTAGATGATTTAGTCTCAATGCTGAATTACTTAGGGGAACACGCATCTGAATTAAGAGCAAAATACGGAAATATTACGACCTCTAGCATAGGTGCTATTCAGCGCAGATTAATGGTATTGGATGAACAAGGCTTTGGGCAGTTTTTAGGCGAGCCGGCCCTTGATATTGCCGATTTGATGCAAAGTGATATGTCAGGGAATGGCTACATCAATGTGTTTGATGTAAGTCAACTTATCCATAAGTCTCCTAAGCTGTACGCAACCGTGTTGCTTTGGTTGCTATCAGAAGTATTTGAATCGCTACCTGAAGCAGGCGATTTAGATAAGCCTAAATTTGTGATGTTTTTTGACGAGGCACATTTACTATTTGATGGCGCCGAAAAAGAATTAGTGGATAAAATTGAGCAGGTAGTTCGGCTAATTCGCTCTAAGTCAGTGGGTATTTATTTTATCAGTCAAAGTCCACTGGATATTCCAGAAGATATAGCAGGCCAGTTGGGCATGAAAATTCAGCATGCTTTACGTGCATTTACGCCCAAAGATAAAAAAACCTTAGCGGCAGTGAGTGATAGTTTTAGGTCAAATGAAGCATTTGATACAAGGTCGGTTATTACCGAGTTATCGATGGGTGAAGCCTTGGTATCGACACTGGATGAAAAGGGCGCGCCAACACCAGTAGAGCGCACTTTGATGTGTCCACCATTGTCACGCATTGGCGCGGCGTCTGAATCAGAACGTGAGACACAGATGGCACGTTCGCCCACGCGTTCAAAGTACACGCAAGCCGTTAATCGTGAATCTGCGCATGAAATGCTTGCTGAGCGAGCATTGCAAACTCAACAAAAAGCCGCAGCAGAAGCAGCGGAAGAAGCCGCACAAAGTAGTGCCAATAAAACAACTAGTGCAACAAAACGTGGTAGTTCAAGGCAGGGTATAGGCGAATCTTTTATGAAAAGTATTAGTCGAGCGTTGGGCAGTCAAATTGGCCGACAATTAGTGCGCGGTGTATTAGGGTCATTATTTAAAAAGTAGTGTTGTTGTTTGATTTTTGAAATATAAAACAGCATCAACAACATCTTGTAAGGCTTAAGTATACACACCACACTTTAACATAAAGCTTTACGTGAACACGGCACACATAAAGAGTATAATGCGCTTTTTCCTAGCGGGATACTTTACCCTAGGTTTACCGCATTTTTGGAGTTACCTTGTGAAGTTATACACCCAGTTTTTCAGTTTTTTACTATTACTTAGTCTAATAGTTGGTGTATTGGCAAATGATTCTAATGCTCAAAGCGAACCCAAAGAATTATATTGGGAAGACTTAGTGCCAAAGAACTATACAATGCCGCCGGTTTCGATGGATCATGCTGGCAGTATGGCGCAAGTTGCACCCGACGCTCCCCTAATTGAAAGTCTTGATGGTAATTTGGTAAAAATACCGGGCTTTGTGGTGCCGCTTGAAGGTGACGCTGAAGAAATCACTGAATTTTTATTAGTACCTTACTTTGGCGCATGTGTGCACGTACCGCCACCGCCATCGAATCAAATAGTGTACGTGAAATTTGCAAAAGGCGTACCCATTGATAATTTATACGATGCGGTTTGGGTAACAGGCACTTTATCCACCACAGGATGGAAGGGTGATATCGCATCGGTAGGTTACAGTATGTCAGGTATTAGCGTCACCGCTTTTGAAGGGTAACGAGGTGACTGCTTAAGGTTTTATAAGGAAAGGTCTGAAGCAGATATTCCTTTGCGTGACACTATTAAAGGTTCTCGTTAACGGCCTTGTTATTGCGAGTAAATCAGATTAGCCGGATTAAACATTACCCAAGACGTTAATATGTATTTGTCGTTTGAGGTAGGAATATTACCTCTATGCGTATGGGTAAAGCCTGCTGGCGCTATGACCATTCTACCAGCCTTGGGTTTGATTATAGCATTTTGATAATAAAACTCCGTTTCCCCCCCTTCCTCTACGTCATTTAAATAAAACATAAACAGCAAGTTGCGATGCAGGGCGTCTGTTGTATTGTGCTGCGGATAAATTTCAGAGTGCCAATAAGGATAACCACCTTGGTTAATGTCATATTTTTGTGCATTGATTTCACCGAGTCGAAACAAATATTGCACTAATTCAGGCACTTTTGGCAAACCGACTTCAGCAAAATTGTCAGCGCTCAATGATACCACCTGCCCGGTAACAGGATGTTTGACTTTAAGTGCAATAGGACCAATGAGTGCAAAAAAGTAGTCTTTGAAGTAGTTAACTAAGTGTTGTGATGTTGCTGCAAACACATCTTGCAGTATCGGCTGAAACGCAGGATCTTTTTGGATAGACACATCGCTTGAATTCTTTTTGCTTTTATCAATTCCACCACCCGTGTGGCCAGGCTGCAGCAATGGGCTAGCATCGAATGTATTAATAATTTTTCGACACAGGCTAGGCGTTAAAGCGTTGTCTATTATGCGAATGAAATCACCAGAGGGTTTTGATGGAGAGTGCGCACTGCCTGTGGTGGATGCGGTCATATCATTTATCCTTGCTTTACTACTTTATTACGCGCATGTTTATCTCGTTTCAATGTATCTACGAGGCTTTCAAGTGATTGGTAAGTTGTTTTCTAATATCATCGGAAATGGCACGAGATTTTTGCGTTTTATAATCAAAATGCACTAACGCAGTGGTGCCTTTTGCTTTAAGTTCATTATCTTGCCAGCACTCTTGATACACATCAAAAGAGCTGCCGCCTATGCGGCTTATCCATGTCCTGATTTGCACTGGGCTTTGCAAAAATATTTGTTGTAAAAAATCGACCTTATAATTGGCCAAAATTAAAGGCCAATTTTGCAAACATAAATCAGGCACAAATATTTTGAAAATAGGCTGGCGGGCTGCTTCAAACCAACCCACCAACACTGTATTACCTACATGTTGTAAACCGTCAGTTTCATAAAATCGAACTGTAAAGTCTTCTGTAAACATGAATTACCTCTTAACGCCCAGCATTGTGGCTAAAAAGCCACCGGTGTGAGATTTTTTATTTTTAGCAACATCTTCTGGCGTACCTTCGGCAATAATTAGACCACCGCCAGCTCCGCCTTCAGGTCCTAAATCTACCACCCAATCCGCCGTTTTGACAACATCTAGATTATGCTCAATAACCACGACCGTGTTGCCATGATCTCTTAACCTATGCAGCACTTGTAATAGTTGCTTAATATCATGGAAATGTAAACCTGTAGTAGGCTCATCCAAAATATAAAGGGTTTGGCCAGTATCACGTTTAGATAATTCTTTGGCTAACTTAACGCGCTGCGCTTCACCACCGGATAAAGTAGTAGCCGATTGGCCTAAGCGAATGTAAGAAAGACCAACATCCATAAGGGTTTGTAGCTTTCTTGAAATGGAGGGTATGGCATCGAAAAATACTCTTGCTTCTTCAACGGTCATATCAAGTACTTCATGAATATTTTTGTTTTTAAAGCGAATTTCTAAGGTTTCACGATTATAGCGCTTACTTTTACACACATCACAGGGCACATAAACGTCGGGTAGAAAATGCATTTCGACTTTAATTAAACCGTCACCTTGGCAGGCTTCACAGCGCCCACCTTTTACGTTAAAACTGAATCGTCCGGGCTTGTAACCGCGTGAGCGGGCTTCTTGAGTACCAGAGAAAATTTCACGAATGGGCGTAAAAATACCGGCATACGTAGCTGGATTAGAACGAGGCGTTCTGCCTATTGGACTTTGATCAATGTCGACAACTTTATCAAGGTGCTCAAGTCCCGTCATCGCTTTATGCGGTGCAGGCTCTGTAACCGTAGCGCGATTCAATTCACGTTGGGCTATGCGATAAAAGGTATCATTTACTAAGGTCGACTTGCCCGAGCCTGATACGCCCGTAATACAGGTCATTAAACCAGTAGGGATTTTAAGCGTGACATCACGCAAATTATTACCGGTTGCGCCTTCAAGCACGAGCCAGTTTCGATCGGTTGTGGGAGTGCGTACGGGGGGGATATCAATTTTTTCAATACCCGCTAGATATTTACCAGTCAGCGAATTAGGGCAAGAAGTAATATCTTCTAAACTGCCTTGGGCGATAATTTGACCCCCGTGTACACCTGCGCCAGGGCCAATATCCACAATATAATCGGCTTCACGAATGGCATCTTCATCATGTTCTACAACGATAACGGTGTTACCTAAATCACGTAAATGACGTAAGGTTTTTAACAAACGTTCGTTGTCACGTTGATGCAAACCAATGGAGGGTTCATCTAGCACGTACATTACACCAACAAGTCCTGCGCCAATTTGACTGGCCAAGCGTATACGCTGAGCTTCACCGCCTGACAAAGTGTCGGCGCTGCGATCAAGTGACAAATAATTAAGACCAACGTTAATTAAGAATTGCAGCCTATCCATAATTTCTTTGAGGATTTTGTCAGCAATTGTAGCGCGCTGGCCACTTAAATTAAGTGTGCTAAAGAAATTGTACGATTCTTCAATCGACATATGTGAAATTTTAGGCAAGTTAGTATCGTTAATAAATACATTTCTAGCTTCAAGGCGCAAGCGAGAACCCGAGCAACTTGAACAAGGCTGCTGACTTAAATACTTGCCTAACTCTTCGCGCACGGTGTTTGATTCCGTTTCTTTGTAGCGCCTTTCCATATTCGGAATAATGCCTTCAAATGGATGCTTGCGCTCCATAATATCGCCGCGCTCGTTAATATATTTAAACTTAATGGTTTCGCCTTCTGAACCGTTTAAAACGATATCTTTGGACTTCTCGTCAAGCTCTTGAAAGGGAACGGTTAATTTAAAATCATAGTGATCGGCTACCGACATCAGCATTTGATAATAATAGTAGCTGCGTTTGTCCCAGCCACGAATGGCACCACCTGACAAACTAAGTTCATCGTTACCGATAACTCGATGCGGATCAAAAAATTGTCTTGTCCCTAAGCCATCGCAAGTTTGACAGGCACCGGCAGGGTTATTAAACGAGAAAATTCTGGGTTCTAACTCAGTAATGCTGTAGCCGCAATGCGGGCAAGCGAAGTTAGCAGAGAAAATAATCTCTTCTTTATCTTCATCCATATACACCACTTTTGCAGTGCCGGAAGACAAAGTTAAAGCGGTTTCAAACGATTCTGCAAGGCGCAATTGTAAGTCATCGCGTACTTTGAATCGGTCAACCACGACTTCTATTGTGTGTTTTTTGCGTAAATCTAAGTCGGGAGGATCTGATAAATCACATACTTCGCCGTCAATTCTAGCGCGAATAAACCCTTGTGCAGATAAACTTTCAAGGGTTTTAATATGTTCGCCCTTACGGGCTTGCACTACGGGCGCTAACAGCATAAGTTTTGCACCCTCGTCAAGCGTAAGAACCTTATCGACCATCTGGCTAATGGTTTGCGCGTCAAGCGGCACTTTATGTTCGGGGCAAATTGGCGTGCCTACACGAGCAAACAATAAACGCAAATAATCGTATATTTCGGTAATCGTTCCGACTGTAGAACGTGGATTGTGCGATGTCGATTTTTGCTCTATCGAAATTGCTGGTGATAATCCTTCAATATGATCCACATCGGGTTTTTCCATTATAGACAAGAACTGCCTAGCGTAAGCCGATAAACTTTCAACGTATCGTCTTTGCCCTTCGGCATATAGTGTATCAAAGGCTAATGAAGATTTGCCCGAGCCCGATAAGCCAGTGATCACAATAAGCTTATCGCGTGGTAAAGTGATATCGATATTTTTCAGATTGTGCGTGCGCGCACCGCGAACTTCTATATTTTGCATATATGCTGTAATTACACCCTTTCAAAGTAATCTGTTAGTATGCCACAAATTGGCGAAAAATACTGTTTTACTGTTACATTTGTAATGGTTTAGTTACGTTTATCGAGCGCGCAAGATCATCCCTATTCGTAGGCAATTGAGATAAGCTAAACGCCCTCACTATTAATTCACCAGTTAACAGTTTAAAATGCCTATCTTCTTTTCAACATCCATCGCGGTAATTTTACAAGGTATAATTATTCTCAATGACAACTTCATCATTAAACAGGTCTGAATGGCAAGCAGGCATAAGCTTAGCCTCGGTTTACGTATTGCGTATGCTTGGTTTGTTTATGGTCATTCCAGTAATAGCCGTTGCTGCAGTCGCTTATCCTGATTATTCTCCACTTTGGGTCGGCTTGGCAATTGGGGGTTATGGTTTAACCCAAGCTATTTTACAAATCCCCATGGGCTTGTTGTCTGATAGATGGGGACGTAAACCGGTTATCTATATGGGGCTCACTATTTTTGCGATAGGTTCATTAATTGCAGGCTTGGCTGATAGTATGTGGTTACTAACTATTGGAAGGATCCTGCAAGGTGGCGGCGCTATAGCCGGCGCAATTATGGCCTTAGCATCTGACGTTACGCGCGAGTCGCAACGAACCAAAGTAATGGCCTTAATTGGTATTTCTATTGGCTTTTCTTTTTATATCGCTTTGTTATTAGGCCCCTTCATTGCTGCTAATTTGGGCTTGCAAGGTATCTTTTTACTTACGGCAGGCTTCGCTTTATTGTGTATTCCATTGGTAAAATTTGGCGTACCACAGCTTGGCGCACAAGTTGCGATGGGCGACACTTTACCGCAAACAAAACAACTAAAAGCGCTATTTACTCACAAAGACTTGTGGCGCTTGAATAGTTCGGTATTAGTTGTTCATTTACTAATTACCAGTTTTTTTGTACAAGTACCGGTTAAGTTAGTCGCAATTGGTGTGCCGCTTTCAGAGCATTGGTGGCTATATTCTGTGGTGCTTTTTTCGTCCGTTGCGGCCTTAGTGGTTATGATTAAAGTGGCGGATAAATTACCCGCATCGTTAAGCTTTAGGCTGGCCTTGTTACTTTTAGCCAGTGCATTTGTACTGCTTATTATTCAAGGCGATAGCTGGACGGGAATTGCCGTTGCGGGAGCTTTATTTTTCACTGGGTTTAATTTTTTAGAAGCCAAAATGCCTTCTATGGTGTCGTCTATATCGCCCGCCGGTAGCAAGGGCAGCGCGATGGGTATATACGCTAGTCACCAATTTTTTGGTGCGTTTCTAGGCGGCGTGCTTTCTGGCCTCTTGAACAGCTATTTTTCACCCGAATACACCTTCATAATGTGCTTAGTGGTTATCTTTTTGTTGAGCTTAATAGCCAAAGGTTTCACTAGCACCGAGCGGATAAAACGCGTTACACTAGTACTTGAAAAACGTCATGTAGACGCCACTATTCTTAAAGAATTAAGTCGTGAAGTGAGTGCATTAGCCGGTGTTCAAGAAGCCTTGGTTAGCCCCAGTGAACTCGTTATGTACCTGAAAGTAAACGAAAAGACGTTTGATATGGCACAAGCTCAGGCACTGCTAGCTTAACAGAATTTATAAAAATACAGATTGATAAGGGAAATACAATGGCCTCAAGAGGTGTGAATAAAGTCATAATTGTAGGAAATTTAGGTAACGATCCTGAAGTTCGCTACATGCCAAACGGAAACGCAGTTGCTAACTTAAGTATTGCCACCAGTGAAAGTTGGAAAGACCAACAAGGCCAGCAACAAGAGCGCACAGAATGGCACCGCGTGACTATGTATCGTCGTTTAGCTGAAGTGGCAGGCGAGTACCTAAAAAAAGGTTCGCAAGTATTTATTGAAGGGAAGTTGCAAACCCGCAAATGGCAAGATAAGGACGGTAACGACCGCTACACCACCGAAATTATTGCTGACAATATGCAAATGATGGGCGGTCGTAACGAAGGCGGCGGTCAAAGCAACCAAGGCGGCCAGCAAAGTAATCAAGGCGGTTATCAACAGCGTCCCGCGCAGCAAAATGATGATCAATCAGGTGGTTATACCCCAAATCAAGGTGGCGGCCAACGATCACCTCAAAACGCTCCTCAGCAGCAAGCACCGAAGATGTCTGAACCTGATATTGATTTTGATGATGATATACCCTTCTGACTTTTACCAGAGGTCATGAATTGTTGAGTTTTATTGCTAAAAGCCGCTAAAAGCGGCTTTTTTCATTTATAAAGTAAATATAATGTTGAAAAATGTTTATAAAAAGCCGCTAGCAGCGGCTTTTTGATGTCTGCGGTATTGCTTGATATTAAACCTTTTTATGCGGTTGATATCCTGTTTCGCCGTGTGAAAACGCTTAATTAAGAACCTGATTACCCACCGATACAAAGCTTATTGATTTAATGGTTTAAGTAGTGGAGAAATTCAAAAATTTGCCGATATATTCTCATAACTACTTATTTTTACTGTTGATAAAATGTGAGCGTATAGCAATGAAGCAACATCTTTCGCGGCGCTGGTTAGAGACATTATGCAGTTTCATACCCGGCGCTTATTCGGCAACATTGATGGTGCCCGATGCTGAATATAAAGCTATGCACATCCTCGATCGTTGGCCTGCCAATTTGCAAAAATCGAACGATGATAGCGTGATTGCAAAGCATGCCGTGAAGAAGCAAAGCCAATTGTATTTAGCAAAAATATACAAAATCAATGACCAAGCCTATGATTGTTTCGCCCTTCCGTATTTTGTGAAATCAAAATTACTCGGGGTTATTGTTGTTATCGCCCTAAATAAACCTGAAACTCAGGAAAAGTTAGTTTTTTCAATAATGAAACAATCTATCGAATGGCTCAGCCTTGCGAGTATCGAGCAAACCGATTCTACTCAATCTGACTTTTACAGCCGTGTCGTTAAGATGCTGGCTACGTGCTTTGATCAACAAAGCTATCAGCAGGGTTTAATACGTTTAGTAACCCAGCTCACTCAAGAATTTGACTGCGAACGAGTAGCGTTTGCTGAATATCGTTCAAACCAATGCCAAATTATTGCTTTGTCACATAGTGCTGGTTTTGACAAGCGTTCAAACTTGCTTAAGAAACTGACCGACGCTATGCAAGAAGCAATCAACCGTGACAATATTGTTGTATTTCCAGATCTAGAAACGAAACAAATTCAGCGCTCTCATCAGGAGCTTTCACGTAAATTCGCTTCAGCCGCGATATGTACAATCCCACTAATTTACCAACAAAAAGTAGTTGGCGCGGTTTCATTACTACGAAACCAAAATAAGCCATTCGCCAAAAGTGACATCGATTTATGTCAGCAGTTTCTGTCGCTAGCAACAGCGTTTCTTGTGCTTAAGCGTGATGAAGAAAAAAGTCTACTGAGCAAAGTCGCGTCAAGTGGTAAAAAACAGCTTAGCAATCTTTTCGGATTTAAATTTTTAAGCCTAAAGCTAATAGTGACCTTGATTGTATTGATTGTGAGCTCTACCTTTTTTATAAAGGGCGACTTCCGAGTGTCGGCCGATGCGCATATAGAAGGGAAGATACAGCGAGTTATTGCAGCGCCTACCGCTGGCTATTTATTTTCCGCCGCCGTTCGCGCAGGTGATACCGTAAAAGCCGGTGATCTGTTGGCAAGTCTTGATGACTCCGAACTTAAGCTACAGCTCGCAAAACACAACGGTGAATTACAAAAGGCTCGTCGCGAACATCGACAAGCTTTATCGAAGCGCGATTTGGTGAAAGCTAGAATTGTGAGTGAGCAAATCAATCAGACCAATGCTGAAATGGCCTTAACTCAGCAACAGCTTGACACAATCTATATGTTTGCACCATTTGATGCGGTAATAATTGAAGGTGATTTAAGTCAAAAGCTTGGCTCGCCAGTTGAGCGCGGTGAAACCTTATTTAAAGTTGCTCCTTTGGGAGGCTATCGCATTATTCTCACAATCAGTGAGCGCCAAATCTCATATATACAACCAGGGCAGGTGGGTTCACTGGTGCTTTCAAGTTTGCACAACCAGAAGTATCCACTCACTATTGAGAGTGTGACTGCTGTCGCCAAAGGTGAAAATGGAGCTAATGCTTTTAGAGTAGAAGCAACGCTAAACCAAGTGCCGGACTTACTACGACCGGGTATGGAAGGGGTTGGAAAAATTAACATAGGCCGTGAACGGCTGATTTGGATATGGACCCACCAAACGATCGACACAATACGTTTATGGGTGTGGTCGTGGTGGCCTTAACTTTGGTAATGATATATGAGTGAAGCACTAACTAGCCCCCACTGGCATCGCGTGGCGAAGCGCACACTAATGTTGCATAGCCATGTTGAGATACATTGCCACGAATATCGCAAACTAACCTGGTACTTGTTAGAAGATACTACTTCGGGCAAAAATCATCGGTTTAATCCTGCGGCTTATCAATTTATTGGCAGAATTGACGGCAAGCGTACCGTGCAGGATATATTTGATTTACTTAGTGATCTACTGGACGAACATGCACCCAGTCAGGATGAAATTATTCAGCTTTTGTCACAACTACATAACGCAAACCTGATTCGCACTAAAGAGCTTATTAACACAGATGAATTATTCGACAGGCAGACTCAAGAAAAAAGAAACAAAATAAAACAACGACTAGCCAACCCAATTACCCAAAAAGTCGCGCTGTGGGACCCTGAAGGCTTTTTAAATCGCCACTTTAACAAAGTAGAGTGGATATTCAGCTACTGGGTAGCTTTTGTGTGGTTTTGCATTATCGCATACTCGTTAATACAAATGACATTGAACTGGACTCAAATAAGTGAGCACTTCAGTATTAACACGCTGTCTCCTTACAATTTATTAATCATGTTTTTGCTGTACCCACCCATCAAGTTCCTACATGAACTTGGACATGCTTTTAGTGCAAAGCTTGAAGGAGGCGAGGTGCACGAAATGGGGATCAATTTTATGCTGTTGATGCCCATTCCTTATGTAAACGTTTCGTGTTCAACAAACTTTCGCAGCAAGTATAAACGCATACTGGTTAGTGCTGCTGGCATCCTTGTTGAAATGCTACTAGCATCTTTAGGTTTATTGTTATTTTTAGCGACTGAGCCGGGCCTTCTTAAGAATATTGGGTTTAACATTTTTATTATCGGTGGCATTTCATCGTTATTTTTTAACGGCAACCCTCTGCTAAAATATGATGGCTACTACATCTTGTCTGATGCAACAGAGATCCCAAATCTTTACCAAAGAGCAGGCCTTTACTGGCGATATTTACTACAGAAATTCTTATTAGGAATGCGCAGTGCCAATTCGCCAGTTAATGCGAAGGGGGAAATTGCTTGGTTTGTTGGTTTCGGTTTTCTGTCAACCCTATATCGATTCTCTGTCTTGTGGTTTGTGATATCGATTGTAAGCGACAAGTCTTTTGCGCTTGGCGTATTACTCGCTATCTGGCTTATTACCCAGCAAATTTTACTACCCTTATATAAATCCGTGGTTTTTATCGTCAACAGTCCTAGTCTTGAAAAAAACCGAACCCGGGCAATATTCAGTTGCTTGTGTGGTCTTGCTTTGATTATTTCAATCACTCTGTTTGTTCCCTTGCCCTCTTATACCTTAGCACAAGGGGTTGCTTGGCAACCCGACGAAACCTTAATAAAAGCTGAGCATGATGGCTTTGCAGGTGAACTGTTAGTGCTTAACAATCAGGACGTTATAGCAGGCACAACGGTACTTCAACTCACTGACCCAATTCTAGATGCGCAATTGAAAATAGCGCAAGCCAAGGTCAGAGAGTTGCAAAGTAAGTATAGGGCAAAGCAGCTCAACAATTTTGTAGAAGCCGGCATAATAAAAGCTGCTTTATCGGCGGCCAATTCAGAATTAGATTTTGTTTTGAATAAGGTAGCGTCAATGTCGATCAAGTCATTTCGAAGTGGGAAAGTGTTATTACCCGAAGCAAACGATATACCAGGTAGATTTATTCGCCAAGGCGAATTATTAGGTTATGTATTGAGTGATGAGCCGTCAACTATAAGGCTGGCTGTTAACCAAGATAATATTGGGCAGGTGCGTCACAGTGTAATTGATATACGCGTAATACTCGCGAATGACCTCAGTAAAAATTATAAAGCTCGCATTATTCGACAAGCACCTGAGGCTTCTAATCAATTGCCCAGTGCAGCGCTGACAACTCGAGGCGGGGGGGAGTATATTGCGGCACCCAATCAAAATGACGATCGTATCAGCTTAGATAAGGTCTTTCTTATTGATTTAAGTTTCGATACAAAACCTCTAAATTTGCCCCTAGGAACGCGCGCCTATGTGCGCTTTCGTCATGAGTCTGAACCTTTAGCAAGTCAGTGGTATCGCCGTATTCGTCAAGCGTTCCTAAGGCAATTCAATGAATAGTGCTCACATTCGACCTGGTATCAAATTGGGTGCATATCCGCAGCGACCCGGAAGCCAATTAAGCGCAGTAGAACAGAGACTGCAACGCTTTTTAGAAAGCATGAAAACCCGTTTGAATCGAGGAGCTTTCACCCAAAAATTTATTGTTCGACATGTCAATCGTTACCAGCAATCACTGCAGGATTGCTCGGAACAGGATTTGTCGCAAGCGATTGCTGAACTTAAAGCCGAACTGTGCCAGCATCAACTGGCCAGACACTTAGTCATCAAATCGTTTGCGATAATTCGAGAAGTAGCTTTTAGAACCCTTGGCAAACGCCATTACGATGTTCAACTTTTTGGTGGCTGGATAATGATCAATGGAATGTTGGCAGAAATGCAAACAGGAGAAGGTAAAACATTAGCAACGACGTTACCCGCTTGCACTGCTGCACTAGCAGGTATACCTGTTCATGTCATTACTGCCAACGATTATCTTGCTGCACGTGATGCTAACACGATGATGCCGCTTTACGACCGACTTGGGCTAACCGCTAGCGCTGTGGTTGATGGTATGAACACCGCTGAACGCCAAACTCACTATCAGGCAAATATTGTCCACACTACCAATAAGCAAATCACCTTTGACTACCTGCGAGACCGCATAGAGATGGGTGACGACACCCGATTTTATGGGGCGCAATATCAGCTAATTAAAGGCCGTCAAAAAGCTCAGGTGCCTGGCAAATTTTTATTAAGAGGGCTATGTTTCGCGCTGGTTGACGAAGCCGACAGCGTACTCATTGATGAGGCTAAAACGCCGCTTATTATTACCAAAACCATTGACAGCGAAGACAAAACAGCTTTTTACACAGACGCGCTTCATTTGGCATCAAAATTGCTAAAAGACCAAGACTACTTGGTAAACAATAAGCAACGTTCGGTGGACATAAGTCAGCAGGGGCAAGAACGTTTAACTGTTCTGAGCGATACAATGGATAAATCTTTACAGCACAAGCGGCAACGTGAAGCCGCCGTGAAACAGGCGCTTTTGGCACAGTTATTTTACAAGCTTAATCATCAATACGTGATTAATGACGGCAAAATTCAAATTGTTGATGAATCTACCGGACGAATTATGGCAGATCGTTCATGGGAGCAGGGTTTACACCAAATGATTGAGGCAAAAGAGGGCTGTTTAATTAGTGAACTACGCGAGCCACAGGCACGCATAAGCTACCAACGCTTTTTCAGTCAATACCTGATGCTTGGCGGCGCCTCAGGCACCGTCAAAGAAGTGTCGGCAGAATTAAGCTGGGTTTATGGCCTAAATGTATTCAAAGTTGCCACTAATCGGCCGTTAAAGAGAAAGATGTTGGGCGAAAGAATATATTTAAATGTAGATACTAAAAAGCAGGTGCTAATTGCGCGTATTCAGAATCTGCTGCAACAAAACCGTGCCATTTTGATTGGCACCAGTTCGGTTGAAGAATCAGAACTAGTGAGTGCGTGGCTAACATTTGAATCTATTGAACATCGAGTTTTAAATGCTAAACAAGATAAACAAGAGGCGCAAATCATCTCTGCTGCTGGTCAGCCAAAAGCGATTACCATTGCCACTAATATTGCGGGTCGTGGAACTGATATCGAGCTTGCGAAAGGCCTTGCCCAAGCAGGTGGTTTGCATGTTATCGCACTGTGTCGTAATAGCTCGCGCCGAGTAGATAGACAGTTGTATGGACGATGTGCACGTCAGGGCGACCCTGGTAGTGCTGAGGCTATCCTGAGTTTACAGGATCCTTTGTTAGCAGAGTATTACTCGCCTACGGTAATGCGTTTTTTTGAAAAATTGTGTTTTCGTAACAAGCCTATTGCAGGGGTTTTGAGTTGGCTTATTTTGCATTTTCCTCAACGTAGAAATGAAGTTATTGAAAGCAAGGTAAGACGCTTATTAAGCAAACAAGATCATAAATTGAGGCGAGTATTGGCTTTTTCTGGGAAATTTGAGTGACATGAGTGACAAGTTATTGACAATCTATAGTCCAAATCTTCATGCAATGTGGCGGCTGTTACGCAACAGGAATATACCATGTTTGTATTTAGTGTTCTTAATAAGCTTTCTTCTGACGTTTGCTAGAACATCAGTGGCAGCAGAAGAATCGGCTAAATTGGCCTGCCTGATAAAGCCAGAAATGTATGTAGAACTTAGCAGCGCCATTGATGCCATTGTTGATGAAGTGCTAGTGAATACTGGCGATTATATAGTTAAAGGCCAGCCACTGGTTAAGCTTGAAGCTTCGGTAGAAAAAGCCCGAGTCGAGCTCGCTAAAATTCAAGCGGCATCTAATAGCGAAGTAAATAGCCGCAAAGTACAGTTGCAGTATGCCAAACAAAATGAAAAACACATCAATAAGTTATACAAAAAGAAGTTAATTTCTGAGTTTGAATTCTTCACGTCCACTACCGAAGTTTCGCTAGCAGAAATTGAGCTGGCAAAAGCAATCGAAAATCGACAATTGGCCACCTCAAATTTGCAAGTCGCCCAGTCACAACTAGCCTTGCGCAGCATCTTAAGCCCCATTAATGGGCTTGTGGTGGAGCGTTATGCCATGGTGGGCGAATCTGTTGCAGACCGTAGTATCATGAAACTTGCCCAAATTGATACATTGAGAGTGGAGTTAATTGCACCAACTGAATATTTTGGCCTTATCAAAAAAGGCATGGAAGTTAAGGTTTATACCGAAAAACCGATTAATCAAACTTTTCAAGCTAAGGTCACAATGGTTGATCAGTTAATCGATCCGGCCAGTGGCAGTTTTTCTGTTCACATGACGGTTCCAAACCCCAACGATCAGTTGGTTAGCGGTGTTAATTGCCTAGCCAGTTTTAGTTTTGACACGCCCTTGCCTTCAAACCAGAACCTAGGCGATTCGCTTGGGTATTATCAGCCTATTAAAGAAAAAAGTTAAATCTTTAACTAACTGATGAGGAGCGCCTTATATGAAAAATAAATACCAATTCGATAGCAGTAATTCGAAGTTTATTTTCGAACAATTAGAAGTAAGGCAGCTTTTTTCTGGCGGTATAGAAGGCATTATAGTGCCCGAAACAGAATCTACTACAAGCAATTATATTTACGCCGATGCAGACAAATCAGACACTGCGGTTAACAACATTTTTAAGCTGACGACAAGCTCAGAGATACAAACCCAAGAAATCGTTTTCCTCGATACAGCGGTTGAAGACTATCAACTCCTGCTTGACGATACACTGAATAATAGCGACCGCAATATTGAAGTGGTCATTCTCGATAGTAAGCGAAACGGTTTAGATCAAATAACTGACGTGCTAAACAAATATCAAAACCTTGATGCAATCCATATTATCTCGCATGGAGATGATGGCAGCATAAATCTGGGCAACACCAGATTGAACCAAAACACCTTAGACGAAAACCAACTCAGCATAATCTCTTGGGCCGACAGTTTTAATGAAAATGGGGATATCCTAATTTATGGCTGTAATTTAGCTGAAACGAACCTCGGCAAGAACCTGATAACCTCACTTAGCGAACTTACCCTGACGGATGTTGCGGCTTCCGATGATTTAACCGGGCACGAAAGTCTCGGCGGCGACTGGGATTTGGAGTTTACTTCGGGCAAGGTAGAAAGCCGCGTAGTCTTTAATTCCGAAATACTGAATGAATTCGAGGACATCTTGGCGGCGCCCATCGATTTGGATGTGATATCAACCAGCGAAGGTGGTTTGAGCATCAACGCAGATGGCGGCAACGATGCCTATTTAATTGCACAAAACGGCGGCGCAATCTTCTCAGGCCTGACCGAGTTCTCGATCGAAGTGCGCTTTTCATCAGACTCCCCACTGACTTCAACCTTTTCTGATTTCATCAGTTACGCAACCGCTTCGCAAGACGAAGAATTATGGTTTGCAATACAACATACAAGCGCAAGCACATCCCACATTGAATTGGCTATCAACGGCGTCATTGTCGAAACCTCGGGTTACAATTCGAACGCTCTTTTTGACGGCCAAGAGCATACACTAACCGCAACCTGGTCTAATACAAACGGTGCATACGAAATTTTTGCTGACGGCGTTTCTATACATTCAGGTACGGGTCTTAAAACGGGTTACACGCTTGCGGGTGGCGGCGAGCTCACAACGGTTCGAGATCAGGATTCGCCGGGCGGTAGCTTCGATCTTGGCGAAGTGTTTCACGGAACGCTGCATGACCTGCGTATATTTAATGACGTCAGGTCAAGCGCAGAAATTGCGGCAAACTATCTCGACACTCTGCCTTACTACGAGGCAGGCCTAATCGCCAATTGGACGTTTAGCGACTTTTCATTAGACGCGACCACGGGTAATCGTATCGTTACCGAGACGGTTAGCGGAAATAATTTTACCGCGATGAATGTGGGCGCCGGCGCAGGTTATATTACAAGCATGCCTGAACTGACCCTGTCGATAAGCGAAGATAGTACTAACGGAACCGTGGTGGGTTCTGTTGTTGGAACGGATCCAGATCGTGATGCCCAGATTGCAACGCTGCTGGCGGCGGATCCCCATCTGGCCTATAGTGCCGAAACGAACAAATTTTATAAGCATGTTGATTCAATTGCCAATTTCAGCACGGCACGAGACGCAGCAACTGGAACAAATCTGAGTGGTATCTCTGGACAATTAGTGACAATCAGATCTGCTACTGAAAATGATCTTGTACAGCAGTACGTTACTTCTTCGGGGCATCAAATTTGGCTAGGTGCCTCTGATGCGGCCGCTGAAGGTGAATGGAACTGGCTAAACGGCGCGAGCGAATCTAGCGAAAAATTCTGGAGTGGTGGAGCGTCGGGCGCGAGGCAGACCGGAGCGTATGTCCCAGAGATGACACTTTCTGACGGTACTGGGGAGAATTACTTGAGGATTACCAGCATAGGAAGCTGGAATGATAGCGCAAGCACCCACGCTTATCTCATCGAGTGGGATGCCGACGAAGTGCTTGACGTGACCGAAGCTTTGACCTATACGATTCAATCCCAGACGGTCGCTGGTGCGTTCTCAATTAATGTAGACAATGGCGAGATCAGCGTTGCCGATGGCTCAAAGCTAAACTACGATACCAATACTAACCAAACAGTCACAGTGCGGGTCAGCGACGGCAGTCTGACATATGACGAAGCGGTGATTATTTCGGTACTTTACGTAGCCAATAGTGTGCCAACCACGAGTAACAATACCATTTCTGCCATCGAAGATATTCCATACGAAGTCATCGCAGTAGACTTCCAATTCGCCGATGACGATTCTAGTGATTCTTTGCAGAAAGTTCAGATTACTGCACTTGAAACCGTTGGGAACTTGAAATTGGGCGGTGTTGATGTTGTCCTTGGCCAGATTATCATGAGGTCTGAGATTGACGCTGGCGACTTAAGCTACGAAGCTTTGCCGGGAGAGTCTGGTAGCGCTTACGATAGTTTTGAATTTCGCGTTCATGATGGCGAGAATTACAGTGCTGCTACTTCCACAATCACCTTGCTTAACGCAACGTTCGATGCAGATGCAGACGGTTTCACCTATTCAGATATTAATAATGGTGCGTTCGCGTCAGGAAGTTATGATCCAGCAGGGGGGGCAAGCGGGGGCGGCATAAAGATTAACCTGGGTGGTGCGGTAACGAGTGGTGCGACGTCAGGTGCTTTCTCAAAAACCTTTGTTTTGACAGAAACGACCGAAATAACGGTATCTACGGACTATCGACTACTTTTAAGTTCACAGTACGAGGCTACTGAATATGGTGAACTATTCCTGAAAATAAATGGTATTGCCTACGGTAATGATACCAATACATCGCTTATTCACACAATTGGCGATGGTAACGGTGGATCGGATGATGACAGCGGTTGGCTTAACTATCAGACTACTATCACTTTATCAGCTGGCACGCATACTATTGAACTGAGCGCGGTTAATAATGACGCTACTGCGGCAGATGAATATGTTGAAGCTTATTTTGACAATGTTAATGTGACCTCAGACGTTTACAACACCATGACTGTGGATGTTGATGCGGTTAACGATGCTCCGGTAATAACAAGTCCAAGCGGAACTTATCCCTATACCGAAAACGCTGGTGCAGTTGTACTTGGGAGCGCAGCAACAATAAGCGATGCAGATTCGACTAACTTTAACGGTGGGCAACTTGTATATCAAATTACTAACAACGGCCTTGCTGAAGATCGACTGGATATTCGCAATCAAGGCACATCGGCAGGTCAGATTGGTGTTAATGGGTTTAATATCACCTACGGCGGCACCATTATTGGCACATATACAGGGGCTGTTACTGGCGCTACGTCGCTTGTAGTTAATTTTAACGCATCCGCAACTGTTGCCGCGGCACAAGCAACACTAAAGAACGTCACCTACGAAAATACCTCGGATGATCCAACGGCATCAACACGTGCCTTGCAGGCCTATGTGAGCGATGGTGACGGTGGCACTAGCAATACAATTACAGGCAATGTAGCGGTTACGCCAGTTAATGATGCGCTCAGTACGATTGAAGTTAGCGATATTGATTATGATGAGAATGATGGGGCGGTCTTAGTCACCTCAACATTGGCGTTAAGTGACGTCGATGATACCAACCTTGAATCGGCAGTCGTTCAGGTCTCAGCTAACTATGTGGATGGTGAAGATACCTTGACATTTGTTGATCAAAATGGGATCACTGGCACGTTTAATACGATCAATGGTACCCTAAGCTTAAGCGGCACCGCGACGGTGGCGGAGTATCAGGCGGCCATCAGAAGTGTTACTTACGCCAATGGTAGTGATGATCCGAATACCAATACCCGCACGGTCTCGTTTACGGTCAATGATGGTGATGTGAATTCCAATACCCAGACCCGCGATATTGCGCTTACTGCGAGCAACGATGCACCAACGCTTACCGGTGACTTGGCGGCTATTGTAGCAGAAGCCGGCACCTATACCTTACTAGCAGCAGATCTCGGTTACAGCGATCCTGATGATGTGGATGCTGGCGTAACATTTTCAACTGGCAGTTATAGCAACGGCAAGATCCAAGTTAATGGTGTAGATGCCACCAGTTTCACCGGCACTCAACTCACCGCCGGCATGGCCACCTTTGTGCACGATGGCAGTGAGACCAATAGTGCCGCATTCGATGTCAACGTTGAAGATGGCAACGAAGACAGCAGTGCACCTGTGGACAGCACTTTCAATTTCAGCGTTACAGCGGTTAACGATGCGGCTGTTATTAGCGCAATTGAACTAGCAGATGTGGCTTATGCGGAGAATGCGGGTGCCGTGTCCATCACTTCAACGTTGGCACTCAATGATGTGGATGATACCGATTTAGAATCAGCCGTTATTCAGATCACGAGCAATTATATAAACGGTGAAGATACCCTCACATTTGTTGACCAGAATGGGATCACCGGGGTATTTAATACCGTCAACGGTACCTTAAGTTTAAGTGGGACGGCAACGGTAGCGGAATACCAAACGGCCATCCGCAGTATTACCTACACTAATAGCAGTGATAACCCCGATGCGAGTACTCGTACGGTCTCGTTTACCGTCAACGATGATGACGTGTATTCCAATACTCAAACCCGAAATATTACAATGACGGTGGCTAACGATGCCGCGGTGATCAGCGCGCTAGAAGGCGCGGACATTGATTAT
>RCMY010001354.1_pt1 | contig 23405 bp, 14 predicted proteins | sample 2041341 | NCBI WGS metagenome assembly RCMY01 (sample SAMN09708234, study PRJNA481090) | Marine sediment metagenome, whole genome shotgun sequencing project.
GCCGTCAGCAATGGCCAAGAACCCACCCGCCAAGACTTCGGCAGGCAGCAGCGTCGACATTGCCTACCAGCAGTTCACGCTGCCCAACGGCTTGCGCGTGATCGTGCACGAGGACCACAAGGCGCCGATCGTCGCGGTCAATATCTGGTACCACGTCGGCAGCCTGGACGAGCCGCAGGGCCGCACCGGCTTTGCACACCTGTTTGAACACTTGATGTTCAACGGTTCGGAAAACCATCCGGGCGAGTACTTCGCGCCCTTCGAGCTGGCCGGCGCCACCGACCAGAACGGCACCACCAACTCCGACCGCACCAACTACTTTGAAAACGTCCCAACCACCGCGCTGGACATGGCGTTGTGGATGGAGTCCGACCGCATGGGCCACCTGCTCGGCGCGATCGACCAGAAGACCCTGGACGAACAGCGCGGCGTGGTCCAGAACGAGAAGCGCCAGGGCGAGAACCAGCCTTACGGCCAGTTGAGCGCCGTCGAGACCAAGACGATCTATCCGGTCGGCCATCCGTACCACCACACCGTCATCGGCTCGATGAACGACCTCAACGCCGCTTCGCTGGATGACGTCAAGAACTGGTTCCGCACCTGGTACGGCCCCAACAACGCGGTGCTGGTGCTGGCCGGCGACATCGACCTGGCCACGGCCAAGCAAAAGGCGACCCAATACTTTGGCGACATCCCGGCCACGCCGACCATGGCGCAGCCCAAAGCCAACATCCCCGAAATGACCACTGACGGCCGCACCGTGCTGGAAGACAAGGTGCCGCAGGTGCTGGTGGACCGGGTCTGGAACGTGGCCCAGGTCGGCACCCGCGACGCCGACCTGCTCGACCTGTTTGCCAGCGTGCTGGGCGGCAGCAAGTCGTCGCGACTGCAGAGCCGCCTGGTCTTTGGTGACAAGCTGGTCGACAGCGTCTCCGCGTACTACAACGGCGCCCAGCTCGTGGGCATGTTTGGTATCGAGAGCCGGGTCAAGCAGGGTGTCGACCCGACCAAGGTCGAGGCGATCGCCAACGAGGAGCTGGCACGGCTGCTGAAGGACGGTCCGACCGCCGACGAGCTGGCCCGGGTCAAGACCTCGTACCGTGCTGGATTCATCCGCGGCATCGAGCGCATCGGCGGCTTTGGCGGCAAGGCTGACGCGCTGGCCTCTTGCACCATCTATACCGGCAATCCCGGCTGTTTCCGCGACACCCTGAAGAACATCGATGAAGCTACCCCCGAGCAGGTCCGCGAGGCCGGCGTGAAGTGGCTCAAGCGTCACAGCCACACTTTCGTGGTCCAGCCCGGTGAGCGCACGCCGCTGGTCGAAGCGCCGACGGTGAAGCCTGCGCCGATGGCCCTGCCCCCGGTCGACGCCAAGTACAAGACCGTTGCCAGCAACGTCGACCGCAGCCAGGGCGTCCCGGCGGTCACCAGCTTCCCCGACCTCAAGTTCCCGACGTTGCAGCGCGCCAAGCTGTCCAACGGCACCCGGGTCGTGTTGGCCGAGCGCCATGACATCCCCGTGGTGCAGATGAGCTACGAGTTTGGCGGCGGCTCCGCTTCCGACGGCAAGGCCGACCTGGGTGCGGCAAGCTTCTCGATGAGCATGCTCGACGAGGGCGAGGGCGACCTCGACTCGCAGGCTTTTGCCGAGCGCGCGCAATCGCTGGGTGCCAACCTGGGCGCCAGTGCCGACATCGACGGCAGCAGTGCCTACTTGTCGGCATTGAATGAGCAGCTGGAACCATCGTTGCAACTCTTCGCTGACATGCTGCGCAAGCCGAACTTCGCGCAGAATGACATCGACCGGGTCAAGGCGACCTGGATCGCCGGCATCGCCCAAGAGAAGGCCCGCCCCAACGGCGCGGCCCAACGCGTGCTACCGCCGCTGCTTTACGGTGATGGCCATCCCTATGCGATCCCGTTCAGCGGCACCGGTACCGAAGCCTCGATCAGCGCGCTTGGCCGGCAGAACCTGACCGCCTACCACGACGCCTACGTGCGTCCACAGGGTGCGACCCTGATCGTGGTCGGTGACACCACGCTCAAGCAGATCATGCCCAAGCTCGAAGCCGTGTTTGGCGATTGGCATGGCACCGGCGATACCCCGGCCGTTGCGAAGATCCCGGCCGTCGCGCGACCGGATGGCCCGCGGGTGTTCCTGATCGACCAGCCCGGTGCGATCCAGGCCAACATTTTTGCCGGCGAGCTGATGCCCTCGACCAAGGATGACGGCGCCACCGCGCTGGGCTTTGCCAACACCGTGCTCGGTGGCCAGTTTTCCGCGCGCCTGAACATGAACCTGCGCGAGGACAAGCACTGGGCCTATGGCGCCTACAGCTTCCTCGTCAACGCCATCGGACAGCGCCCGTGGATGGCGTTCGCCCCGGTACAGATCGACAAGACCGCACCAGCGCTGCAGGAGATGTCACGCGACATCACCGACTACGCCACCGGCAAGAAGCCGGCGACCCAGGCCGAAGTAGACAAGGTCAAGGCCGACCAGATCAATGGCATGCCCGGCTCGTACGAAACGGCACGCGCGGTGATGGGCGCCATCGGCGGCATCGTGCGCTATGACCGTCCGGACGACTACGTCGTGCGCAATGCCGAGCAGATCGAGGCGCTGACCACGGACGATGTCAACGCCGCGATCAAGGCCATCGATCCCAAGGCCCTGACCTGGGTCGTGGTCGGCGACCTGTCGAAGATCGAAAAGCCAATCCGCGACCTGAAGATCGGCACCGTCACGGTGATCGACGCCGACGGCAAGCCGGTTACCAAGACGGCCGACAAGCCAGCGGCGAAGTAAAGCCCTTCCCCCTGCCTTGCCAAACAGGGGAGGGTTGGGGAGGGGTGCTGTTGCTTTCGTACTTGCGTACGCAGTCGCACGCCAAAGCACTCCCCCCGCCTCCGGCTAACCGGGCAAGGGGAGCAGACAAGCCGACATTCATGCGCACGGGGCCACAATCCCGTGCGTTTTCTTTATTTGGCGCCGGCTGCATTGCCAGGTGCTGATCATCCATCCGGACCTGGAGTTTCCATGCGCCTGACCACGCTTGCCGCCATCGCGTTTGCCACTACCGTTGCCCTTGCCGCCCCGGGCTGCACCTGGGTACACATGGCGCCTGGCGCCAGCGCGGTACAGGTCGTGACCGGCGCCCCGGCCGACTGCGAGAACCGCGGCGAGGTCGAAGTCTCGGTCAAGAACAGCCTTGGCCCCTACGAGCGCAACGACTTGCGAGTTCGCGACGAGCTGGAGACCCTGGCCCGCAACGAGGCGCCCGGGATGGGGGCAGACACCGTGCAGCCACTGGCATCACCGGCCGATGGCAAGCAGCGGTTTGCTGCCTGGCGCTGTAAGCGATAGGGCAACACACCGTCGTTGCAGGAGCGACGCAAGTCGCGAACAGGAGTCCCGGATGCCCTGATCGCGACTTGCGTCACTCCTGCAACGGCAAATACAACGGCAAGCTCATCGGCGGCGCCAGGATGAATGCGTCTCCGGTCACGGGATTTGGGGTTCCCTGGCGGCCTACCGCCCCTTTCGATGACGTCAGCCCCTCGGCACGGTATCCTGTCGCGTTCCCCGTGCCCGCCGGGCACCCTTGCGGTAGTACGCCCATGCTGTTCCAACACGTCGCCATCGCTGGCCTGTCGCATATCGACGCGCCACGTCGCCTGAGTACGGACGAGATCAACGCCCGCCTCAAGCCCACCCTCGACCGCCTCGGCATCAAGACCGATGTCCTCGGCGACATCGCGGGCATCCATGCGCGGCGGTTATGGGATGAAGGCATGCTGGCTTCCGATGCGGCGACGCTCGCCGGGGTCAAGGCGCTGGCCGATGCCGGCATCGACCCGGACAAGGTCGGCCTGCTGGTCAACACATCGGTCAGCCGCGACTTCCTGGAACCGTCAACGGCGTCGATCGTCAGTGGCAATCTGGGCATGGGCGAGATGTGCCAGAACTTCGACATTGCCAACGCCTGCCTGGCGTTTCTCAACGGCATGGACATCGCCAGTCGCATGATCGAGCGTGGCGAGATCGACTACGCGCTGATCGTCGATGGCGAGACCGCCGACATGGCCTACGACAAGACCATGGAGCGGATGCTGATGCCGGACGTCACCGAAGAGCAGTTCCGCAACGAGTTGGCCACGCTGACCCTGGGCTCCGGCGCCGCCGCGATGGTGCTGGCCCGTGCCGAACTGGTTCCGGGTGCCCCACGCTACCGGGGCGGTGTCACCCGCGCCGCGACCCAGTGGAACGGCCTGTGCCGCGGCAACCTGGACCGCATGGTCACCGACACCCGCATGTTGCTGATCGAAGGCATCAAGTTGGCGCAGAAAACCTTCCTCGCCGCCAAGGTCGCGTTGGGCTGGGTCGTGGAGGAGATGGACGAGTTCGTCATCCACCAGGTCAGCAAGGTGCACACCGCTGCTTTCGTCAGTGCCTTTGGCATCGATCCCAAGAAAGTGCTGACCATCTTTGGCGAGCACGGCAACATCGGTCCGGCCTCGGTACCAATCGTGCTGAGCAAGCTGCGCGAGATGGGCCGGCTCAAAAAGGGTGACCGCGTTGCGTTGCTGGGGATTGGTTCCGGGCTCAACTGCTCGATGGCCGAAGTTGTCTGGTAGTCGTGCCTGCCTGAGCCATTGCAAGGGCCGGTTCGTCCGGCCCTTTCCATGCAGGGCGATGCAGGAACTGCGAGGGGGCTTCTGGTGACGACTGGCGCAAAGGATTTCCCGGACTATCCCTTCGACCCGAAACGTTTCGAGGTGCGGCCAGGCATCGCGATGTCGTACCTGGACGAAGGTCCGCCAGTGGTCGATGGCCATGCCAGTGAAGTCGTGGTCATGCTGCACGGCAATCCCTCGTGGAGCTTTTACTGGCGGCACCTGGTGTCGGAGCTGTCGAATCCGGCTTCTGGAAAAACGTACCGCTGCATCGTGCCCGACCATGTCGGCATGGGCTTGTCGGACCGGCCTGACGATGCGCCAGGCGCCTCCGCGCGCTACGACTACACCCTGCAATCGCGGGTGGACGATGTTGATGCCTTGCTCAAGCACCTGGGCATCACCGGCCCGGTGACGCTGGCGGTGCACGACTGGGGTGGGATGATCGGGTTTGGCTGGGCGCTGTCGCATGCCGCGCAGGTCAAGCGCCTGGTCATCCTCAACACGGCGGCATTTCCGTTGCCGACGACCAAGCCGATGCCGTGGCAGCTGTCACTGGGGCGCGACTCGCGCATCGGAGGTTTCTGCATCCGCACCTTTAACTTGTTTGCACGCGGAGCGGCCTGGATGGGCACCGAACGTCGGCTACCCAGTGACGTGCGCCGCGCCTATATCGCGCCATACAACGGCTGGCGCAATGCAATCAGCACGCTGCGCTTCATGCAGGACATCCCGCTGCGCGAAGGCGATCCCGCCTGGCCGCTGGTGGTCGAGGCGGGGCTGCGATTGCATGAGTTTGCGGACCGGCCAGCGTTCATAGGCTGGGGCTTGCGCGACTTCGTTTTCGACAAGCACTTCCTGGACCGGTTTGTCGCGTCGTTGCCGCAAGCGCAGGTGCAAGCCTTCGAGGATGCCGGGCATTACGTGCTGGAGGACAAGCCTGAAGTGCTGGTCCCGGAGATCAGGAAATTCCTCGACGCCAACCCGCTTTGACGATCCATATGGGAGCGGCTTCAGCCGCGAGCTTTTGATTTTGGTTTGGCTTTGGGTTCGGCTTTTGTAGGAGCGACGTAAGTCGCGATAAGGACCTCCCGAAACCGCTATCGCGACTTACGTCGCTCCTACAAGAAGCCACCACAAGATCAAGAGCTCGCGACTTACGTCGCTCCTACAAAGGCAGTGCGGTGTCGATCAGCGTCGCGGGAATGCCGCGATCGATTTGCACCCAGTCCGACGGCGTCAGCACCGCCATGGCGTGCGCGATCCGGGCCTTGTCGCATTGCGGGCTGGCTGCGCCAAACTCCCACGACGCATGTACCTCGCGACAGACGCTGGGCTTGATCGCATGGATGGTGCAAAGCGCGCGCACGCCAATCTCGGCGTCCAGCGCGATGCAACGGGGTGTCTGTTCCCAGGTACCGCGCATGGCAACGCGGTGCCGGTCCAATGGCTCGGTCAGTGCGGCCGGGACGGTGCCGCCTAGCGCCGGGTCGGTTTCGGACCAATGGAAACCGACGCGGAAGGTCGCGCAACAGGCACCACAGGTAAGACAGGGGTGCGGCATGCGCGGCTCGTGTTGGTCTGTGGCAAGGGGCGGGGCGGGTGCGGCATTGTGCCGGTTACAGCGCCGGGCACAAGCGGGTGTTGGCGCTGGTCGGCATGCTGTGTACTTGCTGTGGTCGTGGACATGTGGATGCGTTGGCGCGCCGTTGGTGCGTGCATCCAACCGCGTGCTGGCGGGGTGGCGAGCCGGCCGGAGCGGGTGGGACGGGTTAAGCTTTCGAGGTGAATTCCGAAGGCAAGATCACAAGTACTCCCCTCCAGCCCTCCCCTTCGCCTGCGGCGAAAGGCAGGGAGCAAGATGGCGTGCCTCCCATGCACGCAACAAAGGCCTGCAACATCGCCGCGGCGCTACCGCGGATGGCGGCGGAATATCCCGACCAGGTGGCGATGCGTTGTCCCGGCCCCTTCGGCCGCTACGACATTGCGCTGAGCTATGCCCAACTCGACACACGCAGCGATGCCATCGCTGCAGGGATGGTACGCCACGGCATCATTCGCGGTACCCGCACGGTGGTGATGGTGCGGCCGACGCCAGACTTCTTCCTGCTGATGTTCGCGTTGTTCAAGATCGGCGCCGTGCCTGTCCTGGTCGACCCGGGCATCGACAAACTGGCATTGCGGCAATGCCTGGACGAAGCCCGACCCGAGGCCTTCATCGGCATCCCGCTGGCGCTGTTCGCACGCACGCTGCTGCGCTGGGCACCGACGGCGCGGGTGCGCATCACCACGGGGACGCGCGCCGTGCTGGCCGACGCAACGCTGGCGCAGGTCGAACGCGACGGTGCCGGTGCGGACATCCAGTTTGACGACACGCAGCCGGACGATGTCGCCGCGATCCTGTTCACCAGTGGCTCCACCGGCGTGCCCAAGGGCGTGGTGTATCGGCACCGGCATTTCACCGCCCAGATCGACATGCTGCGCGATGCGTTTGGCTTCGCACCCGGCGGCATCGACCTGCCGACCTTTCCGCCATTCGCTTTGTTCGACCCGGCGCTTGGCCTTACCTCGATCATCCCCGACATGGACCCGACCCGGCCGGCACGCGCCAATCCGCGCAAGTTGTTGCGTGCGATCGAGCGTTTCGGCGTCACCCAGTTGTTTGGTTCGCCAGCACTGATGCGCGTGTTGGCCGATCACGGTGCGCCCTTGCCGACCGTAATGCGCGCTACCTCGGCCGGCGCGCCAGTGCCTGCCGAAGTCGTCGCCAAAATGCAGGCACTCCTGCCTGACGACGCACAGTTCTGGACGCCCTACGGCGCCACCGAATGCCTCCCAGTCGCCGTGATCGAGGGCCGTGAGCTGCTAGCCACGCGCGCGCAGACCGAAAGTGGCGCGGGTACCTGCGTCGGCCGCCCGGTCCCGCCCAACGATGTGCGCATCATCCGCATCGACGACGACACCATTGACATGTGGTCGGACGACCTGCAGGTGCAACCCGGGCACGTCGGCGAAATTACTGTCGCTGGCCCGACCGCCACCGACAGCTATTTCAACCGTGATGCCGCAACGCGCCTGGCCAAGATCCGCGAACGCCTTGTCGATGGCAGCGAGCGCATCATCCACCGCATGGGCGACCTGGGCTGGATCGACAACCAGGGTCGTCTTTGGTTCTGTGGCCGCAAGTCGCAACGCGTCGTGGTCGACGACACCACCACGTTGTGCACCGAACAAATCGAACCCATCTACAACACGCACCCCGACGTGGCACGCACAGCACTGGTTGGCATTGGTACGCGTGGCACGCAGCATCCGGTGCTATGCGTAGAGCTGCACAAGGGGGTCGGCAAGGACCAGCATCAACGCATCACGGGCGAGCTGCGTCATCTTGGTAACGCGCATGTGCATGCAGCCAAGGTTGATGCGTTCCTGTTCCATCCCGGCTTCCCGGTCGACATTCGCCACAATGCAAAGATTGGGCGGGAGAAGCTGGCGAAATGGGCGGTAAGACGGCTACCTGCTGCTTCTCTTTCGCGCGAGGCGAAGATAAAGGGTGACCGGGAATAGCCCTTGGATCAGCTACGAAAACGCGCAAGGACGCCGCGTGATAGTGCTACCGATGCGGAGCATCTTCTGTGGAACCATTTGCGCAGACGTCAGCTGGACGGCATGCGCTTCCGGAGGCAAGCGCCTATTGGCGGTTATATCGTCGATTTCGTCTGTCCGGGGTTGAAGTTGATTGTTGAGCTCGATGGTGGCCAGCATGTGGATCAAGCGGCATACGATGATGCTCGCACCCGAAAGCTTGTGGCACTAGGCTGTCGGGTCTTGCGCTATTGGAATGACGATGTGCTTATAAGAACCAATGATGTACTAGAGGATATCTTGCGTCATGCGGCCAAGAGCACCCCTCCCCAGCCCTCCCCTTCGCCTGCGGCGAAAGGGAGGGAGTCACCATGATGCTTTCCAATGACCTTGCTGCTGATTCGGCTTCGGCCTCTGCTTTTGCCCCCTCCCTTTCGCGCAGCGAAGGGGAGGGTTGGGGAGGGGTGCTCTTGATCTTGCGCGTGAGCATCCAATGAACCTGCTCGTCACCGGCGGCGGCGGCTTCCTTGGCCAGGCTTTGTGCCGCGGCTTGGTTGAACGCGGATACGCCGTCACCAGTTTCAATCGCGGCCATTACCCCGCCCTTGATGTGCTTGGCGTACGACAGGTGCAAGGCGATCTGGCCGACCGCGATGCGGTCATCGCGGCCGCCAAAGGCTGCGAAGCCATTTTCCACAACGCCGCCAAGGCCGGCGCCTGGGGCAGCCATGACAGTTACTATCGCGCCAATGTCGCCGGCACCGACAACGTCATCGCCGCCTGCCGCATGCACGGTATCGGCAAACTTGTTTACACCTCCACGCCCAGCGTGACCCACCGCGCCACCCATCCGGTGGCAGGTGGCACCGCCGACAACGTGCCCTATGGCGATGGTTTCAAGGCGCCGTACGCCAGCACCAAACTGATCGCGGAAAAAGCAGTGCTCGCAGCCAACGATGCAACTTTGGCAACCGTTGCGCTGCGTCCACGCCTGATCTGGGGGCCCGGCGACAACCAGTTACTACCGCGGCTGGTCGAACGTGCACGCAAAGGGCGCCTGCGTTTTGTTGGTGACGGCAACAACCTGATCGACACCACCTACATCGACAACGCCGCACAGGCTCACTTCGATGCCTTCGACCATCTCGCGCCCGGTGCTGCCTGCGCGGGTCGCGCGTATTTCATCAGCAACGGCGAACCAAAAAGTGCCCGTGAGGTGCTCAACGGGCTGCTGCATGCCGTTGGTGCACCGGAGGTCGACAAGACGATCCCATTCCCTGTGGCGTATGCGGCCGGCATGGTCTGCGAAGCCTTGTGGACGGTGTTGCCACTACGCGGCGAACCGCCGATGACACGGTTCCTTGCCGAGCAGCTGGCGACGACGCATTGGTATGACATGGCCCCGGCTAGGCGCGACTTCGGCTACGTCCCTCGGGTGTCGATCGAGGAGGGCTTGATACGCTTGGCAGCAGCCCAGTCCGGAAGCACGACCGCCCGCAAATGAGTTTCCTCGGCGCGCGGCGGCGCGTTGGGTCGGTCAGCGGCTTGAATCCTGCCGCGGCGCGGTATCGTTTAACGACGGGCTCACGCTGCTGAAGCGTTCATGGAAATCCGGGGCCGCCGTCACCCGTTGACCACCCCCGTAGCGTCAATGATGCATGCAACGCCAACTTGGCGGCATCGAAAGAAAAAGGAGGGTTGCATGCTGCATTACGCCATTGTGTTCCTGGTCATCGCCATCATCGCCGCGGTCCTGGGTTTCAGCGGGATCGCCGGCGGCGCCAGCAATATCGCTTGGATCCTGTTCGTGGTGTTCCTGATCCTGGCGGCCGTGTCGTTTTTCCGCAAAAAGGTATGACGAAAGCTTGCCCTGACAAAGGTTGACCGGACGCTCAGTCGATCGCCCACAAAGGCCTGCCGCTTGCGGCAGGCCTTTTCCATGCCGCCGGTTTCACTTCACCACCGGGGCTTGCCGACACCGGGCGACGGCTACAATGGGCCATGGCCACCGATTCCCGCCCGTCGCTCCCAGATCTGTTGAAGCCCGTTGCCGGGCGCGCGCTTGAAACCGCGCTCAATCGCGCGCTGGCGTTGGACCCGGACACTCGCGATAGCCTGCTCGCGCTCGACGGACGTCGGGTCGCACTGGCGCTGGAGGGCGGTGGAGCGGCAGGTAGTGGCCTGGCACTGCAACTGCGCGTCGACGGCGACCAGCTGCGTGTCGGCCCGGTCGACCCGGACAATACACCCGACCTGGGCGTGCGCAGCACACTCGGCGGCCTGTTGTCACAACTGCCATCGCTGCTTGGCGGACTGTCGGGCCGTGACGATGCGCCGCCGGTGGGCCGCATGCATATCTCAGGTGACGCCGACCTGGCGCGTCGCCTGCAACGTTTGGCCGAAGGTTTCGATCCGGACTGGCAGCAACCGTTCGCGGCGGTCTTCGGCGACGTCATCGGCGTGCAGATCGCCAACACCGTGGCCGCCGGGCTACGGCAGGCACGGATCAGCGGCCGGAACCTGGCACAAAGTGCGGCCGAATACGTAACCGAAGAATCACGCGACGTCGTTGCCCGTGCCGAACTCGATGCCTTCCACGACGACGTCGATGCGCTGCGCGACGATGCGGCACGCCTGGCCGCTCGCGTCTCGCGTTTGCGCACGACACTGGACTCTCCTGCTACCACCGTTGATTCCGCGGCGACCACTCGGGGCAACCCATGAAATCCGGCCTGCGCGCACTGCGCATCGGCCGCGTGTTGTTGCGCTACCGGCTGGACGACCTGCTCAACGGCACCCCGGCCGAGCGCTGGCTGAAGCTGATGCGGCCGTTCGTGCCGAAGGCGTCCACGCAGATCGCGGCACAATCGCGCGGCACGCGATTGCGGCTTGCGCTGCAAGAGCTTGGTCCGATCTTCGTCAAGTTCGGCCAGATCCTGTCGACGCGCCGCGACCTGGTGCCGGCGGACGTTGCTGCCGAACTGACCCTGTTGCAGGATCGCGTCGCCCCGTTCGATGGCGAGACCGCGCGTGCCATCGTCGAGCATGCACTGGGGCAGCCGATCGCCGAAGCTTTTGCCTCCTTCGACACCACGCCGCTGGCCTCGGCGTCCATTGCCCAGGTGCATGCAGCCACGCTGCCGTCGGTCGATGGCGCACCACCGCGCGAGATCGTGGTCAAGGTGCTGCGCCCGGGCATCGAACGCCAGATCGCCGACGACATCGCCCTGCTGGGCAACATCGCCGGCCTGGTCGACCGCACCCATCCGGCAGCCGACAAGATCCGCCCGCGCGAGATCGTGCGCGAAGTCCAGACCACGCTTGCCGCCGAAGTCGACCTGCCGCGCGAAGGTGCCAACGCCTCGGTGCTACGCCGCTTCTGGCAGGACTCGCCGGACCTGTACGTACCCGAGGTGATCTGGTCGCACACCGCCGAACGCGTGCTTGCACTCGAGCGCGTCTACGGCATCCCCTCCGACGACATCGACGCACTCGACAAGGCCGGCATCAACCGCAAGGCCCTCGCCGCCAAGGGTGTGCGCGTGTTCTACACCCAGGTGTTCCGCGACAACTTCTTCCATGCCGACGCCCACGCCGGCAACATCTGGGTCGATTCCGATCCCGCGCGCAAGGACAACCCGCGTTTCATCGCACTGGATTTCGGGATCATGGGCCAGCTCTCCAGCGAGGACCAGTACTACCTTGCCGAGAACTTCATGGCGATCTTCAACCGCGACTACCGCCGCATCGCCGAGCTGCACGTGCAGGCCGGCTGGATGCCAGCGCACATCCGCATCGACGAGCTCGAAGCCGCCGCGCGCTCGGTATGCGAGCCGTACTTCACCCGGCCGCTGTCCGAAATCTCACTGGCCGAAGTGCTGATCAAGCTGTTTCGCACCGCGCAGCGTTATGAGCTGACGCTGCAACCGCAACTGATCCTGTTGCAGAAGACCCTGCTCAACATCGAAGGCGTCGGCCGGCTGCTGGATCCAAAACTCGATATCTGGGCGGTGGCGCGGCCGGTGCTGGAGAAGATCCTGGTCGAGCGTTACAGCCCGTCGCGGTTGGCCAGCGAGTTCCGCAAGCGCCTGCCGGAAATGATCACCCACGCGCCGGACATGCCGCGCCTGCTGCATGCCTGGCTGACGCAGCAGGTAGAAGGCAAGCAGGAATTGCGCATGCGTTCGCACGACCTGGCAGAACTCGCGCGCGCCGCGCGGGATGGACAGCGGCGCACGGTGGCTGCGATCCTGGGCACCGGCTTGTTGATCGTCGCCTCGGTGTTGTACGGGCTGGAAGCAGGCGGGCCGCGCTTTTGGGGTATCCCAGGTGCGACCTGGATCGCCGGGCTCGGCGGGTTGTGGGCCTTGCACGCCGCATGGCCCCGCCGCAAATGATTGACATGCCGTTGTAGGAGCGGCTTCAGCCGAGGGCGCTTGATCTGGTTTTGCTGTTTTGTAGGAGCGACGTAAGTCGCGATCGGGTGTCCCGGAATAGCTATCGGTACTTACGTCGCTCCTACAAAAGTCAAGAGCATGGAACCAGGATCAAGCGCTCGCGGCCGAAGCCACTCCTACAACGACAAATTACCGATCCCAATGGAACTCCCCGTCCTCTACGTAGACGACCGCCTTGCCGTCGTCGACAAACCCGCTGGCCTGATGGCCCACGACAGTGCGCTGGCGCGGGGCGAAACCGATTTCGCCGCCGACCGCCTGCGTGCGCAGTTCGGCAAGCCGATCTTCCTGGTGCATCGACTGGATCGCGCCACCAGTGGCTGCCTGTTGCTGGCGTTCGATCGCGAGGCCGCATCCACGCTGGGCAAGACGCTGATGGAAGGCGAGGTGCGCAAGGAGTACCTGACCGTATGCCGTGGCTGGCCGGAAGCGGACTTCGTTATCGACCATCCACTGGACGGTGGTCCGGGCAAGCCGGTCAAGAAACAGGCGGTGACGGCGTTCGAACGGTTAGCCACCACCGAGCTGGACGTGCCTTCGTCTGGATTCTCAACCTCACGCTACGCACTGTTGCGCGCAACGCCGCAAACCGGCCGCTTTCGCCAGATCCGGCGTCATCTCAAACACGCCTCGCATCACATGATCGGTGACACCAGCCACGGTGACGGTCGCCATAACCGCAGCTTTCGCATGCTGGGGATCCATCGGATGTTGCTGCATGCGCACAGGCTCGACTTCGCGCATCCCGAAGATGGGCGGATGATCGAAGCCGTAGCGGTGCCTGATGGGGAGTTCGCGAAGGCATTGAGACTGTTCGAATCCACATCGATGGGTACCTGAGCCTTCCCGCGATTGGTCATCCCCGTACAGGCGGGAATGGCGATGTTGTCGTCGGCCCGCCTTGCAGCAACGGACCCGGAGCCGTCTTACAATCGGGCCCATGCTTCAAATCACCACCAACGTGACCATCCCCGACGATGAGCTGGTCGAACGTTTCGTGCGCTCGGCCGGCCCGGGCGGGCAGAACGTCAACAAGGTCGCGACCGCGGTCGAGCTGCGTTTTGACATCGCCAACTCGCCGTCGTTACCCGAAGACGTCCGTACCCGCCTGCTCACCAAGCGCGACCGACGCGTCACCGGCGACGGCGTGCTGGTGCTGTCCGCGCAACGCTTCCGCACCCAGGAGCGCAATCGCGAAGATGCCCGCACACGGCTGGCTGCCTTTATCGACTGGGGCCTGCGCCCGCCCAAGCCGCGCATCGCCACGCGGCCGACGCGGGCGTCCAAGCAACGCCGCCTCGACGACAAGCGCGTGCGCAGCAAGCGCAAGAAGACGCGCGGCGTGCAGCAGGACTGGGACTGACGCCATGGCCGACGTCACCCATCCGCCCACCCCCGCACGCGATGGTCCCGTGCTGCCGTTACCGCCTTCGGTACCACGTAGCGGAAATGCCCTCTCGCGCTGGCTCGGATGCAGCATCCTGCGGTTGGGCGGTTGGCGCATGGTCGGTGCCTTCCCGGACCTACCGCACGTGGTCCTGATCGGCGCGCCGCATTCTTCCAACTGGGATGGGTTTTGGGGGTTCGCCGCCAAGCTGGCGCTGGGCTTGGACCTGCGCATCCTGGGCAAGCACCAGCTGTTTTGGTGGCCATTGGGATCCATCCTGCGCAGCCTGGGCGTGATCGCGATCAATCGCGACGCTGCTGCCGGTGTGGTGGAGCAGGCCGCAGCCATGATCAGGAGCAGCGACCGCCTCTGGTTTGGGCTTGCACCCGAAGGCACCCGCAGGCGCGTCAAACGCTGGAAGCCCGGTTTCTGGAAGATCGCCAAGGCGGCCGGCGTACCGATCCTGCCCGCGTATTTCCACTATCCGGACAAGGTCATCGGCATCGGCCCGCTGTTCAAACCCGGTAACGACTATGCCACCGACATGGCGCGCATCCTTGACTGGTACCGGCCCTGGCAGGGCAAGCACCACGACACCGATTGAGCATCCACACCTAAGGGAGCATGCACGCCCCGCCCTGCTAAGCTGGCAGTGCCCGCCGTGCAACGGGTGGGCGCATCGTCAATCGTGCGGGGAACGCGATGAGCCACCAGGGATCAGACAACACCGGGGCGCAGCAACGCACACCCTGGACTGAACGCGCAGGCGATGCGCTGATTGGCCGCGTGCAATGGCAGCCACCGCGCTGGTACACCGGCTGGCGCAGCAGCATCAAGTCGCACCCGATGCACTGGCTCAGTGGCTTCTACGTCCTTGTCATCGCGCTGCTGTGGTGGACCACGCGCCCGCCCGAAGTCATCCCGCCCGACGCGATCACGATCAAGCTGACCGCCCCCGCGCGCACGGACTACACCAAGACGCCGCCGACACTGTCGCCGCTGAGACTGCGTTTTTCCGGCTCCACCGCGCCCATCGAAAGCATCGGCAAGGCCCCGGAAGGCGTCACGCTGACGCCTGCCCAACCCGGCGCCTGGGAGTGGACCGACGACCATACGCTGGTGTTCACACCGGCGAAGGACTGGCCGGTCGGCACTGATTACACAGTCGATATCGATCCGGGCAAGGCGATCGCCAAGGGCGTGGCCCTGGCGAAGAAAGCATTCGCCTTCAGCAGTCCTGCGTTTGAGTTGAAGCTTGCCAGCGCGGAGTTCTACCAGGATCCCGAGGATCCCAACCTCAAGAAAGCGGTGTACGCGCTGGAAGCCTCGCACCCGATCGATGCCGCATCGCTGGAAAAGCGCGTCTCGTTTACCTACACCGATGGCGCCGGCCGGGTCATGACCTCGCCTGGAAAAACCTTCGTCTATGACGAGCGCCACCTCAAGGCATGGGTGCATTCGTCCCCACTGACGCTGCCGGTGAACGGCGGCAAGCTCAAGTTGGAGATCGACAAGGGCGTGGCCAGCACGCTGGGTGGCGAAAGCACCATCAAACCGCTGGATACCGAGGTCAAGCTACCGTCGCTATACAGCGTCAACGTTGATGCGATCACGCCGACCCTGGTCGAGAACGACCGCTACGAGCCCGAGCAGGTGCTGGTGGTGGCATTTAACAAAGCCATGCGCGATAGCGATGTGTCGCGCGCCGTGCACGCCTGGCTGCTGCCGGCCGACAAACCGGGTACGCCGCCGAAGCAACGCAACGGCCGTTATCGCTGGTCCGGGTCGGAAGTCGGCGAGGCCGTGCTCAAACAGTCGCAACCGGTGACGCTGTATCCCACGCCAGCCGAACGCGAGTTCACCGAAACCCACGGCTTCAAGTATTCCGCGCCGCCCAATCGCTACCTGTACGTGCGCGTGGACAAGGCACTGAAGTCGTTCGGTGGCTTCCTGCTGGGCAAGCCCGCGACGACGGTCGAACAAGTCCCGCCGTATCCCGAGTTGCTGCGCTTCCTGGGTGAAGGCTCGTTGCTGTCGCTGCGCGGCGAGCGCCGGGTGAGCATTGCCGCGCGCAACGTCACGGGACTGCGCATGGAAATCTCACGCGTCCTGCCCGGCGTGCTGCACCAGCTGGTGCAGAACAACGAAGGCGACTACAGCCAACCCGACTTCTACGGACTGTCCGAGGACAGCCTGGTCGAGCGCCAGGAAACGCGATTGCAGTTCGCCAACACCGACCCGGCAAAAACCCATTACGAAGGCATCGACCTGGGCAAGTACCTGATTGACGGCAAGCGCGGCGTGTTCCTGCTGAGTTTGCACAAGCTCGAGCCTTACGATGCCGCCAAGCCGGCGTCGCAAACACTGGCCGAGGACGCCGGCGAGCAGACCGACCATCGGCTGGTCGTGCTCACCGACCTGGGCGTGCTGGTCAAGCAGGCGCTGGACGGCAGCCGCGACGTGTTCGTACAGTCGATCTCCGCCGGTACGCCGGTGGCGGGCGCGCGGGTGCGCGCCATTGCCCGCAATGGCGAAACGCTGGTGTCGGTCGTGACCGATGCCAGCGGGCTTGCCTCGTTGCCGACGCTCAAGGATTTCCGGCGCGAGAAGCAACCGGTGATGTTGACCGTCGAGCAGGGCGAGGACCTGTCGTTCCTGCCGATGGACGGCCGCGGTCGCACGCTGGACTACTCACGCTTTGATGTCGGCGGCGAGCCTAACGAGATCGAGGCCGGCGCATTGAAAGCGTCGATGTTCTCCGACCGTGGCCTGTACCGCCCCGGCGACACCATGCACCTGGGCCTGATCGTGCGCGCGACTGACTGGTCGCGACCGCTGCAAGGCCTGCCACTGGAACTGGTGCTGACCGATCCGCGTGGTTCGGTCGCGCGCCGTCAGCGGTTGACGCTGGGTGAGGTCGGGTTCGAGTCGTTCGACTACACGCCGTCGGAAAGCGCGCCCAGCGGCACCTGGGAAGCGCAGCTGTACCTGATTGGCAAGGATGACGAGCGCACCAACATCGGTGGCACCAGCGTGCAGGTGCGCGAATTCCAACCTGATTCGATGCGCGTGGAAGCGCGGCTGTCGCAACAGGTGGGCGAGGGTTGGGTGAAGCCCGACGGCCTGTCGGCCTTGATCAGCGCAGAAAACCTGTTTGGCACCCCGGCACAGAACCGTCGTGTCGAGGCCAGCCTGGTGCTGCGTCCCGCCTTCCCCGAGTTCCCAAGCTGGAAAGGCTGGAGCTTTTACGATCCGCAGCGCGCCAAGGATGGTTACGACGAGCAGCTCAGTGATGCCAAGACCGACATCGATGGCAAGGCGTCCATCCCGCTGCACCTGGACAAATATGCGCGTGCGACCTACCAGCTCAACGTACTGGTACGCACCTTCGAGCCGGGCAGTGGCCGCAACGTGGCCGCCAGCGCCAGCACGCTGGTGTCCAGCAACGACTACCTGGTCGGCATCAAGCGTGGCGATGCGCTCGACTACGTGCCGCGCGGCAGCAAGCGTGCAGTAGAGCTGGTCGCGATCGGACCAGATGCCAAGGCACGCGCCGTGTCCGGCCTGCATGCGGTGATCATCGAGCGCCGTTATGTGTCGGTGCTGACCAAGCAGGATTCGGGGCTGTACAAGTACGTGTCGCAGTTGCGGCTGGACGACCGCAGCGACAAGTCGCTGTCGTTGCCTGCCGGCGCCGGCAACTACGCACTGCCGACCGACAAGCCCGGCGACTGGCGACTGGAAATCCGCGACGCCAAAGGCGAGGCACTCAACCGCATCGACTATTCGGTCGCGGGCAAGGCCAACCTGACCCGTTCGCTGGATCGCAATGCCGAGCTGCAGCTGTCGCTGTCCAGGCCCGGCTATGCGCCCGGCGACGATATCGCCATCAGCATCCGTGCGCCGTATGCGGGGTCGGGCCTGATCACCATCGAGCGTGACAAGGTCTATGCGCACGTTTGGTTCAAGGCCGATACCACCAGCTCGGTGCAGCACATCACGCTGCCGGCGGATTTCGAGGGCAACGGTTACGTCAACGTGCAGTTCGTGCGCGACCCGGATTCGGACGACGTGTTCATGAGTCCGCTATCGTATGGCGTGGTGCCGTTCACCGTCGATCGCGAGCGGCGCACGCAACCGCTGTCGTTGGACGTGCCCAAGGTCTCCAAGCCCGGCACCGATATCCCGTTGACGATTCATACCCAGGGCAAGGCGCGGGTGATCGCATTCGCGGTCGACGAAGGCATCCTGCAGGTTGCGCGTTACCGCGTCGGCAATCCGCTGGACACGTTCTTCGCCAAGAAGATGTTGCAGGTCGACACGGCGCAAATCCTCGACCTGATCCTGCCCGAGTTCAGCCGCCTGGCCGGCATGGATGCGCCCGGTGGCGATGCCGGCGCGGACCTGTCCAAGAACCTCAACCCGTTCAAGCGCAAGGCCGAGAAACCGGCGGTGTGGTGGTCGGGGCCGGTCGAGGTCGATGGCGAGCGCACGTTGCACTTCACCCTGCCCGACTATTTCAACGGCCGTGTGCGGATCGTCGTGGTCGCGGTCACGCCGAACCGGATCGGGCTGGCCGAGACCTCGGCACTATTGCGTGGCGACTTCGTACTGACACCAACGGTGCCTACGCATGTCGCGCCGGGCGATGAATTCGAACTGCCGATCGGCGTAGCCAACACCATCGACGGTGGTGGCGACGCTGCCATCCCGGTGAAAGTCAGCATGAGCGTACCGACATCACTGTCTGTCGTCGGCGACCAGGCCGCGACGCTGCAACTCGCCTCGGGTCGCGAAGGCACTGCGCGCCTGCGCCTGCGCGCAGGCAAGCACCTGGGTGCGGCCGCGGTAACGCTGGTCGCGCAATCGGGCAAGTACAAGGCAACACGGCGGATCGAACTGTCGATCCGCCCGGCGACGCCTGCACGCCAGCAGCTGGAGGTCGGCTCGACAGCCAAGACCCGCGACTTCACCAAGCTGCGCAAGATGTACAACCAGCGCGCGACGCGACGGCTGGCGGCTTCGGCATCGCCGTTCGTCGCGGTCGACGGGTTGGCGGCGTTCCTGCACGACTATCCGCACCTGTGCACCGAGCAGATCGTCAGCGCGGCGATGCCGGACCTGATCAACGCCTCGCATCCGGAATTCGCGCTACTGCCCAAGGCAGCGCCAAGCAAAGCGGGCACCAGCGCCATTGATACGCTACGCACGCGCCAGAACAGCGATGGCGGCTTTGGCACCTGGCTGGCGACGCCCGACGTCGATCCGTTCGTCTCGGCGTACGGCGCGCTGTACCTGGTCGAGGCACGCGAGCGCGGGCAGCGCGTCCCGCAGGACACGCTTGACGCCGCCAATCGCTGGCTGCGCTCGGTGGCCGCGGACCGGTCGCTGACCGAGCTATGGCAACTGCGCGCGCGGGCCATGGCCGTGTACCTGCTGGTGCGCCAGGGCAGCAATGCCGGCAACCTGCTGGCCGGCCTGCGCCAGCAACTGCAGCGCGACTATCCCAAGACCTGGCAGGACGACGATGTCACCGCGCTGTTTGTCGCATCAAGCTACCGCCTGCTACAGCAGGATGCGCCGGCACGCACGTTGGCCACCGCTGCGCTCGACCATGCCAACGCCGCGGTCAATCCAAAACTGAGTGGCTCCAAGCCAGACGATTTCGAGCATTACTACGACGCCGGTATCGAGCAGGCCTGGACGGTGTACCTGCTGCACAAGCACTTCCCGGAGATGGGCAAGCGCCTGTCGTCGCGTGCGATCGACCGCCTGTTGCAACCGCTGCGCGACAACACCTACAACACGTTGTCCTCGGCGCTCACGCTGCTGGCATTGGAAGCCTATGGCAACACAAACTCCGGCACGCAGCCGCCAACGCTTCAGGCCTACGGCGCCGACAAGCGCATGCGCCCGATCGGCGAGATCGAAGGCATGCTGCGACGCGCCAGCTTTGCCGCCACCGATGCCCGCCTGCGGGTGACGCCGGCGTCCGGCACGACGGCCTGGTATTCGCTGACCCAGTCCGGCTTCGACCTGGGTGTGATGCCGGCGGTGCAGGACCAGGGACTGGAAGTCTTTCGCGACTACCTGGACGACAACGGCAAGCCGGTCACGATCGCCGCCCTGGGCCAGGAGCTCACCGTACGCTTGCGGGTGCGGGCGTTGGGCGCCAAGGTGCGCGGCAACATCGCGATCATCGACCTGCTGCCGGGTGGTTTCGAGACAGTGATGCAGACGCCGGCGCAGGACAGCCCGGACGATGAAGACCAGGGCGACCGTGGCTCCGAACCAGCCGCGTCGACGCTGGCGCTGCCGGGTTCGACCTTCGTGCCCGAGCACGTCGAACCGCGCGAGGACCGCGTGCTGCTGTATGGCAACGTCTACGGCGACGTGCGCGAATACCGCTATCGCATCCGCGCCGGCAATGTCGGTACGTTCGCGGTGCCACCGATCCGTGCAGACGCGATGTACGTGCGTTCGGTTTATGCGCAGGGCACGTCTGGCGAGACGTTGACGGTGCGGCCGCACGGGAAGGCCACGCCTTGAGCAACAGATCCACCAGGTTGATCTTCGACCCATCCAACACCGTCATTCCCGCGTAGGCGGGGATCCATGGACGTTGGTTTCATGTGGCGGGCTGTCCATGGATTCCCGCTTTCGCGGGAATGACGGGCAAGAACGCATGTCAGGCATTCCGAAAGCAAGGTGCTGGCGTCGATGGGCCAAACGCGTGGCCTTCATCGCAATTGCCTTGCTCGCCGTCCTGCTGGTCATCCGCGCCCTTCCGCACCCGCCACTCTCGCAAGGCGTCCCGCAATCAGTCGAAATCCTCGACCGCGACGACAAGCTGCTGCGGTTGGCGCTTGCCGACGACGATCGCTACCGGTTGTGGACGCCGTTGTCCCAACTCTCCCCGCTGCTGGTCGAAGGCGTGCAACTGCACGAGGACGCCTGGTTCCGCTGGCATCCCGGTGTCAACCCGGCAAGCATCGTGCGTGCGGCATGGAGTACCTACACCGGCAATGCGCGCATCGGGGGCTCGACGCTGACCATGCAACTGGCGCGGCTGCGCTGGCACCTGGACACGCGTAGCCCACTCGGAAAACTGATGCAGGTCGCACGCGCGCTGCAGCTCGAAGCCTGCTACTCCAAGGACGACATCCTGGAGGCTTATCTCAACCTGGCACCTTACGGCGGCAACATCGAGGGCGCTGGTGCCGCCAGCCTGATCTATTTCCGCAAACCCGCGTCGGCACTGACACTGCCTGAAGCGCTAACGTTAGCCGTACTGCCACAGGCGCCGACCCGGCGCGGTCGCCTGCGTGACGGCGACGATGGCGAGGCGAACTACGCCGGTGCCGGATTGTCTGCCGCGCGCGCGCGCCTGTACGCACGATGGCGCGAGCGGCATGCCAGCGATCCGGCTACGGATGCACTGATGGCATTGCCGTTGTCGTTGCGCTCGCCCCATGCATTGCCTTTCGAGGCGCCACATTTCGCACGGCATGTCTTTGGCGAACGCAGTTTGCATCCCCACGGCGGGCCGCAGCTGGTCACCACCCTGGACCTGCGGCTGCAACACCTGCTGGAAGAGCGCCTGCGCAACCACGTCGCACGCTTGCGCTCGCGCGGCCTGCACAACGCCTCCGCGCTGCTGGTCGACACCCGCGACATGGGTGTGCGTGCGCTGGTCGGTTCGGCTGATTTCTTCAATGTCGCCATCGACGGCCAGGTTGACGGCACCGACGCCAAGCGTTCGCCCGGTTCGACGCTGAAGCCTTTCATCTATGGCATGGCCCTGGACCAGGGTGTGCTGCATCCGGCCACGGTGCTACGCGACGTGCCGACATCGTTCGGGCCGTATACACCGGAAAACTTCGACGGCCGCTTCCTCGGGCCGGTCACCGCCCAGGATGCGCTGGTGCGCAGCCGCAACATCCCCGCGGTGACGGTGGCCGCGCAATTGCAGCAGCCCAGCTTTTACCAGTTCCTGCGCAATGCCGGCATTGCGCGCATGGCCAGCGAACGCCATTACGGGCTGGCCCTGGTGCTCGGTGGCGGCGAGGTCACGATGCAGGAGCTCGTGCGCCTGTACGCGATGCTTGGCAACGACGGCCTGCTGCGACCGTTGCGCTTTCGCAAGGACGACCCGCAAGTCGGAGGCACTGCCCTGCTCAGCGCAGAAGCAGCGTTCATCGTGCGCGACATGCTCAAGCACAATCCGCGGCCCGACTTCAGTGCCGTGTCCGGCGCTAGCGAGTCACCGGTGGCGTGGAAGACCGGCACCTCGTGGGCCTTCCGCGATGCATGGAGCGTCGGCATCATCGGTCCTTACGTGCTGGCGGTGTGGGTGGGCAATTTCGATGGCTCGTCCAACCAGGCGCTGATCGGCGCGCAGACCGCCGCGCCGCTGTTCTTCTCGATCATCGACGGCCTGCGTGCCGCGCACGTGGAACTGCACGAACCCAAACGCCGCTGGCCGCTCGACCTCAAGCGCGTCGAGGTCTGCAGTGCCAGCGGCGACCTGCCCAATGCCGAGTGTCCGCAGCGCAGCGAGACCTGGTTCATCCCTGGCAAGTCGCCGATCCAGGTCAGCCGCGTGCATCGCACGGTCAATATCGATCGCGTCACCGGGCAAGCCGCTTGCGGTCCGTTTGATCCGGCGCGGATGCGACGCGAGGTGTTCGAGTTCTGGCCGTCGGACCTGGCGCACGTCTTCGCCCAGGCCGGCATCCCGCGCCGGGCGCCGCCGAAGAATGCCGATTGCGCGATCGACAACGGGTTCGGTTCGCCACCACGCATCCAGTCGCCGATGCGTGCGGCGCGTTACACGCTGCGGTTGTCGCATCCGCAGCAGTCGAAGATCACCTTGTCGGCGACCGTCGATGCCGATGTCACGCGCGTGTTCTGGTTTGCCGGCGACAACTTCATCGCGGCGACCATGGCCGGTGGCACGGCGACCTGGTCGCCCAGTCGTGCGGGACGGTTCCGGCTGTCTGCCGTGGATGACCATGGCCGTGCGGATACGCGCGAGGTGCTGGTGGATGTGGTGCAGTAGGGCTGGGTGCGGCTGGGCTTCCTTGCTGGGCTTCAAAGTCAAACGCTTCAACGTCAAACGCTTCCGCGCTGACGCGCGGGTCACCCTTCGGCAGGCTCAGGGCATGCTTTTGTCTAGGCAAAAGTAACCAAAACCGTCTGCAACGGGCGCTGCGCCGGTGACGATGAAGCCGTCCCCGGTTCCCTGCGCTCCGGACTGGGGTACATCCATGTACCCCACCCGCTACGCGGGCGCC
>RCMY010001355.1_pt1 | contig 23396 bp, 18 predicted proteins | sample 2041341 | NCBI WGS metagenome assembly RCMY01 (sample SAMN09708234, study PRJNA481090) | Marine sediment metagenome, whole genome shotgun sequencing project.
CTCGTCACCTACGAGATCGACGTGAGCGTCCCTGCCCACACCTCCGTCTACAATGGGGTGCTGACCGACCCGATACCGACCGGCCTGGTCTTCGTGTCGGCGACTGCGATGCAGTCGACCGACGGCGGCACAAGCTTCGGAGCACTCGCCTCCGGCTTCACCCTTGACGCTGGCAACGGCACCTTGACCTTCCCTGCCGCCTACGCCAATTCCACGGACAACAGCCACGTCCTCCGTGTCATGGTGACTGCTCGTGTTGCGAACATCGCGACGAACGCCCACAACACCGGGCGGACCAATACAGCATCCTTCGTGAGTACCAGCGGCGCCGGCGGCGCCAACCTGCCGCCCCGCACGGGCTCATCGACGGTGACGATCGTCGATCCTGCCCCCAGCCTCACCAAGACCGAGAACGACGCCGACAACGTGATCGCCTTCGGCCAGGTCGTCACCTACACGCTGCGGGCTGTCAACGCGGCCGGTCGTCCGCCCGCCCACGACATGTTCGTGGTCGACTGCGTGCCTGCCGGAATGAACGTCACGGGCATCATGTCCGGCTCTCCCAACCAGGGCACAGCAGCCTACGCTCCCAGCACCGGCACAGACGGCTGCGCCAGTGGCACCACCCGGATTCAATGGAGCGTGGGAGATCTGGGATCCGGCGCCACCAGCACCCTGAATTACACCGCAACCCTGAGTGATACCGCAGCCGGCGGCTTGGTGCTCACCAACAGGGCAACCCAGACCTCCAGCACGCTCGATGACGACAAGGCTGCCCCGACGGCCGCCGACAACCCCGACGAGAGGGTCTTCAGCCGCACCGCCAACAGCACGTTGACCGTGCGGGGTGCAACTGTCACGAAGACCGTGGACGAGCGCAGACGCACCATCGGCGAGCGGGCAACCTACACGCTCAACGTGACGGTGCCGGCCGGAGTCAACTTCTACGACACCGCTGCGATTGACACGCTGCCGGCGGGCATAGACGTGGCAACGCTCCAAACCACTTCGGTCACCTGTGTGGACGCCGCCAGCGCTCCCTGTGTCGTGGACGGCACCCCCCTGACACGCTCCGGCAACATCATCGGGTGGGGGCTCGGCGACGTGCTCCGCAGCACCGAGGTGCGGACCGTCACCATCGTGTACTCGGCAGTGGTTGCCGACGTCCCCGCCAATGCGCGTGGAACGGTCCTAACCAACAGGGCATCACTGCGCTGGAACCGCACCGACGGGGCCAACCCGACTGCGGTCAACGGCCCCTGGACCCAGACCTCACCGATCGCGACCGCACCGGTCACCGTGACCGAACCCCTGCTGTCCGTCGACAAGCAGGTCTCTGACCCAACCCCCGAGCCCGGTGAGTCGTTCACCTACACGGTGGCTGTCACCGGCAGCGGGATCGCCAACACCAGCGACGCACACAACATTACGGTCGTGGACACGGTCCCGAACGGTGTGGTCATCCAGATCGGCACCGTCAGCAACAGCGGCATCGTGAGCGACACCACGCCGACGGGCGGCGGAACGATCACGTGGGTCCTCACCGGACCGATCGTTCCGGGTGAGACTGATCCCCTCTCGTACTCCGCCAAGCTCACCTCGCCCACGCTCGTCGACCCGCTGACAAACACTGCCGACATCACGCGCTACACCAGCATCTCCACCGGTGGCCGCGTGTACGACGGACCACAGGACACCGCCACGGTCACGGCCGACCTCCCCCACGTGGTGGTGGAGAAGGCAGTGCTCGGTGGCGATCTGGCCTACATGGGCGAGGCCAAGCCCTGGCAGATCACCGTCACCAACGACGGCCGCTCCAGTGCGTTCGGCGTCGACGTGCGCGACGTACTGCCCCAGAACTGGACGTATGACGCCGGCTCGGCCCAAGTGGTCATCGAAGGCGGCTCCGCGAGCCAGATCGATCCGGCCGTGACGACCTCGGGCGGCGTCGAGACACTCGTCTGGACCGACCTGGCTGGCCTTCCTGTCAACGAGACCATCGTCATCACCTTCACCGCCACCCCCCAGACCGATGTCCTGGCGAACCCCGGGGTCGGCGGCAGCGTCGATCATGTCAACGAGGCCAGCACGACCGCTGAGGACTTCCATGGCAACCAGGGACCCGCCGGAGGCGGTTCCTACAATGGGCCACCCGACTCGGCGGTCGCTCACATCGCCTCTGCAGATGTCAGGATCGCCAAGACGCACACGGACCCGCCCGTGGCTGGCGAACAATTCTCGTGGTCGGTGACGGTGTCGAACGACGGCCCCGACGCCGCCGTCGGCCCATTCACCGTGACTGACACGCTGCCCTCCGAAGTGACCGGTGGCGTGGCGAGCGGCGACGGATGGTCCTGCTCGACGGCCGGCGCCGACATCACATGCACCCGCACGGAGGCCTCCGACACCCTGAACTCCGCGGCCGCCCACCCCGTCATCACTGTGACGGTGGACGTGCCAGTGGATCTCGTGGCCGGCACAGAGCTGACGAACGCTGCCGCCGTGGACAACAAGACCTACGACCCCGATCTCACCAACAATGAGACATCTGATGATGCGACCGCCCAGGCGAACGCAGACCTGACGGTGGACAAGAGGCTCGTTGGAGAGATGGTGGCAGGCACGTCCGCCACCTACACACTCGACGTGACCAACCTTGGTCCTTCGGTCTCACGCGGCGTCATCACAGTGACGGACAAGCTGCCCGCTGGTACAGCCTTTGTCTCGGCGGTTGGTGCGGACTGGGCCTGTGACGAAGCCAGCGGTGTCGTGACCTGCACCACTGCAGGCGTTGAGGTGGCGCTGGGGCTGATGCCTCGGATCGCCATCACCATCAACGTCGCCTCCGGGCAGCTCGACGCGGTCACGAACCAGGCCGACGTTGACGGACCGCTGGATGACAACCCGGACAACGACTCCGACTCGGTCACCACCACACCGACCACGAGCGCTGACCTCTTCTTCCAGAAGGACTCGCCGATCACGTTCATCGCTGGCGAGCAGGGCACATATGTCTTGACCGTCATCAACAACGGCCCCTCCGACGCCCAGGCCCCGGTCCAGATCACTGACACGCTGCCCGACATGCTGACCTACGCCGACTTCACGTCGGTCACCGGGGACTGGACTTGTTCGGCCGCCGGGCAAGATGTCTCCTGTGTACTGACGGGCGCTCTCCCGGTTGGAGAACAGGTTGAGGTGGAACTCACCGTCAACGTCGACTCCGCCCACACCGGGGACATCATCAACTCGGCGAGCGTTTCGTCCGACACCCCGGATCCGGATGAGAGCGACAACACCGACACCGATGACAACGGGGTAACCACACGAGCCGACCTATCGATCACGAAGTCCCATACGGGTTCCGTGGTGGCTGGCGGATCGGTCACTTACGACTTGGGGGTTCGCAACGCCGGGCCGTCGACGTCGCCCACGACGGTCAGGGTCAGTGACGTGCTCCCGGCCGGGATGACCTACACCAGCTTCACGGGTGCGGGTTGGACCTGTTCCGCGGTGGGACAGATCGTGACCTGTGAGCTTGACGCCGAGCTGGACGCCGACACCAACGCACCATCGCTGTCGATCACGGCAGCTGTCGCGGCAAGTGCTGGACCGGCCATCCTGGTCAACACCGCCATCGTGAGTGGCCCACTGGCCGATCCCACCCCGAGGAACAATTTCGCCACCGACCCAACCGGGATCACTGACCAGGCCAACATCCGTGTTGCCAAGAGGGTGACCGGGGCCAACCCGGTGACCGCTGGGGAGCAGGCCACCTTCGAGATCGTCGTCCACAACGACGGGCCCTCTGACGCCGACGCCGTTGTCGCCCGCGACATATTGCCTGTGGGCATGACCTTCGTATCGGCCACCGGCGACGGCTGGGTATGCACCAATGCAGTCCCAGTGGTCTGCCGCCGCGGCACCATCGCGGCCGGTGCTGACGCACCCACCATCACGGTCGTCGCCCTCGTGGGCGCAGGCGTGGCCGACGGCAGCAAACTGCCCAACCAGGCCGTCACCTCCACCTCAACACCAGGTGACAACCCGGACGACAACACCGCGGAAGCGGACGTCGACGTTGTGGCCCAGGCCGATCTGGTGCTCACCAAAACCCACACCGGCGACGATGTCATCGCAGGCACCTCCACGACCTACACGATCAGCGTCACCAACAACGGACCCTCCGACGCCGTCGGACCGCTGGTGGTCACCGACACCCTGCCCGCAGGGATGAGCTACCTGAGCTCGAATGCCAGCTGGACCTGTGAAGCAGCCGATTCCACCGTCGTGTGTGAACTGCCAGCCACACTGGGCACTGGAGCCACCGCACCCGCACTGAACATGACAGTCCAGATCGATTCCTCCGTCACCACGGACCTGACCAACACTGCGACTGTTTCGGCCACCACCATCGACCCGACACCGGAGAACAACACCGATACCGAAACCATCTCCGTTGGCCAACAGACCGACCTGTCGATCACCAAGACCCACGAGGGCAACGGGATCATAGGCGAGGAGTTGGGCTTCACCTTCGCGGTGACCAATGCCGGACCCTCGGACGCAACTGGGGTGAGTGTCACCGACGCATTGCCTGAGGGACTCGAGTTCGTCTCGGCCACAGGTACCGGCTGGGAATGCACGGAGGAAGGCCAGAACGTCACCTGCACGCTCGCTGATGTTCTTCCAGCGGAAACCGCAGCCGAGCCGATCACGGTCATCGTGTTGGTCCGGGCGGGCACCTATCCGTCCGTGGAGAACACCGCTGTTGTCGCCTCCGAAACCCCTGACCCCAGCCCCGGGAACAACACCTCCGTCGATGAAGTGACGGTGGAGCCGCTCGTGAACCTTACGATTGACAAGCGACACGACGGAGAATTCAAGGTTGGCCAGGAGGGGACGTTCACTCTTGAGATCAGCAACGAGGGGCCGACCACAGCGCCGGGGCCGATCACCGTCACGGACTCGCTGCCCGAGGGTTTGAGCTTCGTGTCAGCCAACGGCGACGGCTGGGAATGCACGGAAACTGAAGGCACGCTCACCTGCGAACACGATGACCTCGCCACCGGCGAGACCAGCCTGATCGAGGTCGTCGTACTGGTGGGCCCGAGCGCCTACCCGTCGGTGACCAATGTGGCCGCAGTGACCAGCGGCTCGACGGAAACCGATGACTCGGACAATGCCGACGAGGATCCGGTCACGGTCATCCCGCTCGTGGTTCTCTCGCTGACCAAGGAACTCGTCAGCGTGACCAAAACGGAGGCCGTGTTTGACCTCACCGTCACGAACGGGGGCCCCAACGACACCGTCGCCCCGGTCGAGGTCGTCGACACCCTCCCCACCGGGTTGAGCTTCGTCTCCGCTTCGGGCGCAGGGTGGGTCTGCACCCCCACCGGTCAGACGGTGACCTGCATTCACGACGGCACCATCGCCGCTGGCGAGGAGTCGACCGTGCGCCTGGTCACGAAGGTGACGGCAGCCCCGGGCTCCCAGCTGACCAACAGTGCACAGGCCAATGGGGGTGGCGACGACGCCCTAGCCTCGGACGACGTCGCGGTCAACGTGCCGCCGAAGGAGCCCATTGTCCCCGCACCGGGTGGTGACGGCGGCTCGATGCCGAGCACCGGCGGGCCCAGCGCTTGGTGGCTCGCGGCCGGTCTGGCGCTCCTGTCCATGGGCGGTGCCGTGCTGGTGGCCGTCCGGCGTCGGAGGTCCTGACCCGAGCTGATCTGGTGGTCTCTCATGAGATCGGAGACACCCGAACCTGCGAAAGCAGGTTCGGGTGTTTTCCTGTTCCGCCACGGACTGGGCTGCCATCTCCCTTGCAAGGAATCGGCGCCAGCGGCTGGAAGGCAGAGACGTCCCTGAACGTCACAGAACCACTGCTGGGTGGGGACTCCCGCACCGCAGACAGCGGAAACTGGTTCAGACAACTCCCCCGTCAAGGGGATAGGAGCTCAGTCGAAGAGGCTCTCGTCGATGCTGATGGTGTCGAAGGCGGGCTTCGGGAGAGCATGTTCATGCTCGACGGCGGGGACGTCGGAGTGACCGCCACAGCCGTGATCCAGGCTCACCACTTGCCCGTCGGACGGCGAGAACTTGTTGGTGCATGCCCCGAAGAGCGTCCCCAGGGAGCCGCGCAGTGCAACGAAGTAGCCGCACGAGTGACACGGGCCGGGCGCCTGCCGGGAGATCTCGTTGTCAGGCCCCTGAGGGCCCTCCAGCCAGCGCAGAGCGGCATCGTCACGTCCCCAACGGGACAGCACCCGCTCCCTGCCCAGGCCGAGCTCCCACACCGTGGAGCGCAGTTGTGCCCAGTCAGCGGGATCAGCGTCCACGGGCAGGTCACCCGTGGAGAAGCCGGGCTCCAGGCGTGGGTCATCGTCGGCGGTGGGCATGAGCGTTCCGGCGACTATGTCACCTGCGCCGATGCGGTCCGTCCATGGCACCCACGACGGCGCCAGCAGCGCACCCACCATGGGAAGGAGCACCACTTCGTTCACGGTGCACACCTTCGCCCTGGCCGCCCTGACAATGGTCACGGTCCAACGCCATTCGACGTAGCCGGGCAGGAGGCAGGCGAAGGAGTGCGTCACGACGCGCTCCCCCTCCTCGGCCACAACGCCGAGGTGTTCCCCGACGGCGTCCGCCCACGACTGCTCCTCGGCCGCTGCCCGGGCCAGATCCACGGCCGCAGCGGCCGCCGCATCGAGTTTGGGTGCAGCCATCACATCTCCAGTTCGTCGGCGACGCGGCGCAACAGGAGCGCCACGTTTGTTGCAGTCTTCTCATCGGGATGATGATTGCGGCGATATCCATTGCCGAGGCCGTCGAGCAGGTTGATCAGGTCTTCCACGATGGGAGCCAATTGCTCGGGCTTCTTGCGCAGGTTCTTCGACAGGGACACGGGGGCCTCAAGCAACTCCAGGGACAGGGCCTGCTCACCCCGGCGTCCATCCATCACCCCGAACTCGACCCGCTGGCCGGTCTTGAGCGCTGTGACCCCAGTGGGCAACACGGAGGATCGCACGAAGACGTCGCCGCCGTCGTCTTTGGTGATGAAGCCAAAGCCCTTGTCAGCGTCATAGAAGCGCACTTTTCCGGTGGGCACGGCGAACCTCACTATCGATGGTTTGAAACAGTAGATTTCAGTCTATCGTTTCGGGTTCGCCGCCACCCAACAGAGTCACGCCGGCTGGTTGGCCGCCACGTGTCGGAAGTAGTCCGCGTAATGAAGCTTCGCGGCCGCCGCCTCGTCGATGATGACGAAGGCACGACGGTGGAACTGCAGGATCGATGCCGGGCACATGGCGGAGACGGGGCCCTCGATCATGGCGGCCACGATGTCTGCCTTCTTCTCCCCGGATGCCACCATCACCACGTTGTGGGCATCCATGATGGTGCCGAGACCCTGTGTCACACAGTGCGTGGGGACGGTTTCACCGTCGGCGAAGAACCGGGCGTTGTCCTCACGGGTCTGCTGCGTGAGCGTCTTGACCCGGGTGCGCGAGGCGAATGACGACGTGGGCTCGTTGAAGCCGATGTGGCCGTTGCTACCGATACCCAGGATCTGGACGTCGATGCCACCGGCTTCGCGCATGGCGTGCTCGTAGTCCTCCGCTGCGGCCTCCAGGTCCGCGGCGAAACCGTTGGGGACCCTCACGCGGCGAGGATTCATGCCCAGCGGCTTGACCACGGTGCGATCGATCGTCTGCCTGTAGCTCAGCGGGTGGTGTGGATCCAGACCGACGTATTCGTCCAGCGCAAATCCGAGCGCGTGGGCAAAATCAACATCACCGGCGGCTGCGCGACGCTCGAGCTCGGCATACAGGTTGAGCGGTGAGCTCCCGGTGGCGAGCCCCAGAACGGGGGTGTTCCGTCCCTCCAGCTGTGCAATTACACGATCAGCGGCGACCGCGCCAACCTGATCCTCATCCTGGCAGATGACAACTTCCATCACAGACTCCTCAAGTCGCTTCGGCATCCCTGCAACGTGGCGAGCAGGTCCTCCAGTTTTGTTAACCTGAACTTATCGCGCCCTGACCGGACATCACGCCTCCGGTTGCCCGGTTCATATCAAGTGATCATGGGCCCTGAGCAGAACCTGTTCACCGTGACCCCCCCCCACGTCGCCGCAGGATTGCGACCTGCCCGGTAGAATCGGCCCATGGCTTCCTGGACCGACGGCGCAGCGTACGCACCGATCGAGCGACCCGACGGTTTCGCCACGCCAGAGGTTGAGCCCCTCGCTCACACCAGCAACCCGGTGGCCCCGACTCCGGGGGCGATACCTCCACCGCGAGAGTTCAGGCAGGACGGCCCTGTCACGCCTCTCGGGCACGTTCGCACGATCCCACTGCCCCGCCGAAACCCAGAAGAGCCGATTCTTGTGAGCGGTGGCCTGATGACGACGGCGTCCTCCATGGGCCAGCACCCCATCCGGGATCCGCAGACACCCTTCCACACCCGGCGCGAGACGGACGGCGCACAGAACGTGGACGCGCTACCACCTCCCACAGGTGAGCCACTGGCCCTTGGCATGGGTGCGCCCGGTCCTCCTGGAGCCGGGCTGGATGTGCTCATGTCCTCAGGCGTTGCGCGCCGCACCGATTCCCGGGGAAAGTCCTCGCAGGAAATGTCGACGCAGCGAACGCTGGTCTTTCTCGCGGTGGCCTGCTGCGTCCTCGGCTTCACGATCGGCGTCGTTGCCCCCTACATGCTCATCGCCGCCGGGGCCCTGTCGCTGCGCGCCGCTTTCCTCACTGGAAAGACGGGAGTCTGGGCCATCGGTGTGGGCCTCGCCCTCATCGTGGCCGGCTTCATCGTCACTCCCGGATCCGAGGAGCTTCTGGGACGCCTGGCTTCCCTGTCCTTTGGCATCCGGTTCGTCACGGCCGCCGTCGGGCGCTCCCAGGGCAATTCCTAGCGCTCCTAGGGCAATTCCTAGTCGGTGAACTGCCGGGTGACCGGCACTGTCGACTCGTCCACCTCGCCGAGGTCGAGCACCACGTCTCCAGTCAGAGCCGCCAACCCGGACAGACCCGCCGGCCAGACGTCCTTCGGCAAATCATCGAGCGGCCACCAGTCATGGCCCTGCAATCTTTGCTTCTCCCCTGCAGTGAGCGCAGCCGGTGTCGCCACGAAGCGTTCCACCTCCACGCGGAAGAACCATTCCTTCTGCACCCTCACCCGGTCCGAGTAGCCGTGCGTCACAGTCCGCAGCGCCACAGGCCCGATCAGGGCTTCCTCCTTGACGAGCAGTCCCGTCTCTTCGTAGAGCTCGCGCTGTGCGGCGGCTCTCGGAGTCTCTCCCTCGTCAATCCCGCCGCCAGGCGTCACCCACCACTTCGAACCCGGCACTCCCGGATCTGAATCGGCGAGCAACAGCACGTCTGTCCCGCTGGTGCAGATGACGCGCGCACCGGTTCGCCATGCCCATTCTCTGGTCATGTGGCGCGATCCCGCTCGTGGGCAATGGTGTCATCCACGAGTGCCCGCCACGTGCGGACCAGGCCGACGTCCACATAGGCCTTAAACGATCCGCTGGGCCGTGCCGGCGAGCCGATGTGAAATGCGCGCACTCCTGCGCGGACCAACCACGGCACATGTTCTGCCTTCAGTCCTCCGCCGGCCATGATCAATCGAGTAGTGCCTGCATGGGTTCCTGCACGGCTGATCAGATCGTCGAGTCCGTGTTCCACACCCCGCACAGAACCGCCGGTGAGAACCTGATCCAGACGGGGCAGCGTCAGCAGCGTCTCCCACGCCACGTCCTGGTCCAGGCAATTGTCGATGGCGCGATGGAATGTCCAGGGCCACTCCCCCGCGTCCAGGAGTTCGGTCATCACTTCCACGTCCACACCTGCGTGTCCGTTGAGGAAGCCGAGCACCACGCCGTCGGCGCCGGCATCCAGATAGCTGGCAATCAGCCCCTTGAGCCGTACGGCCTCTCCTCCATCGGTCCCGAACCCGGGCCGGAGCCGCACCATGGGCCGGATCTGGATGGAGGTGGCTCTGCGGACCTTGTCCACCAGCGCCGGCTCGGGTGACAGGCCACCCTCCTCCATGGAGCCGACCAGCTCGATGCGGTCCGCGCCGCCTTCTTCCGCCCGCTCCGCGTCGGCCGCGTGCAGCGCGATGACCTCCAGCATGCTCATGGCTACATCCTGTCAATGAAATCCCAAGCGTGCGGCTCGGCGCGCTGGACAAGCGGGGTCTGCGTGGGCTCTGCGAGGCTGGCGCTATGAGGTCACCGCAGGTCATCTCCACAATGCCATCAGGAGGATCCTCCACCGTCCCGGCGGCTGCACGACTGGTCTTCGGGTCTCCGGATGGAAGCAGACGCTCCATTGGTCGCGTTCCCGATGGGACCAATACCGCGCCGGTTCAACGACAAAATGATGGTGTGGACACAACAGGCCAAGGTTTTCGGCGAGATCTCTGTCTATCCGGCAGTAACGGTGCAGGCGGACGGCCACAGCGAATTCAACGGGGCCATGACTGCCGACCATCTCGCGAAGCGCTGGTCCAACGTCGTCACCGATGCCGACAACGTCGAACGCGCCGCAGCCAGCGGAAGGCTCCTCGGTGACCCATGAACGCGGCATGTCCGGTCATCACGAAGACGAAGGGCGCCAACCACAGTGCGATCATGAGCTGACCAGACACACGGCAACCACTGTGCGCAAAACCGCATGGCTCCTCGGTGACCAGTGAATGCGGCGAGTCTGGCCGCCCCGGTACCCGGCGGCCAGTGAACACGGCGAGTCCGGCCGCCCCGGGCATGGCAGCCAGTGAACGCGGCGTGTCCGGTCGTTGGAGCACTTTGCAAACGTGATCGTCCATCTCGGGGCAAACAGAATCTGAGCCCCGACTACCCGGCCCAGATTGCGGTTTCCGTCCGCTCGACGGCAGACGCCGCAGGGCACGCAACAGGGCGGCCCGGAGAACCGGACCGCCCTGTTGGCTGTGTTGCTGGGTACTGCGTGGGCTCAGAAGCCCATGCCGCCCATGCCACCCATGTCATCTCCGCCGCCGCCCATCGCGGGAGCCTTCTCAGGCTTGTCCGCGATGACTGCTTCGGTGGTGAGGAACAGGGCCGCGATGGATGCAGCGTTCTGCAGAGCAGAGCGCGTCACCTTGGCGGGGTCGATGATGCCAGCGGCAACCATGTCGACGTACTCGCCGGTGGCCGCGTTCAGACCCTGGCCCGCTTCGAGATGCGACACCTTCTCGACAACAACGCCGCCCTCAAGGCCGGCGTTGAAGGCGATCTGACGCAGCGGAGCCGTGGCGGAGCTGAGCACGATGGCCGCTCCGACCGCCTCGTCGCCGGTCAGGTGATCGAGCGAGACAGCCTTGGCCGCCTGCAGCAGCGCAACGCCACCGCCGGGAACAATGCCCTCCTCGATGGCAGCCTTCGCATTGCGGACAGCGTCCTCAATGCGGTGCTTGCGCTCCTTGAGCTCAACCTCGGTTGCAGCGCCGACCTTGATGACTGCAACGCCTCCGGCCAGCTTGGCCAGACGCTCCTGCAGCTTCTCACGGTCGTAATCCGAGTCCGAGTTCTCGATCTCGCGACGGATCTGGGCCACACGGCCGTCGATCTGCGCACGATCGCCCGCACCCTCGATGATGGTGCACTCGTCCTTGGTGACGAGCACGGAGCGCGCCCGGCCCAGCATGTCCAGCGTGACGGTGTCCAGCGAGAGGCCAACTTCTTCGCTGATGACCTGGCCATTGGTGAGGATGGCGATGTCGTTCAGCATGGCCTTGCGACGATCCCCGAAGCCCGGTGCCTTGACGGCGACGGACTTGAAGGTGCCACGGATCTTGTTGACGATGAGGCCTGCCAGCGCCTCGCCGTCCACGTCCTCGGAGAGGACCAGCAGCGGCTTGCCGGACTGCATGACCTTCTCAAGCACGGGCAGAATATCCTTCAGAGAGGAGATCTTGCTGCTCGCGATGAGGATGTAGGGATCATCCAGCGTGGCTTCCATGCGCTCTGCGTCGGTGACGAAGTAGGGCGAGATGTAGCCCTTGTCGAAGCGCATGCCCTCGGTCAGTTCCAGGTCCAGCCCGAAGGTGTTGGACTCCTCGACTGTGATGACGCCTTCCTTGCCCACCTTGTCCATCGCCTGGGCGATGATGTCGCCGACGATGGGGTCAGCTGCGGAGATCGAGGCAGTGGCAGCAACCTGCTCCTGCGTCTCGACGTCGATGGCCATCTTCGACAGCTGCTCGACGATCGCCTCAACGGCGATCTCGATGCCCTTCTTGATGCCCATCGGGTTGGCCCCGGCGGTCACGTTGCGCAGGCCCTCGCGGACCATTGCCTGTGCCACGACGGTGGCGGTGGTGGTGCCGTCGCCGGCCACGTCATCGGTCTTCTTGGCGACCTCCTTGACGAGTTCAGCGCCAATCCGCTCGAAGGGATCTTCCAGCTCGATCTCCTTGGCGATGGAGACGCCGTCATTGGTGATCGTGGGTGCACCCCACTTCTTCTCCAGCACGACGTTGCGGCCCTTGGGGCCGAGGGTGACCTTCACCGCGTCAGCGAGCGTGTTCATGCCCCGCTCGAGTCCGCGGCGGGCCTCTTCGTTGAATTCAATGAGCTTTGCCATGGTGTTTCGGGAGTCCTCCCGTCCTGTGGGACCTTGATCGGTCCCTTGGTGGTCGAAATATGAGACGGAGAACACGATGCCCGCGACGGACGGCCATGGGGCCTCACCGGGTCTCCGGTGGCACTCAAGCTTGCCGAGTGCCAAGACCATTATTAGCACTCACCCAAGGAGAGTGCAAAGGAAATGGTCCGGGACGTGACGACTCGAGCATGATGGAATGGCGTCATGCATGTGGAACGCACCCTGCGAAACGTCGGCAATGTCGCCAACTTGTCGACTCCGCTCGGTCTGACAGCGGCCGTCCTGAGCGGTGCCCGTTTGCGCGTGGTGGACGGACTCGTCGTGGCAGATCAGGCGAAGTTGCCCTTCCTCCGCGCATCCGCCATCACAGTCGGCAGCGTCGTGCTGGTACCCGGCCGTTCCATAGACGAGGTACGGGCACGCATCCCTGGCCTGCTGGAACACGAGGACCACCACGCCTACCAATGGGCGTACTGTCTCGGCCTGCCATTCATCGCCCTGTACATGGCCGCAGCAGGCTGGTCATGGCTCTGCACGGGCGATCGGGCCACCGCCAACCACTTCGAATTCCAGGCGGGCCTGGAACTCGGCGGCTACAAGGTGGGCGCCAGAAGATCCCCTGGAATGGGTGTCCGGGCGTTGGGGCTGTTGCTCAGCGGCGCAGTCGCTCGGCGGAGCGGGCGGCCTGACGCTGCGAGCGCAAACGACGAAGCCGCTTGACGAGCAGCGGCTTGGCCTCCAACGCAGCCGCCACGTCGATCAGCATGTTCAACCGCTGGTAGTACCGGGTGGCAGAGATACCGAAGCGTTCCATGATTGCCTGCTCGCGCGGAACCGTTGATGTGAACCAGTTCTCCTCGAAGTCCAGGATGGCGAAATCCTCGTCGGAGAGGACCGAGCGATCAAAGGAAGCGGCATGCGACATGGCAGTCATCATACGCCTGCTAATCACACGGATGTCATTCCTCGAAATTGACCCAGCTCACGACGAGGCTTGCCCCGACCCCCCGGACAAGGTTGACTGGCTGGCATGCCACTCATAGCCCAGACCCACCCTCCTCATGTTGCCCCGTGCTGAGGATCCACGGGGCACGGCAGTCCTACGCCTGGGGAACCCGGGACGCCATCCCCACAATCCTGCAACAACCCTCGGATGGAGAGCCATTCGCTGAGTACTGGCTGGGAGCCCATCCTCTGGGCGATGCGCGCATCGAAGGTGGCGGCCATCTGTCCGAAGCCCTGATCGCCCAGCCCGACCTTCTGGGCGAAGCGACGCTGCAGGCATTCGACGGCCGATTGCCGTTCCTCATGAAACTCCTCTCGGCTGGCTCCCCCCTCAGCCTGCAGGCCCACCCTTCCCGCACACAGGCCGAACACGGCTATGCCCATGAGTCCCTCAAGGGCATCCCCCTGTCCTCCCCGGATCGTTCCTTCAAGGATGACTGGCCAAAGCCCGAAGCCATCATCGCGCTCGAACCGTTTGAGGGACTGGTGGGTTTTCGGGACCCCATCCGCACGGCAGAACTTTTCGAGGCCCTCGGCGTCGAAAAGGAACTGGCGTCTGTCATCGGGCCGCTGCGGGACAGGACAACCACCCCTGCCCTGCAGGAGGTGTTCCTGGATGTGCTGTCCCTCGGGGAGCGCAGACACCTCGTGGACGAGCTTCTCGGCGCCGCCATGAAGCATCTCGACGCACCGGGCGATGTGGGCCTTTTCGCCCGCACCGCCGTCGAACTCGACGAGCACTTCCCCGGCGATCCCAGCATTCTCGCAGCGCTCCTGCTCAACCGCTTCACGCTGCAGACGGGAGAAGCCCTCACCCTCGGGGCCGGAGTCATGCACGCCTATCTGCGTGGCACCGGCGTTGAGGTGATGGCGAACTCGGACAACGTGCTGCGCGGAGGACTGACCAAGAAGCACATTGATGTGGATGCCCTACTGCAAGTGGTGCGGTTCGAGCCCACCGAGGTGCACACCGTGCTGGCAGAGGGTGCGGACGGCGTCTACTGCTACCCCACCACCGTCGAGGAGTTCGAGGTGTGGCTGGTCCAGCCAGTCGGCACCCTGGGCGTGGATCTGCCGCGCAGCGACTCCGCGCGGATCTGCTTCGTCACTTCAGGGTCCTTCACATTGCGGGGAGACGACGCAATGATGGATCTGGAACAGGGTCAGGCGGTCTTCGCAGGGGCCGACGAACATGTGCACGTCACGGGCCACGGAAAGATGTTCGTCGCGGCGTCCGGCGCCTAGGGCCGAGCCCTCACTTTGCCCTTTCACCGCAGTGTTGTGCACAATGATCTCCATTGCCTCTGTAGCTCAGCGGTAGAGCACTCGCCTTGTAAGCGAGCGGTCGAGGGTTCGACTCCCTCCGGAGGCTCCATGCTTGCCCCGCGCAGGGGAGGCCGCTTGGCCGACATCACACCTGTGCGGGAGAATGGCTCCCGTGAACTTCGAACCCAGCCAGTGGACCCGCATCATCACCGCCGACCCGGGCCACTCCCGTCGCTACATTGAACGTTTCGAAATGATGGCCGCCGCCGGCCACGACCTGCTCGGCGAGACCCGCACCGTGGACGCCATGGTCCCCCGCAACGCTCGCATCCTCGATGCAGGGTGTGGCCCCGGCCGGCACGGGGGACGTCTGGAGGCCTTGGGCCACTCCGTGGTGGGCGTCGACGGTGACCCGGCGCTGATCGACGCTGCCAGAGCGGCCCACCCCGAAGCCACGTGGGTGGTGAGTGACCTCGCTGAGCTGGACCTGCAGGCTCGTGGCATCGAGGGAGGCTTTGATGCGATCCTCTGCGCGGGAAACGTCGTCGGGTTCCTCGCTCCCAGCACGCGGGTGAACGTGTTGGAGCGGTTCCGCAGCCACCTGGCCGACGATGGCCGGGCCATCATCGGTTTCGGCGCCGGCCGCGGCTACGAGTTCGATGACTTCTTCAATGACGTCGCGGCCGCGGGCCTCGCCGTTGAGTTGGCGCTGTCCACATGGGACCTGCGGCCGTTCAACCCCGGCGACGGCTTCCTCGTGGCCATTTGCGTCCGGGCCTGACTTCCCACAAGATCAGGCGTCGTCGGCCACCGTCTGCTTCTTGCGCAGGAACGTGGTGGCGATGATGACAACAACCAACCCGATCGCCACATAGCCCGCGAACCGGGCGTAGACGTCGAGCACGGCTACGGCGGGCTCGCCGAGACGCCACCCCAGGGCGAAGAACCCAATGAGCCACACTGTGCTGGCCATGTAGTCATAGATGAGGAATCGCTTGATGCTCATGTTTGTGGCCCCCGAGAGCACGAACACCACCTGCATGAGCGGCAGGGGAATGGGGACGTAGGCCACAAAAAATCCGATGGGGCCCAACTTCTTCGCCCATCGCTCAGCCCTGGCGTAGCCACGGGCGGCCCGCTTGCTCCGCCCTGCCCACACCTCGATCATGCCGCGGCCCCACAGCTTCCCGGCCCACCAATAGATCCAGTCGAACTTCAGGCTGAGCAGCGACGCCACGAACAAGACGATGGGCCAGTGACCCATCTGCCCCACGCTGGCGATCGCACCGCTCGCTGTCACGGCCGTCCGGCCCCCGGTGATCATCGCGAGGATGTCCGGGGCAATGGCGAGCAACCATGCCCTCGTGGGAATGAGCACCAGGCTGAACACGCCGACGACGCCGAACCAGGCAAGGCAGGCAATATCAGAGCGGCCGGGCTCCTTCTTCCAAGGCATGCCTTCGGCCTCCCACCACTGGGGCTCACCCTCACCGGCTACTGGATCAGCGGCAACGGGTTCTTCGGGGGTGGGTGGATCGGTCTCGGCAGGCACGGACGCAAGGGTACGCGAGCGCAGTAACGATTCGATCACGAAGTCTGGACCCGCCCTGCACCAGTGGAGGGGGCACGGTGTAACGTGCGTCGCAGGAAGATGACATCTTCCGTCCACTCGGATCGTCGGGCACGTACCTGCCCGTGGAAAGGATAAGTGGCATGGCCACCGTTAGTTACCGTCAAGCATCCCGTGTATACCCCGGCTCGGATCGAGCAGCCGTCGAAAAACTGGACCTGGAGGTCGCCGACGGCGAGTTCATGGTCCTCGTTGGCCCGTCCGGTTGTGGCAAGTCCACATCGCTGCGAATGCTGGCAGGCCTCGAAGAGGTCAACTCCGGCAACATCTTCATCGGTGACCGTGACGTCACTGATCTTCCGCCCAAGGACCGCGACATCGCGATGGTCTTCCAGAACTACGCCCTCTACCCCCACATGACCGTGGCGGACAACATGGGCTTTGCACTGAAGATGCAGAACACCCCCAAGGCCGAACGCCAGACGCGTGTGGCCGAAGCTGCCCGTCTGCTGGGTCTTGAGGACTTCCTCAACCGCAAGCCGAAGGCCCTCTCCGGTGGTCAGCGCCAGCGCGTGGCCATGGGTCGCGCCATCGTCCGCCAGCCGCAGGTGTTCCTCATGGACGAGCCGCTGTCGAACCTCGATGCCAAGCTTCGCGTCTCCACCCGCACCCAGATCGCTGCACTCCAGCGTCGTCTCGGCGTCACCACTGTTTACGTCACGCACGACCAGACCGAGGCCATGACAATGGGCGATCGCGTGGCCGTGTTGAAGGACGGGCTTCTCCAGCAGGTGGACTCCCCGCTCGACCTCTACGACACTCCACTGAACCTGTTCGTGGCCGGCTTCATCGGCTCGCCCGCCATGAACCTGCTCGAAGGCGACGTTGTCGACGGCGGCGTCCGGATCGGTGATTACACCGTCCCCGTCCCCCGCGACATCCTCGCGAAGGCCTCGGGCGAGAAGCGCCTCACCGTGGGCATCCGCCCCGAGAACTTCAATGTGTCCGACACCAGCGAGGGCATTGCCCTCGACGTCGCACTCGTCGAAGAGCTTGGCGCTGACTCCTACCTCTACGGCACCCTGGCCGGCCTCTCTGAGGCAGATCTCGTCGACGCACAGCAGATCATCGTCCGCATGGAGGCACGCAAGGCGCCACACAAGGGTGACCTCGTTCACCTCACCTCTTCCAACCCTGACGGTGTACACGTGTTCAGCAACGATACGGGTCTGCGTCTCAACAACCTCTGATCCCGCAGCACCTTCATCCAACGCATTGGGCGTCCGCTTTCGGCGGGCGCCCAATGCGTTTGTTGCACTACGGTGATGCGCATGGCTGAACTCGGCAGGTGGACCAACGCGATCCGCACGGGCCTGGCAACCGACACCTCCCACGGTGCCGTCGTGCCCCCCATCCACATGTCCAGCAACTACACCTTCGAGGCTCCTGACAAGCCTCGCACCTACGACTACTCACGCTCGGGCAACCCCACCCGTGATCTGTTGAACGATGCACTGGCAGGGCTTGAAGGTGGCGCGGGCGCCACCAGCCTCGCCACCGGGCTCGCGGGCTTCACCCTGCTGGTTGAAGCACTGGTGCCGGCAGGGGGTCGGGTCGTCGTGCAGCATGATGCCTACGGCGGAACCTGGCGATTGTTCAGTTTTCTGGCCGCCCAGGGGCGGCTGGCGGTGGACTTCGTGGATTTCAATGACCCCGTCGCGTTCACCAAGGCACTCGATTGGCAGCCCCGACTGGTGATGGTGGAGACACCTTCCAATCCGCTCCTGCGCATCACGGACATCCGCGCCACTGCTGACGCCGCTCATGCGGCTGGCGCCCTCTGCGTCGTGGACAACACTTTCTGCTCACCCCTGCTGCAGCGACCGCTGGAATTGGGTGCTGACATCGTGCTGCACTCCACCACCAAGTTCATCAACGGGCATTCCGACGTGGTGGGTGGCGTCGTCGTCGCACGGGATCCCTCGCTGCATGCGGACCTGCGGCTGTGGGCCAACGTCCTGGGTCTGACCGCGAGTGCATTTGATTCCTACCTCACGTTGCGCGGACTGCGCACTCTCGACGCCCGGTTGAGGGTGCACGACGAAAACACCCGCGCCCTCCTCGTTGCGATCGCTGGGCATCCAGCCCTCTCGGCCCTGCACCATCCGGGGCTGGAGGACCACCCGCAGCACGCCCTGGCCGCACGCCAGCAGTCCGGTTTCGGTTCCATCCTCAGCCTCGAGCTGGCTGGTGGCTGGGACGCCGTCGGCCGCTTCCTGGACGGACTGCAGGTCTTCCATCTGGCCGAATCGCTGGGAGGTGTGGAGTCGCTGGTCAGCCACCCGGGAACGATGACACACGCCGGCATGTCAGAGGCGGCACGGGCCGAGGCGGGGATCACGGCAGGGCTGCTGCGCCTCAGCGTTGGGATCGAGGGGCGCGATGATCTCGTGGCCGTTTCCCTGGAGGCCCTCGACCGCGCGCGCTGAGCCCCACACGCGAAGCCGTACTAGGGTAAGGCCCATGCCCAGGTTCCTCGCTGCAAAACCGGATGCGAATCTCATCCGGCTGCCGTGGAACGTGCCGTTGGAGGATTGGCCCACCCATACGCTGGTCGCTCTCCCACGAGGCATCTCCCGCCACGTCGTGCGGTTCATCCAGGCAGGCGACGACATCCTGGCGGCCAAGGAGATCCTCGAAGAGGTGGCGGTGCACGAGTACCGGCAACTGACCGAGTTGCGCCGGTTGGATGTGCCGTCGGTGGAGCCAGTCGGCGTCGTGATGGGACGCGTCGATGATGACGGGGCCCCATTGGACCCAATCCTGTTGACCCGCCACCTTCCGTTCTCGCTCCCCTATCGGGCGCTTTTCTACTCGGGCGTTAAGCTCGACACTGTCAACCGGCTTCTCGATGCGATGGTGGCGCTCTTCGCCCGTCTCCACCTCACAGGTTTCTACTGGGGTGACGTGTCACTGTCCAACATCCTCTTCAGGCGTGATGCCGGCGAGTTCGCCGCCTATCTCGTGGATGCCGAAACCGGCGAGATCCACGACGAACTGACCAAGGGCCAGCGGACCCATGATCTGCAGATCGCCCGCGTCAACCTCTTCGGCGAATTCTGTGATCTGGAGGCCGGCGGCATGCTGGATGCCTCCCTTGATCCGCAATGGCTCGTGGACACCATCGAGGAGCGCTACGCGAACCTGTGGAGCGAGCTGACCGACGCCGAGGAATTCTCCGAGTCCGAGATGTATCGCCTCGAGGGCCGCGTGCGACGGCTCAACGCGCTCGGCTTCGACGTGGCGGAGATCGACGTCACCACCTCACGCGATGGCAGCAAAATTCGTATGCAGCCCAAGGTGGTGGAGGCCGGTCATCACGCCCGCCGTCTCATGCGCCTCACCGGACTCGACGCCGAGGAGCACCAGGCCCGGCGGTTGTTGAACGACATGGACACCTACCGCACCAAGTTCCCGCAGACCATGGGTGAGAGCGTCATCGCCCACAAGTGGCTCATGGAGGTGTTTGAGCCCGCAGTGACCCGCATCCCCGAGCACCTGAAGGGCAAGCGTGAACCTGCACAGTTCTTCCATGAGCTTCTGGACTACCGCTGGTACCAGTCGCAACGGGAGCACCGGGAGGTCTCCATCACCGACGCGGCCGCCGGCTACATCGCCGACGTCCTGACCACCCTGCCGGATGAGCACATGGGCAACGTCAACCCCGTGGGCCAGGAACTGCAGAACAAGTACGATCCCAGCCACGGTTTCGTGGACGACGACTATGAGGCTCCCTACGACCCGTGGGAGGACAGCGACCAGGAAGTGGCCGAGCCTGCGTCACCGTTCGGGTTCGACATCAATGCACTGCGGGCCCGCGCGGCTGAGCGCGAGCAATCCTAGAGATCGCGCAACCTCCTGAACGCCCTAGACTGCGTCACGTGAGTTTCCATCTGTATGACACCGCGACGCGCGCAGTGCGCCCGTTCGTTCCGCTCAAGGACGGCAAGGTGTCCATCTACCACTGCGGCCTCACGGTGCAGGGTTCGCCACACGTGGGCCACATCCGCAAGGAGGTCGTGTTCGATGTCCTGCGCCGCTGGCTGGAGCACCAGGGACTCGAGGTCACCGTCGTCGCAAACGTCACCGACATCGATGACAAGATCCTTTCCAAGTCTGCCGCGGCCGGTGTTCCTTGGTGGGCACACGCCTACCACTACGAACGTGAACTCCACGACGCCTACGCCTCCCTCGGGTGCATCCCCCCCACCTACGAGCCGCGTGCCACCGGACACATTCCCGAGATGGTCGAGTTGATGACGACGCTGGTGGAATCAGGGCATGCCTACGTCGCAGCCGATGACTCGGGCGACGTCTACTTCGATGTGCGGAACTGGTCCCGCTACGGGGAACTCTCCGGCATGAAGCTCGACGAGATGGAGCCGGCCGCCGACGCGGACCCTCGTGGCAAACGTGACCCACGTGACTTCGCACTGTGGAAGGGTCACAAGCCCGGCGAGCCGGAGACGGCATCCTGGGCCACTCCATGGGGCCGCGGACGCCCCGGCTGGCACCTTGAATGTTCTGCGATGGCGGGCAAGTACCTGGGCGACACCTTCGACATCCATGGTGGCGGAATCGATCTGCGCTTCCCCCACCACGAGAACGAACTGGCCCAGTCCGCCGCTGCCGGGCGCGGTTTCGCCCGCTACTGGATGCACAACGCCTGGGTGACCATGGCTGGCGAGAAGATGAGCAAGTCGCTCGGCAACACGGCGCAGGTCTCCGAAGTCACGAAGACCCACGATCCCCGTGCCGTCCGATACTTCCTCCTGGCGCCGCACTACCGCTCCACCATCGAGTTCTCAGCCTCCGACGCCGAGACCCTCGGCTCGTTGGCCGAGGCGGAAAAGGCCATCGCGCGCATCGATTCGTTTCTGCGGCGGGCGCTGGAACGCACCGGTGTGCTCAACCCGGAGAACACTCCACCCTCGATCCCCCAGTGGAATGACTTCGAGAAGTCGATGGACGATGATCTCGGTACGCCCGGGGCCATCGCGGCACTGTTCGACGCCATCCGTTCCGGCAATCAGGCGTTGGCTGAGAACGACGAGGGCGCCGTACGTGAGCACTTGTCCGCCGTCCACGCGATGCTCGAGGTACTGGGCCTTGATCCTGGCGCCCCCGAATGGGCCGGCGCATCTGTTGTGGACGATCTGACCCCCGTCGTTGACGGTCTCGTCGCGCACCTCCTGGAACAGCGAGCCGCTGCCCGGGCAGCGAAGAACTGGTCCGCTGCCGATGCGATCCGCGACACCCTGGCCGCACTCGGCCTCACAATCGAAGACACACCGAGCGGTCCCCGCTGGAATTTGGAGAAGAACTGATGGCTGGAAATTCAACGCGCCGTGGCGCGACGACCAAGGGCAAGAACAAAACCGCTGGCTCGGGCGGACGCGTCCGCCGAGGGCTGGAGGGTCGCGGCCCCACACCCAAGGCTGAGGATCGCACCTACCACAAGGCTCACAAAACGAAGAAGGACGCCGACAGGCGCGGGCAGGGCAAGCCGAAGAAGTCCACCCAGTCAGCGGTGGGTGCCGACTGGGTCGTGGGACGCAACCCCGTGCACGAGGCGTTGCTGGCAGGTCTGCCCGTGAGGAAGGCCTACATTGCCGAGGGTGCGGAGCGCGACGACCGACTGCGCGACATCCTCAAGTTTGCTGCTGACAACGCCGTTCCCATGCTCCAAGTGACCCGCGCCGAATTGGACCGGGTCACCGGGGACCTCGTCCACCAGGGCGTCGCGCTCCAGCTACCCCCCTTCGAATACGCGGATCCCGAGAGCGTCTTCGCCGATGCCTTTGAAGCAGCGGGCGCGGGCCTCGTGGTGGCCCTGGACAGCGTGACGGACCCCCGCAATCTGGGCGCCATCGTGCGCTCCGCCGCCGCCTTCGGCGCGCAGGGCGTCATCATCCCGGCCCGCCGGTCCGCTTCCATGACCGCCACTGCCTGGAAGGCCTCCTCCGGCGCGGCCGCCCGCATCCCCGTCGCCATGGCCACGAACCTCAACCGTGCCATCACCCAGGCAAAGAAGATGGGCTTCACAGTGGTGGGGCTCGCCGGCGAGGGCGACGTGCCCATCTCCGGGATGCCCGGCTCCGATGGGCCCCTGCTCGTGGTGATCGGCTCCGAGGGCGAGGGCCTTGCCCGCCTGACCCGGGACAACTGCGATGCACTGCTGTCCATCCCCATTGCCAGCACCGTGGAATCACTGAATGCCTCGGTGGCGGCATCCATCGCCCTGTACGAGATCGCGCAACTGCGCCAGCGCTGACTGCCCTGTCCCCCAGCATGGACATCTCCACCGCTCGCGGTCATATGCGCCGCGAGTGCTCCGGATCTCCATGCTCCAGGACAGGGCCGCGTCGATGCCGACGCGTTCTCACAATCTCGAGAAGCACGGGAAGCACGACGTTCCAGTCGTTGAAGACGTCAGCCCAGGTCACACGGACGCTCTGAAACCCCTGCCTGAGTGCTTCACGATCTCGTCGCCGATCGTTACGGAAGGAGTCCTTGCCTGAGTGGAACTCAAAGCCGTCCGCCTCGACGATGAGTGACTCGCCCAGCAACATGTCCACCCTCCCCAGGTTCGGGATCACCACCTGGGTGCGAACCCGGACTCCCAGCATCAGGAGGCGATGACGCAGAACTGATTCCAGTGGCGACTCCACGCAACCATCAGCTCGGGACAGCAGGCGCAGCGCAGCCACCCCGTGCCGTGTTGCCACGCGCTCGAGTTCGTCCGTGGTGAGCAAGTCTTGTCTGACGATGCTGTCCAGTGCCACGATGCCATTCTCCCGATCGTGACATGCAAGGACCGCGGACAGCGCGACGTCCACGGGCTCCAA
>RCMY010001356.1_pt1 | contig 23389 bp, 16 predicted proteins | sample 2041341 | NCBI WGS metagenome assembly RCMY01 (sample SAMN09708234, study PRJNA481090) | Marine sediment metagenome, whole genome shotgun sequencing project.
AGTCGCGCCGCTGAATGCGGATTCGTTGAAGGATTTGTCGAATTTGCCACCGAGGTCAAAGATGATCGCTGGATCGGCAAGAACGGCACCGGCGGACAGGGCGATGGCCGCCGTCGCGCCGAGGAATGTCTTCATGAGGGTCATGTGAGTCTCCCAGGACTTTTGTAGTGCGGGATTGTGGCCCGCGCGATGCGCGGGCCCTTCGTGGAACTGATGCGGAGTCAGTGGTTGCTGGAGTGCCCCGGGAAGACCTTGGCGTCGGGGTCGATGTAGACCGCGGCGTTGTTGACGGCGGTCGCCGCCTCGCCGAAGCCGACCGAGATCAGCCGGACCTTGCCGGGGTACTCGGTGATGTCGCCGGCAGCGAAGACGCCCTCGATGCTCGTCTGCATCGTGGTGTCGACGAGGATGTGCCGACGGTCGATCTTGACGTCCCAGCTCTTGAGCGGGCCGAGGTCGGACTTGAAGCCGAGCGCCGCGACGACCGCCTGGACCTCCATGGTCTCACGTTCATCGGTCTGGTTGTGAAAGACGGTGACTCGCTCGACACGGCTCTCACCCTGCATCGACGCGACCTCGGTGAAGGTCATGACGCGCACGGACGACGCCATCAGCTTCGACACGCTGTCCTCATGTGCGCGGAAGCGGTCACGACGGTGGATGAGCGTGATGGACTTCGCGATCCCCTCGAGGTTCATGGCCCAGTCAACCGCTGAGTCCCCGCCTCCCACGATCAGGATGTCCTTGTCGCGCATGACCTCGAGGCGCGGCACGAAGTACACGAGACCGCCGCCGTCCTCGAAGTCGTCACCGTCGGGGAGGGGGCGCGGGGTGAACGTGCCGATGCCACCGGTGATGATCACCGAGCGGGTGTGGATCTCGTCACCCTTGTGGGTGCGCAGCAGGAACGTGCCGTCGTCGCGCGGCTCGAGGTCCTCGGCGCGGTGTCCGAGGATGTACAGCGGGTCGTACTGCCCGGCCTGCTCGACGCAGGCGTCGATCAGGTCCTGCCCCTTGATCGACGGGAAGCCGGCGACGTCGAGGATGTCCTTCTCGGGGTACAGCGCGCTGACCTGGCCTCCGGGCTCCGGCAGCGAGTCGACGATGGCGACCTTGAGGCCCCGGAAGCCGGCGTAGTACGCGGCGTACAGCCCAGCTGGCCCGGCACCGATGATGGTCAGGTCAACGGCGTGACGGGTGCTCATGATCTCGGCCCTCTCGATGATGCGCGTGACGCGGGAGGAGGTCACCGCGCTGCCAGAACGTACTCAGCACCGGGCCTCGGGAACCATTCGGCCGCACGTGCGACGCGGCGCTGCCCGGAGTGGGCGGCGCCGCGTCGGCGGGAGCTGCAGGGTGGTGGTCAGGCGACGTCAGCCTGGGGCATACGCGCGGCAAGGCCGCTCTGGACGTGCGCGCGGAAGTGCGGGTAGCGGTCCATCAGCGGACGGAACGCCCGACGCTCGCCGACGAGCAGCCGCATGGCGGAGCTCGCGACGACGCTGGCGTTGCGCTCCTCGCCGGTGATCAGCGCGATCTCTCCGACGATGTCGCCGGCGCCGAGCATGGCGATGACCTGACCGTCACGCTCGACGGCGGCTGCGCCCTCGACGATGATGAAGAACTCGTAGGCGTTGGAGCCCTCGATGATGATGCGACGGCCTGCCTCGACGTCAACGACGTCCAGCTGGCGGCCGAGCTCGGTGAGCTCGTCGCGCTTGAGGGACCGGAAGACGTGGATGTTGTCGAGCATGGCGATCTTGCCATCGCGACGCTTGGTGTTGGAGAACATGTGAGGCCTCCTTCAGGAGGTGGGTTCGGTGGACGCTGGCGCTGCGGGCCCGAAGAGGTCCGGGCGGGTGCTTGCAGCGTGCTCACTCTTGCAAGCATACCACGTGCAGCGAGCATGCCCACCTGTCCTGTCGGCAGACCTGCCGCCACGATCAGGCCGATCGGCCACCGCGGCTGAGGTCCTCGTAGCCACCCACGATGGCTTCGCCGAGGTCCTCCGCGGACATGCGGAAGACCTGTCCGTCGGTGAGCCCCGCAAGCTTCTGTGCGAACGCGACCAACCCCGGAGCGTCCTCGAGCAGGAAGATGTTGAGCGCGATGCCGGACCTCGCAAGACGCATCGCCTCGCGCAGCGTCGCCTCGAGCGTCTCCGGGATCGGCGGGTAGTTGAACCACGCCTGCCCGTCCTCGAGGTGTGCGGTCGGCTCGCCGTCGGTGACCATGATGACCTGCTTGACCGGCCGCGGATCATCCGCCAGAACCCGACGAGCCAGCAGGAAGGCGTGATGCATGTTGGTGCCGTACACCCGCTCGAAGCCGACCGCGCCGAGGTCCTCTGGGCGCATCCGGCGGGCGTAGTCCGAGAAGCCGATCAGGTGCAGCGAGTCCTGACGGTGCCGTCCCGCGATCAGCGCGCTGAGCGCCAGGACCATCCGCTTGGCAGGGACGAAGTGGCCCTGCAGCGGCATCGAGAAGGACAGGTCGAGGAGCAGCGCCGTGGCCGTCCTCGGGCGCACCTCGGTCTCGACGACCTCGAAGTCCTGCGCGGCGAGCGGGACCATGCCCTCTCCCGGACGCCAGCCCGAACCGACCCCGCGCATGACCGCGTTGCGCACGGTCGCGGTCACCGCCAACGGCTCGCGGTCACCGAACTGCCACGGGCGCGTTGCCCCGGTCGGCTCGGGCTCCGCTCCACGCGTCGTCGTGCTGGGCTCTCGGCGGATCCGGTCATAGAGCTGGACGAGGTGGCGGTTGCCGAGCATCCGCGCCCCGCGCGCCGTGAGCTCGAGCTCGCCGTCGCGACGCTTCAGCATCCCGGACTCCTCGAGCGTCCGCTCGATCTCGCGGAGCCGGCGGACGTCACGGACGGCGTCCTCCCCCAGGGCACGACCGAGCGACTCGAGGTCGACATCGTCGAGCGTCGCGCCCGGACGGTCGCCGTCGAGCGCCGCGTCGAGATCGTCGAGCTCACCGAGTCGCTGCATGCCGTTCACGGCCTCGGAGAAGGGCATCCCGCTGCCGTCTCCCGGCTGGGGGGCGCCTCCGTCGCCGAAGATCCCCGGCACCTGCTGGGCGAGCTGGCCCAGCTGCTCGCCGAGCTGGCTGAGCTGGAACTGGAGGTCCAGGTCCCCGAAGGCGGCGTCCGCGAGCTCTCGCAGCTGCGCCCGCTGCTCAGGCGTCATCGCCGCCAGCAGCTCGGACATCGCGCGCGCACGGGCGGCGAGCACCGCGAGCAGCTCGTCGAGGTCAGCGGGCTGCTCGGGGAACAGCTCCCCGTGGCGGGCCATGAAGTCGGAGAAGTCCTCCGTCGTGTCGCTCCCAGCCGATCGCTTCGCCAGCAGCTCGTTGAGATCCGCCAGCATCGCCGTCACCCGAGCGAGGGCCTCGGGCGTGACGGACTCCATGGCGCCCGTCATCCCCCGGATGAACCCGTCGAGCACGTCCTTGCGCAGCTCGTCGAGGAGCTCGTCAAGCATCTCCTTGGCCCGGCCGGACGCGAACTCGTGCTGCTGGAGGGCGCGGAGCCGGCCGCCGAGGTCGCTCGGCATCGTGTCGAGGTCGAGCTCCCCGAGGCGGGCAGCGTCGTCGTCCATTCCCGCGAGAGCCTCGCGCTCCTCGTCGATCACGGCCTCGAGGCGCTCGGCCCACGCAGCGAGGACGCCGTCCGGATCCACCTGCTGGCGGAGCTCCTCACGGCGCGCCGCAAGCTGTGCGCGCAGCTCGTCGATCCCACGGGCACCGCCGACGCCGTCGCGCAGCGCTCGGGAGAGCGCTTCTCGACCACCGAAGCCGTGGAGCAGGTCGTGGCTGAGGCGTTCGAGCAGGTCACCGATGTCCGCGCGTTCCCGCAACGGATCCTGTGTCCCGTCCCAGCGGGAGTATCGAGCGTCCACCGCGAGGACGGTACTCCCCCGCAAACGCATCGTCCCCGCTGACGATGTCAGCGGGGACGCCCCTCGTTGATCCCGCCGGAACCGAGCCGACGGTCATGCGCTTGCAAGGTCACCACAACCTGTGCCCTTCCCAACGAGGCTCCAATCGGTCGGTCACGCGCTGATCCACCCACGGATCGCCGCGTGCGCGGATCGCGCACATGAGCAACGCCCCTGACGCGAGCGTCAGGGGCGTTGACACGAACCGACCGAGGTCGGCCCGTTGAGCTCAGTCGCGACGACGGAGCAGCGCGGCTCCGGTCGTGGCGAGCATCCCGAAGAGCACCGCGCCACCACCGGTGGTCGGCAGCTGCGGCGTGGAGCCCGGAGCGGACTGGGTGACCGCAGCAGCGCGAGCGAACGCCTCGGCGCTTCCGACCGCGACGCCGATGCCGCCTTCGATGCCGGTGAGCAGCGCCACGTCAACGCCTGCGACGCGGACGCCCTCGCCAGCCTGCTCGCCCTCGGTGGCGTCGAACGTGGTCGCGTCCCCGACGGAGAAGGTGGACTCGATCGGCGTTCCCGCGAAGAGGGTCTGCGTCTGGCCGGCAGCGACCGTCAGCGAGGTGTTGTCCTCACCGAGCAGGTCAGCGAAGGCGCTCGAGAGCGCGATCGAGAGGCTGGCCGGGTCGCCGGTCGTGGTGACGATGCCCGTCGCACGATCGAGACGCGCCGTCGCGAGCGAGCTCGCGGCGATCACGCTGATGATGGGCTCGTCCAGGGTCAGGATCGGCAGGTCGAGCAGTCCGCGGATCTGCGCGACGAGGTCGTTGGTCGCCGGCAGCGGCGTGAGGCCGGTGACCGGGTCGATCAGCGTCGCGAGGTCATCGAGGAACGGCTGGAGCGTGTCCGCGACGACGCCGTCGAGGATCGGCAGCAGGAAGTCGAGGCTCGGGCCGTTGACCGCGAGGCCCTTCGCCGAAGCGATCGAGGTCACGACGCCTGCGGCGGTGGTCACGTCGCTGGTCGTCGAGCCGAGCTCGATCGACAGCAGCTCGACGCCGTCGAAGGCATCGGCGAGAAGTGCGGTGAGGTTCGCGAGCTCGCCGACGAGCGGTGGGTCAGCGAGCACGCCGGTCAGGATGACGCAGGCGTTGTCGATCGGCAGGGCCGCGACGAGATCACTGATCGGCAGGATGTCGCCGAGACCCGGGATCTCGGGGATCGGCGGGATGGCGTCGACGGCCGGCTCGAGGAACGTGTTGCACGCCGCCGTGAGCTCGGCGATGACCGGTGCGAGGACCTCGCCCTGAACCTGCTCGAGGAGCGGGTCGACCGCGTCGGTGACCGGGGTCAGCAGCTCGCCGACGAGGAAGTCCGCGACGATCGAGCCGTCGACGCCCACGACACCCACCGAGCCACGCGAGGTGGCACGCGGCGTGGCCGTCGTGGCGTCAGCGACGGCAACGGCACATGCTGCGCCGAGCGTCAGCCCGGGGATGAGCCCGGTGATCGCCTCGAGCGGCGCGGTGGCACAGCCGTCGCCCTCGACCGGGTCTGCGACGATCTCGCCGCTCCCGGCGATCGCTGACGCGACGCCGGCGTCGCCGAGGATGGACAGGCCGAGCGCGCTGGCCTCGGCGTTGGGCGTGTCCTGGACGCGCGCCGTGCTGGCGCCGCCCGTGATCGCACCGAGCCCCGGGAGCGTGATCTGCGTGGCCGTTCCCTCACCGGCGACCGTGAACCGGTCAGCGGCAGCGAAGGCGGGCGCAGCAGCAGCGACGGCGAGGGCGAGGGCGCCCATGCCGGCCGCCGCGCGGCGCGGGGTCGAGAGCTTCTTGTGACGAGACACGGGGACTCCTGCAAGGCGTGGTGAGCGACCGACTCGGCGTCGGTACATGAGAGTGAACGATCTGCAGGCACGGAGGTGGCGAGATCAGCCGTTGCGCGAACACGACTCGGTGCGTGGCGCACGACTGTCGCTCACCGTGACCAGACCTTGCGAGATGTGACGAAGCGGACAGCTCGATCGGGCCATCCGAGCAGGCCGAACGGCCGTCAGCCGGAGTAGCGTGCGAGGTTCCCGACGTCGAGCGCGTCATGATCCTTGTTGATCCGGCGCGCGAGATGCAGGCCTTCGAGCATGAACTCGAGCACCGACGCCGCGAGCGCCGGGTCCTCGGCGGGCACCTCGAGATGCTCCATCCAGCGGGCGAGACCCGGCAGCGGCCCGCCGAGCTGGCCGAGGAGGTCCGACGAGGACTGGTCGTCCGCGACGACGATCTCGAGCCCTTCGTCCATGGCGTCGACGAGGGACTGCAGGTCCAGCCCCTGGACACGGTTGCGCCACACCGCGAGGAGGCACTGCCGCAGGAGCCGGTCGACGATCTCGACCTCCCGCCCCTCCTCCAGCGAGTCGAACTCGATCCGCCCGAGCGTCGCCGTCACCACGGACCCGAGGTCCACGACCCGCGGGACCGCCGTGGCCTCCCCCGTCCGCACCGCGCGGCGGACGGCCCCCGCGACGAGGATCTCACGTGAGCCGATCGACCAGCGCACCGAGACACCGGACCGCTGGTTGACCTCGTGGCTGTGACGCAGCGCGTTGGCGAGCCGAGCGATGATCTCGTCCATGAACCCCGGGACCCGAACCTCGATGCCCGGCGGAGGAGCCAGGGACTCGGCCTGCATGATCAGGATCTCGTCGTCGATCGTGCGCGGGTAGTGCGTGCGTACCTGCGCCCCGAACCGGTCCTTGAGCGGCGAGATGATGCGACCGCGGTTGGTGTAGTCGTCCGGGTTCGCGGTCGCCACGAGCATCACGTCGAGCGGGAGCCGAAGACGGAAGCCACGGACCTGGACGTCGCGCTCCTCCAACACGTTGAGCAGCGCCACCTGCATCCGCTCGGGAAGGTCTGGAAGCTCGTTGATCGCGATGATGCCGCGGTTGGTCCGCGGCACGAGCCCGAAGTGGATGGTGCCCTCGTCGCCCAGATGGCGGCCCTCGGCGACCTTGATCGGGTCGATGTCGCCGATGAGGTCACCCACGCTGATGTCCGGCGTCGCCAGCTTCTCGGCGAAGCGCTCGTCGCGCGGCATCCAGCGGATCGGAGTGTCGTCACCATGCAGGGCCACCAGCGACTTGGCGGCCGCGCTGAGCGGCCGCTCGGGGTGCGAGTTGATCTCGCAGCCCTCGATCGCCGGAGCGAAGTCGTCGAGCAGGTCGATCAAGGTGCGGACGATGCGGGTCTTGGCCTGACCGCGCTCGCCGAGCAGGATCAGGTCGTGTCCGGCGAGCAGCGCACGCTCGAGGTCCGGCATGACGGTGTCGTCGTAGCCGACGACACCGGACATCAGCGGTCGCCCAGCCCGAAGGCGTTCAACCAGATTGCCGCGTACCTCCTCCTTGACGGAGCGGTCGGGCCACCCGGCAGAGCGGAGCGCTCCGAGGGTGGCGATGGCGGGCGGCGTCGATGCGGCGTGATCCATGCGCGCGACGCTAGCGGCGCAGCGTCGCCCGGGTGAGTCCGGCGACCATGCGGGGCGTGATGAGCCCGGTCCCGAGCGCGAACTCCGAGAGGTCGTCCAACGTGGACGGCGAAGACGCGGCCGCGGTGACGGACACCTCGACCGGGATCTTGGAGCGAAACATCAGCGCCGCTGCCGACGTGTGACGCAGATGGCGGGCGAGGCGGTCGCGAAGCGCGCGACGGTACGCCCGCGCGGGCTCGTCGGTGAAGCGCACCGCCGCGCCCCCGGCCATCGCACCGCTCAGCAGCGCGTAGTAGATGCCTTCGCCGGTCAGAGGGTGGACCAGGCTCGCCGCGTCACCGACGAGCAGGACTCGTCCATGAGCGGGCGTGGGCCGATGCGTGCTCAGCGGGAGGGCGTGCGCCCGCAACGAGGATTCGTCGAGGCTTCCCGCGACGATGGTCTGTGGGTCGAGGTGGGCGCGCAGACCGTCGACGAGCGCTTGGCGCGATCCTGCCCGACGTCGGTTGAAGGGCCCGTAGCCGACGTTCACGCGACCGCGGCCGTCAGGGAAGGCCCACACGTAGGCCGGCCAGCCCTCCGCGACGAAGCCGATGAACAGCTCGTCGGCCCCCTCAGGAGCGCGCCCGTACCCACGCATCGCCAGCCCCGTGTGCCGGTCCGGCTGGCTGCCGAGGCCCAGCGCACGGCGGCAGATCGAGTTCGCCCCGTCCGCGGCGACGACGGTCCGAGCGCGCAGCTCACCGGCCGACGTCTCGACGCGACCGTCAGCGGTGACGCCACGGACGCGAGCCCGGATCGGCTCCGCCCCGTGAGCGACGGCCGCCTCGTGGAGCCGAGCGTCGAAGACCTTGCGCGCGATGACGTGACCGGCGCGCGGTGCACGGCCACGAGCTTCCTGTCCGCTCGGGGCGCGGACGCGCACGCCGTGCAGCGCGGGGTGGCCGTCGAGGACATGGAGGATCCGGAGCCGCTCGAGCACGGCGACGGCCTCCGGACCAACGCCGTCGCCGCAGGTCTTGTCGCGTGGGAACTCGGCCCGGTCGATCAACCCGACGCGGGCGCTCGGATCGAGCCGCAGCGCGTTGACGGCTGCGGCCGAACCCGCCGGCCCGGAGCCGACGACGAGGAGGTCCCAGATCACCGCATCACGGCTGGGCGGCGTCCACCGAGTCGAGCAGACCACGGAGCTGGAAGCCGCGCGACGGGTGACGGAGCTTCGTCAGCGTCTTCTTCTCGATCTGGCGGATGCGCTCTCGGGTGAGGCCGAACTGCGCGCCGATGTCCTCGAGGGTGTGCTCCTCGCCGTCGACGAGCCCGTAGCGCAGCATCAGCACGGTGCGCTCGCGGTCCGTCAGAGCGGAGAGGGCGCGCCCGACCTCGCGCTGGGCGAGGACCGCGGTGGCGGCGCCCGCCGGATCGATGGCGTCATCATCGGCGACGAGCTCTCCCATGGTGGCGTCGCCGTCCTCGCCGATCGGCTTGTCGAGCGACGCGACGTCCTGCGCGGCCAGCTTGACCTCACGGAGCCGCTCGAGCGGCAGGTCGAGCTCCGCGGCGATCTCTGCCTCGGAGGGCTCGCGACCCAACTGCTGGAGCAGCGCGAACTCGGCGTAGCGGATCTTGCCCATGAGCTCGTGCACATGGACGGGCAGGCGGACGGTGCGGCCGGTGTTCGCCAGGCCACGCTGCAGGGCCTGACGGATCCACCAGGTGGCGTAGGTCGAGAACTTGTAGCCCTTGGTGTGATCGAACTTCTCCACACCGCGGATGAGCCCGAGGTTGCCCTCCTGGATCAGCGAGAGGAGGTCGACGCCGCGGCCACGGAACTTGCGGGCCACGGAGACCACGAGCCGCAGGTTGGCCCGGATCATGTGGTCCTTGGATCGCTCGCCCATCCGGCGGATCAGGTTCAGCTGCGCGCGGCGGCGTGGCGCGAGCCGCTCACCGCTGCGCGTGGAGTCCGCGAGCAGCAGCTCGGCGGCCAGCCCGGCCTGGTAGCGCTTCGCCAGGTCGACCTCGAGCTCCGCGGTCAGCAGCTCCGTGCGACCGATCTCGTTCAGGTACTGCCGGACCGAGTCCGAGGACGCGGAGATGGGCTGCGCCTCGGGACGGTCGGCGTCGCCGACAAGATCGTCCAGGACCTGGAGGTTCAGGTCGCGGGCCTTCTGAGCCATGTCGTCGACCCACGACTCCTGGTGGACCAGTGAGTCGTAGAGCTCCTGGAGCTCCGAGAGCAGTACGTAGCCGCGGCTCGCGCCGCGCTCGAACAGCTCCTTGACCGTCCCGACCTCTGCGATGATCGTGTCCCCGTCATTCATCTGTACGCCTTCTCCCTACCGCGCGTGGCGGTGTCTCCGGCTGCCGGTGCATCTCAGCATTCACCTGGGACCCACCGCTCCGCCAACGCACTCGGCGCGAGGCTACGGCGTCAGATCGTGAAGTCGAGGAGGCGAACCCAACGTTTGGGTCAAGATCGCGCACCAACACCTCACCTCACCACCCAACGTCCAGATGTCCCGCGAACATGGCCAGAACGGGCCAGAATCCGGCATGGGCCATTCGGATGCGCACGCTGTTCGATCGGACAGGGCGGAGCGCTCGTCGCTCAGACGTCCAGCGCAGGTGCGACAACTTCCACGGGAGCCGGCGCAACGGCCGGGACGACAGTTTGGCGCCCACCCAACACTGTGGGAACGACCAGAACCCGGATTCCGGGCTCGAGACGCTCCAGAACCTCGTGGACGATGCGTCGTCCGCCACCGCGATCGAGGCGGCGAGGCGCCGGCTCACCGAGCACGACGACGTCGACGGCACCGCGCAACGACTCCTCGACGATCGCGTCGACGACCGAGTCGGCGGTCCGCACGACCGGTTCGAACTGGACGTTGCGGCTGAGCGCAACCTGCCGGACATAGGAGATCGCCGGGCTGCCCCTGGTCGGGTCCAGGTCCTGCCCGGGACTGACGACGTGCAGCGAGGTCAGGACCGCACCGGTCGAGGCCGCGAGGTCGACGACCTGCGGGGCCTTCGCGTGCGCCATCTCGAGCGACGAGATGGGCATGAGGATGTGGCGGATCATGTGTGGCGCCTCAGCTTCGGCGCCAGACTCCTCGTCGGGCTGCTTGCCGGAGTCCCCGACCGCGTCGAGCGCACGTCCCACGGTGACCGGCCCGATCAGCTCGAACAGCACGACCGATCCAAGGACCAGCGCGGAGACATCGCGACCGAGCTCGGCCGCGCCGGCGTTGTTCGCGACCTCGATCGTGAACGCGGCCAGGCCGATGGCCATGCCGGCGAACGGTTGCAGCGCCAACCCGAAGCTCCAGCCCCACCCCGAGCGCTTCCCCGAGCGGCTCAGGTTGGTGCCGAGGAAGCCGGCGAGCATCTTGCCGCCGAGCCGGGTGGCGACGAGCACCGCGCCCGTGACGCCGATGCCGGTCAGCTCCTTCACGTGAACCCCGGCACCCGCGACGATGAAGAAGACGAGGAAGATGGGCGCGTCGAGGACCCGCAGCGAGTCGAAGAGCGGGCGCGTGTCACGCGGGTCGTTGGCGGTGAGGGCACCCGCGACCAAGGTGGAGATCACGACGGGGGCTCCCGCGAACCGCGACACCGCGACGACGCTGATGAGCGTGACGAGCATGAAGAGCAGCCGGTCTGGTCCACGATGCACGTGTGCCATGAAGCGACGGACCGTCCACGCCGCGACCCCACCGATCAGCGCGGAGACGACCACCAGCTGGATGAACGCGATGATGCCCTGTCCGGCCTCGCCTGCTTCGGCGGCGAGCACGACGGGCAGCCCCAGCCCGAACAGGATCGCCGACGTCACGTTGTTGACCGCGGTGGCGGCCATCACGTGGTCCGTGAACGCGCCTTTGGCGCGCCGCTCGGCGATCACCGCGACCAGGGTCGTGGGTGAGGTCGACAAGGCGATCGCGGCCAGCAGGTAGGAGAGCGAGACGCTGAGCCCGACCATCAGGAGCCCCGCGAACACCAGCCCGAAGGTCAAGACGGTGTCGAGGACGGCGATCGGCAGCAGCCGCGTCCTGAGCTTGGCCAGGACCGGGATCTCCAGCCGCTCGCCGATCCCGAAGACGATCGCTCCGAGGGCGAGCGCGGTCACCACCTCGAGCGACGCCAGGTTGGCGGTCGTGACGAGGTCGAGGACCTCCGGGCCCACGACGATGCCGATCGCGAGGAAGACGATCACCTCGGAAAGGAATCGCCGCGTGATGTGGCCGACGACGAACGCAGCGGTCCCGAGGACCGCGATCAGCAGCAACCCCTGATGCGAAGCGGCAGCGCTCGCCTCACCATCTGCCGCAGCGGCGAGGACAGGCACGAGCGTGGCGGTCAGATCGGCGAACAAACGGCGCTCCGGGATGGTCGGCGTCATGCGCTGCAGGTCATGCGAACGGTAACGCGAACGACGGGCCCGCGAGGGCCCGCCGTCGGATGATGTGGAGGGTCAGGCAGCGCTCTCGAGCACGCCGAGCAGCCCTTGGAGGCTGTGGGCGCGGCTCGGGTGGCGCAGCTTGGCAAGCGCACGGTTCTGCATCTGCCGGATCCGCTCGCGCGTGAGGTCGAAGCGCTGGCCGATCTCCTCGAGCGTCTGCGGCTCCTCGCCGTTGAGCCCGAAGCGCAGGATCAGGATGATGCGCTCACGGTCGTCGAGCGCCTCGAGCGCCGCCTCGATCTGGCTGATCGCGTCCTGCTCCTGAGCGGTGGCCGCCGGGTCGACCGACTGGCCGTCCTGGATCAGGTCGCCGAGGGTGGCGTCGCCGTCCTCGCCGATGGGCTTGTCGAGCGAGACGAGGTCCTGCATCGCGTCGCGGACCTCGCGCACACGCTCGACGGTGAGGTCGACCTCCTCGGCGATCTCCGCCTCGGACGGGTCGCGGCCGAACTGCTGGCGCAGCCGCACCTCCGCGGAGCGCAGCTTGCCGTAGAGCTCCCAGACGTGGGCCGGGACACGGATCGTGCGCGCCTTGGACGCGACGCCGCGCTGCAGCGCCTGACGGATCCACCAGACGGCGTAGGTCGAGAACTTGTAGCCCTTGGTGTGGTCGAACTTCTCGACCGCACGCAGCAGACCGAGGTTGCCCTCCTGGATGAGCTCGATGAAGTCGAGGTCACGGCCAGAGAACTTGCGAGCCTGAGGCACGACCAGCCGGAGGTTCGCCTGGACCATCCGGTCCTTGGCACGAGCACCGTCCGCCGAGATCGCACGGAGCATCCCGCGCTTGGTCGGCGAGAGCTTCATGCCGCTCGCGAGCAGCGTGTCCGAGTGCAGACCGGCCTGGTAGCGCTTGGCGAGGTCCGCCTCGTCCTCCTTCGTGAGGAGGGCGTGTCGACCAGCGTCGTTGAGGTACTGGCGGACGAGGTCCGTCGTGAGCGCTGCGGTGTGGTCGACCACGTCATCGGGCGCGTCGTCCTCGACGTCGTCGACGACCGTGAGCTCCTCCTCGCGGGCCTGGGCGATGGCGTCATCGATCCAGGTGTCGAGGTGCAGCTCGGGGCGGTAGAGCTCAGTGATCTCGGACTGCAGCACGTAGCCGCGCTCCTGAGAGCGCTCGAAGAGCTCCTCGAGCGCAACCTCGGCCGAGGCGATGTCGGGAGTGGTCACCATCCGGGAGTCCTTTCGATGCCGTGCACCCTGCTTCCTGGGTCAACGCACGAGCGTGCGGATCGTTGCCCGATCGCGAGCATCCGTGCGTGTGGCGTGCATGGAGCGCAGAAAGGGGGGAGAGGACGTCTGGAAAACGTCCTGCGGGTCGGGCTTGTTCCTGTTGATGGGCGGAGACCGCACGGTCTCACTCTTGGGAGTATCGGTGCGGATGGGGGGCGACTGAAGAAATCAGTGTGCGTCAGAGATGCCCACGAGGCATCAGATCACACCGGCCATCGGTGCGTGACCGCACGACGGTCGGGTTCAACGGTCCAGACGGACACGCCGACCCCTGAGTTCTACACCTTCTTCGGCCAGCATGCGCAGCTGTTGTCGTTCTGATCCCGGCGCCGGGCGACCGTCCGCGTTCACGACCCGCCACCACGGCAGACCCGGGACCGTCCTGAGCACCCGCCCGACACCACGCGCAGCACCGGGGTGACCGGCCTCGGCCGCGACCTCGGCGTAGGTGGACACGGCGCCCGCGGGGATCGCCAGGACCGTCCGCGCCACGTCGCACGTGTACGGCGTCAGGTCGCTGAGGTCGTCCCCACCAGGGATCTGCGCCGGCACGACCGCCCCATCGTCCACGGTCGGGAGGGTCACCGACCGGCGGCGACCGTAGCCTGCCCGCACCACGTGCCGTCCGCGACGCACCGTGCTTCCCCAGGAGACCTCGATGCCCCTCGCCACGCTGCTGGCGTCATTCCCGTCCCCGTCCTCGAACAGCCTCAGCATCGGGCCGCTCGAGGTGCGCTACTACGGGATCGCGATCGCGCTGGGCGTCGCCGCCGCGTTCAGCATCACCCGACGCCGCTACGTCGCCTTCGGCGGTGACGACGAGGAGGTCGACCGCCTCATGCTCTGGGCGGTCTTCATCGGCTTCCTCGGGGCTCGCCTCGCCTACGTCTCGACCCACACGGGTCGCTTCTTCGGCGCGGACGCGACGCTGGAGCCGTGGCAGGTCATCGCCATCTGGGAGGGCGGGATCGCGTTGTTCGGCGGGCTGACGTTCGGCGCCGGGGCGGTCTACGTCCTCACGCGCAGGTGGAACATGGACCTTCCTGCGTTCTGGGACTCGGTCGCCATCGGGCTCCCGCTGGCCCAGGGCATCGGCCGCTGGGGCAACTACTTCAACCAGGAGCTCTTCGGGACCCCGACGACGTTGCCGTGGGCGGTCCAGATCGCCCCGGGCCCGGCCGCCGCCGCCGGATACCCCGGATTCTCGACGTTCCATCCCGCCTTCCTGTACGAGTCGCTCTGGAACCTGCTGATCGTCGTCCCGGTCCTGCTGTTCCTCGACAAGCGCGACCTTCGCCGAGGCAGCCTGGTGCTTGCGTACCTGGCGATGTACGGCCTGATGCGGTTCCTGCTCGAGCTGATCCGCACGGACACGACGTTCCGGTTGCTCGGCCTCTCCCGCAACGGGATGGTCGCGCTGGCCGTCGCCATCGGTGGCGCGGTGTGGTTCCGTCGATACAGCCAGAGCTCGAAGACCGAGGCCGGCTGAGGCCTGCGAACGCGACGACCCCCGGCCGTTGGCCGGGGGTCGTTCACGTTGTGGCTGCGCTCAGCGCTTCTTGATGCCGAGACGGGCACGACGCTGGCGCCGGACCTCACCCTGGATCGACTGCGAGCCGTGCATGAACTTGCGCAGCTTGCGGTCGAAGTCCTTGTCGATGGTGGAGCGACGCGGACGGTCGCTGCCGGCCGACTCCTGCCAGTCCGGGGACGCCTGCTTGATTGAGAGACCGACCTTGCCGTCATCACCGATCGACAGGACCTTCACCTCGACGGTGTCGCCGACGGCGAGGTGGGCGTAGATGTTCTCCACGAAGCCAGCGTCGATCTCGGAGACGTGGACGAGGCCGGTGACCGTCGTGCCGCCGGAGACGACGTCGACGAACGCGCCGAAGTCGACAAGGCGCACGACGGTGCCCTCGACGATGGCGCCGGGACGGACCGGGCCGTTCTCGGTGGCCGCGGGGGCCTCGTCGGAAGACGCCTCAGCGACGGGCGCGTCAGCGACGGGCTCAGTGGCTTCGGCGACGGCCTCTGGGGCCTCGACGGGGGCGGGGGCCTCTTCGGCCTCCGTGATGGTGGTGGGCTCGTCGCTCACGATGCTCCAGGTCTGTCGCGTCGGATGGTGTGCAGCACAGGGATGTGCGGGATCTTGGGGTGCGCGGTCTGGCGGTGAGCCGGACAGCCACGAGGCAGTCGGAGAGCACGGGGGGAACCCGAACTTCTCCGGCCTGCCCGTCACGGGGCACCCGACGGATGCAGCAGAAGCGGCACCGGGGGTGACGGCGTGGGCGCACCGTACCTGCCCGCGCGCTCGCACAACACTCCGGCGCGACCCGACCGTGCACGGACCGGACGCGAGCGGTCAGGCGGGCTTGCGCGTGGCGGCTTCCTCGGCGGCGCGGATCGCCTCGCGGACCTCGGCGTGGTCGAGGTCGACCGGCCCGTCCTCGGTGACCGTCATGGGCGGCCGCGCTGGCTCGGGCGTGACCGCAGGGGCGGCGGCAGCGCCGGATCGATCTTCACCCTTCGGGTACATGATCCGCGGGTGGTAGATCCCGACCAGGGCCTCAACGACTGCGTCTCGAACGAGCTGGAACTCCCGGAAGCTGAGCTCCGCCTCGTCGAACTGGTGGTCCTTCATGCGCTCGTCGATCAGCCAGTCGACGGTCTCCTCGATCTCCTGGCGCGACAACGTGCCCTTGCGCATCGCGGCCGCCCTCGTCGTGGCTTCGCACGAGTCGCAGATGAAGAGGATCGCGGCCTCCTTCGACCGCGGACGGGCTCCGGGGTAGCGGAAGACCGACTCGTCGACCGTCTCCCCCCGATCCTCGGCCAGCTGCTTCGCCCGGGAGTGGAAGAACCCGACGACCATGGTCCCGTGGTGCGATCCGATCGCGTCGATGACCTCGCCCGGGAGGCGGTGCTCCTTCGCCATGACCACGCCGTCGCTGAGGTGATCGTGCAGGATCTTCGCCGAGATGTGCGGCGGCAGGTCGTCGTGTGGGTTGGCGATGCCCTGCTGGTTCTCGATGAAGAAGTGTGGCCGCTTGATCTTCCCGACGTCGTGGTAGAGGGCCGCGACCTGCCCCAGCAACGGGTCGGCGCCGATCGCCCGGCAGGCGCGCTCGACGAGGGCCGCGACCATCACGGAGTGGTTGTAGGTGCCCAAGGCCTTCTGCTCGACCTCCCGCAGGAGCGGGTGGTTGCGGTCAGCGAGGTCCAGCAGCGCGGTGACCGACGGCAGGCGGAACGCAGCCTCCAGAGCCGGCAGCGCGCCTTGCACGAGCAGCATCGTTGCGAGACCGTTGGCGAGACCGGCGAGGCCGGCGGTCAGCAGCTTCTCGCCCTCGCCGCCCATCGCCAGGGACACGGCGAGCGCGATCGCCGGGAAGATCACGACGCAGCGCAGCGTCGCCGCCCGCAGGTCATGCCGGGAGGCGAGCTTGTTGACGAGCGGAACGCTCGTCAGGCAGATCGCGACCATGTAGACGGCGGGCGCGGCCTGTCCCGGCGCGAGGAGCAGGAGGATCGTGACCGCGGGGAGCACCATCAGGACCCCCGCGACGGGGGCCACGAGGATCGCAGCGAGCATCGCGAGCGCCGCTCCCGGCGTCGCGTACCACCAGGAGACACCTGACGACTCGACCAGCAGGCTGACCCCGGCCGCGAGGACCGCGAAGCCGGTCATGATCGTGGACAAGGCCAGGACTCGTCGCGCCGACGACCACGCCGCGGGCTGCATGCGACGCAGGTAGACCGCGACGATGATGACCACGAGGCTCATGGCGAGCATCGCGGCGAAGAGCGTCCGGGCGGGATCGGACCCCTCGAGGCCGAGCTGCGCGAGCGCGACGACCTCCAGCGCGTCGACGATCTCGCCCTCCTCGACGATGATGTCGCCGGCGGCCCACGAACGGACGATGTCGGGCTGGCTCGTGCTGGCGCGCTCCCGGGCCGCTCGCGTGGCGTCGGGGTCGACGACCATCGTGGGCTGGAGCACCTCACGGATCAGCGGCTCCACGACCGTGACGGCCGTGTCCCCGGGGAAGCTCCGCACCGCGATCTCGGTCCGCAGCTGCGTGTCGAGCAGGCTCGTGAGACCCTCCGCGGTGACCTCCTGTCGGGCGAGCTGCTGGGCGATCGCCACCGTCTCGGTCTCGACGCGGACGAGGTCGGCGTCGCTCAACGCCACCAGGTCGCCGATCGCGACGGCATCCAGCAGCGTGATCTGCGCTGCGAGGGCTGCACGCTGCTGGGCGGCGCTCGGGACCGTGGCGGACGGCGACGGCGCCGGCGCCGGATCCCCGTCCGGCTCTGCGGGGGCATCGCTCGGCGTTGCCTGCGGCACCGCGACAGGCTGGCGGACGGCCTCCACCGCGTCGAAGACCGCGCGGACCTGCGCGACGGTGTTGGCCTGCGCCTCGGTGTCGGGCACGAGGATCGGCAGCACCGACTCCTCCGCCGTCAGCCGGGCGCGCTCGGTCGCGACCTCATCGACGAGGACGACCGGGTCGGTCGCGATCACGGTGCGCGCGGCGGCTTCACCGGCGCGGATCGGGATCTCGTCGGTGAACGTGACGGCCGCCACCAGGAACGGGACAGCGATCAGCGCCAGGAACACCGCAGCAATGCGCTGCAACGACCGTGCATCGAGTCTCGTACGGCGAACGGCGATGAGGCGTGCTCCTCGGGAAGCGATGTGAGGGCGCGAGCGTGCGGCACCGGGCTGCACGTCGCGACCCGGCGAAGGGTACGCGCGTCCGGCCCCGTCGGGAACCGCCGGTCGGACCGGATCTGCGCCGTGCGCGGTGGCACCAGATCCGTACAGAACGGACGCGCGATCTTCTGACCGCTCAAACCTGCACATCCGACGCCGGACCCTGGCAGACTTCGGGCTCGAGCCGGGCAGCTCAAGGCATGGTGGATGACGGAGACGAAGCTCCCGACGTCGACGAGGCACGACTCACCACGCGTTCGGAGCGCGCTGGCGGGGCAGGTCCCGCTGCGCCCGGACGTTCCGACGCCAGGGCGCCGGAGCTCGCTGATCCGCCAGCGACGCGCGACGGACGCCGCAGCGTCCGCGCTGGCCGGGCCCGACCGGCTGAGCACGGGCGCGTCGTCGGTGATCCTCGTGGCCCTCGTCGCCACGGTCGTCGTCCAGACCTTCTGGCCGCACATGGCTCCGCTCGCCACCGGCCTCACCGTCGGGCTCAGCGGGATCCTCATCGGGCGCGGACACCAGCGGGCGCACGCCGAGCTGCACGCGGAGCTGTCGAGCGTGAAGGACCGGCTCGCCGACCTCGACCTCCAGAACGTCGAGCTCGAGCGCTTCGCCGGTCGGGTGGCTCATGACATCAAGGCCTCCGTCTCGGTCGTCGCTGCGTCCTTGGCGACGCTCGACAGCATCACGGACGCCGCCGGACGCCGGCGGCTGGAGGCGATCGCCCTCCGAGGCGCGCACCGAACCGCAACGACCGTGGACGCGCTGCTCCAGCACGCGAAGTCGATGTCGCATCCGGTCGTGAGAAGCCGGATCGTCGTGCCCGATCTCGTGGCTGCCGGCATCGAAGCCCTCTCCGGCGAGCTCGACCTGGTCAACGCCGAGGTCGCCGACGAGACCGGCTCCGCCGTCCTCTGGGGCGACCCCGTCCTCCTCGCACAGGTGGTCCAGAACCTCGTTGCGAACGCCGTGAAGTACCGCCGGGGCGACGCAGCCCCGGAGGTCCGGATCACCGCGCGCGACGAACCGGGGGCGACCGTCCTCGTCGTCGCGGATGCCGGCGTCGGGATCCCGGCGAACCGACGTGACGAGGTGTTCGAGCACGGACTCCAGATCGACGGAGACGTCGACGGCGCGGGGCTCGGCCTCTCGACCTGCCTCACGATCGTGCAGCGCCACGGCGGGCAGATGCGGGTCGTCGACTCCGACCTCGGCGGCGTGGCGGTCGAGGTGGTGCTCCCGCGACGATGAGCAGCTCGGTCAGCGTCGCGGCATCGAGTGCTCCCAGTCAGCGAGGATCGCGCGCAACGCGGCCACGAACGCGAGCGGCTGGTCGAGGATGAGGTGATGGTGCGCCTGCGGGATCTCCACGAAGGGAGCGGTCCGGCCGAGCAGGTCGTTCATGTAGGCGTTGACGTCGGCGTTGACGATCGCGGACAGCTCGCCGTGGAAGACCGCCACCCGGCACCGGACCTGGGCCAGCATCTCGCTCCAGGCCGGTCCGCTGCGGCTTCGCGGCATCGCCGGGTCGAACTTCCATGCCCAGTCCCCGTCCTCGGTCTGGCGCAGCGAGCTGCCGGCCACCCAGTCCCGCAGGTGCGGGTCATCGAAGGGCTGGGGCGGCACGAGGTGGAAGTGCTGCTTCGCCTCCTCCAGCGTTGGGTAACGCTTCGGGTTGCGGAGCATTCGGCCGGAGCCGCGTCCATCGGACTCCGGGTCCGGCTTCGTGACCGGCGTGTCGACGATGACGATGCCCGGGACGTCGTCGGGGAAGAGCGCAGCCGCGGTCATCGCGACACCTCCGCCCATCGAGTGACCGACGATGACCGGCGACCCGACCATCCCGTCCGAGGCGGCGATCTCGACGACCTCACGCGCCCACGTCTCGCCGGAGTACTCCTCGCGCCAGTCGGAGTCGCCATGACCGGACAGATCGATCGCGACGACGTGATAGCTCGACGTCAGGAACGGGGCGATGTGGCTCCACCACCGCGCATGGGCCGCTCCCCCGTGGACCAGCACGATCCCCGGACGGCCACGCTCTCCCCAGCCGAGCCAGTGGATCCGTGCACCGTCGATGTCGGCGCGCCCGCTGCGGGGCGTCGTGGCGATGGCGTGCTGGAACCAGGCGGGGGCGGTGTCCACGGGTGGCAGGACCTCGGCGTCGGGGACGACGAGGTGTACCGGAACGCACCGATCAGAGGATGGCGCGCGCCACCCGAGTGTGGACGTCGTCGACGATCGCCGCGGCACCGCCGATCGTGCGCAGGTTCTCGATCCGCTCGGCGTTGCTCCGCAGCCACGGCTGGGTCACCGACTCGGACGAGCCGGACCCGTTGACCAGCACGAGCCGGTCCCCCGAGCGCGCCACGACTGCTCCGGCGGTCGCCGCGTCGGGCCAGTTGCGCCCCGTGGCGACCCACACGGACGAGCCGGTCAGCAGGCCGCGACCATCGAGGTCGTCGACCACGGCGAGCGCGGTGGCGTAGCGGTCCGCCCCGGCAAGCCTCGACACGGTGCCGACGCGGGCGGAGATGGCCACTTCGTGGGCCTCGCCGATGGCTGCCGTGCCACCGATGATCGTCGCGGACGACGCCCCCCCGAGCGCGTCCCGGACGGAGACGGCGATCGTGTCGTGCGCCACGAGCAGCACCGGGACGTCCAGCGCCGAGCCGTGGTAGGACGCCATGAGGGAGTCTGGCCAGGACCGGGAGGCGTCCGGGTCCGAGCCCTTCGCGACGAGTGCTGCGCGGTCGCTCGCTGGCCGTCCGACGAAGAAGGTCGCGGAGGTGGTGAGCGGAGCATCAGAGGCGAACTCGATCGTCGCGGTGACGGTGTGCTCGCCGATGCCGAGCGAGAAGGTGTCCAGCGCGAGCGGGGCATCGACGTTGCCTCCGGACGTGCCGAGCAGGTCGTAGGGCGCGAAGACCTCGGTGTGGACGGCCGGGCCCGACGAGGTCGCGTCGTCGATGCGGAACGAGACCGAGGTCACCGTGGCGGCGGTGTCGACCGCCATCAGGCTGACCCGCACCTCACCGGAGATGCGCGCGCCGTCGAGGAGTCGTTGGTCAGTGCGGTCCGCTCGCTCCGTGACGGCCAGAGCTGGGGTGTCGCGCTCGATCTCGAAGACCTCGGCGTCCACGCCGTCGACGTGTCCCTGGAGCGACCACAGACGCTCGGCCACGAGCACGGACGTCTCGACGACGTCCGTCCCGGCGATCAGCTCCACGGAGTCGGCGGCCATGCCGAGCGCGATCAGGTCCTCGGTCACCTGTGGCGTGAACGCTGCGCCGATGAGGAGCACGTCGGTCACCCCGAGCCTGCGCAGCTCGAGCGCGACCCGCTCGTCCAGCGCGTCCGTGCGCGTCGTCAGGACCGGAGCGTCGAGGTGGTCGGCCAGCGGGCCGGCAACGATCGCCTCACCGGGCGTCGTCTTGGGTGCGAGGACGGCCCAGGTCGCGGCGTCGAAGCCGGACGCCGACAGCTCGATGGCCGTCTCGATGCGGTCCTGCCCGGCAACGCGACGCGACGGCGCCTCGGGCAGGTTCGTCCCGTCCGGGTAGTCGCCGCGCTCTCGCGCCGCGTTCAAGGAGAAGTACGGGTTGATCCGGTTGTCGCCGTACGGATCGGTGACGCGATCGTCGTGGATCTCGAAGTGGATGTGGTCGGTGGTGTTCTCGGCGTTGCCGGAGTCGCCGACCCACCCGATGAGCTGCCCGCGAACGACGCGGACGCCCTTGCGGATCCCGGGCGCGTAGGCGTGCTCCACACCACCCTGACCGTCATCGGTCCCGGGGTTGTCGTTGTTGATGTGCAGGTAGGCGAAGCGATGCCCGTCGTCGTCGCAGACCGAGAGGGAGTACCCCCAGCTCGGCATCGGTCCGTCGATGCCGTTGATGTAGCAGATCGTCCCGTCGGTGACGGCGTAGGCCGGCGAGTGCTTGGGCGCGATGACGTCGGTGGACTTGTGCACGCGGGTACCGCCGCCTCGGGCACCGGCGTAGTCGTTGGAGTAGCGGGCTCCGGCGATGGTCGGGAACGCGATGTCGAGCACCTGCTCGTAGTCGCTCTCCCCAGCGGCCGCGCCGCTGACCGGCGTCACGAGCATGACGGCCAGCGCGGTCGTGGCGAGTCGGCGCAAGAATCCGGGACGGGCATCAGGGGTGGTGACAGGCATGTGCTGGCTTCCGCGTCCGCCGCACGCCGGAGGGGTGGCGCGCGCTGCGTGCTCGTTGCATCGACGGGAACCCGCGTCGGCTTGAATGCCCGCATGAACACCGTCGAGCCGCGCACCTCCTCCGCCTTCGCTCCTCGCGACCTCGGGCTCCTGTTCTCCCTGGCGGCCATGTGGGGGCTGTCATTCCTGTTCATCAAGGTCGCCGTCGCTGACGTCACCCCGCTGTGGATCGTCGCGGCGCGGGTGACGCTCGGCGGCGTGCTCCTCGCCGTCATCGTCCGGCTGCGCGGCGTCGAGATCCCGCGCGAACGCGTCGTCTGGGGCCACCTCCTCGTCCTCGCGTTGGTGACCAACATGATCCCGTGGGTCGGGATCGCGTGGGCCCAGCAGTTCCTCCCCTCCGGCGTCACCGCGATGACGAACTCGCTCACACCGATCGCCACCCTGACCGTCGCGGTCGCGATCGGCCAGGAATCGCTCACCACCCGACGGCTCGCCGGTCTCGCGATCGCCGTCGCGGGAACGCTCGTGGTCGTCGCGTCGGAGCTCGGCACGCCCGAGCGGGCGGTGGCGCTGGTCGTCGCGGTGTCAGCCACGCTGATGTACGGGGCAGGCGCCGTCTATGCGCGGCACTTCGTGACGGGTCGGGTCCGCCCCTTGGCGACCGCGTTCGGTCAGCTCGCGTGGTCGGTCGTGATCCTCGTCCCGCTCGCCGCTGCGACGGGCCCGGCGCCGCTGCCGGGCCGCGTCTCGTTGACGGCCATCGGATCGCTCGCAGCGCTCGGGATCTTCGGGACCGGGCTCGCCTTCCTCGTCTTCTACGTGCTCATGGAGCGGGTCGGGGCCACGAACGCGACGCTCGTCACCTACCTGATCCCCGTCGTCGGCGTCACCGCCGGGATCGTGGTGTTGGGCGAACGGTTCGGAGCGAACGTTCCCGTCGGCGGAGCGCTCATCATCGCGGGCGTCTGGCTCGCACAGCGGACCGTCCGGTCCGATCCGGCGCGGTCGCCGAACCCCGTCGGCAGCGGACGAAGGTGATGGACATGGCATCGGTGTTGGTGGTGGGTGCAGGCATCGCGGGGCTCCTCGCGGCGCGCGACCTGCGCGACGCGGGCCACGAGGTCACCGTCGTCGACAAGGGGCGGGCCGTCGGTGGCCGCCTCGCCACGTGGCGCCCGGACGGTGCGACGTTCGATCACGGCGCGCAGTTCTTCACCGCCCAGGGCCCGAGGTTCTCGAGGCTCGTCGACCAGCTGCGTGCCTCCGGCGTCGTCCGGACGTGGTTCGACGGCAGCCCGGATGTCGGGGCGTCCCTGGGCGGGCACCCTCGGCTGCGGGCGCACCCGTACCAGCGGGCGCTGGCCGAGCACCTCGCGGACGGTCTCGACGTCGTCCTCGCCCAGCGGCTCGCGAGC
>RCMY010003072.1_pt1 | contig 23389 bp, 15 predicted proteins | sample 2041341 | NCBI WGS metagenome assembly RCMY01 (sample SAMN09708234, study PRJNA481090) | Marine sediment metagenome, whole genome shotgun sequencing project.
TGTATTTCCAGCAATTACATTGCGCGCGCCCACAACCGATCCACCAATGGTCGTATTCGTGGCACTCAAAACTTCAATCCCTTCATCGCTATTGCCCAGGTCGACCGTCCCGGTGACATCCGTACCAATATAATTGCCCTGAATGATGGCATTATCGCTGCCGAGGATCTCGATACCGTGGCTCTCATTGCCAGAAATTACGTTGCGAGCATTGGCGACCGTGCCACCAATCGTCACATTGTCTGAATTGCTCACCTCAATACCATCTAGCAAATTCCCAAGATCAATCAGACCGGTGTAATCCGTTCCAATGAGGTTGCCCTGAACGGTATTGCCAGCCGCACCCGCAGCGAGAAACCGAATGCCACGATCATTATTGCCAGAGATGACATTGCCGGTGCCGGCCGCAGTCCCGCCAATAGTCGTAGTCGCGGCACCAGTACCAATCCCGATGCCATGGCCAGTATTCCCGCGATCAAGGGTCCCACCGGCATCGAGTCCGATGTAGTTTCCTGATATGGTGTTGCCTGTGGTGCCAGCACCAGTGACACGTATGCCAAACCCATTGTTACCTGAAATGATATTACGGGCCTCTGCCGTACTCCCGCCAATCACGTTATCAGCTGATTGTATTCTAATCCCATCATTGCCGTTGCCAAGAGCGGCTGCACCGGTGGCATCCACCCCAATGTAGTTACCCTGAATGGTATTGCGATCTGAGCTGGTTCCGGTGATATAGATGCCGTCCAAGGTGTTTCCAGCAATCACATTCCGCGTCGCCGCTGTCGTGCCACCAATCACGTTGTCGGCCGCTCCTGAATTCAACCGAATCCCGTGGAACGTATTGGCTTTGGCAACCGCACCAGTGACATCCGTCCCAATATAATTGCCTTCGATGGTGATGTTATCTGCCCCCAACAGCTCAATCCCGTCCCCGTCAAAACTGTTGATGACCAATCCACGCACGATGCTGCCATCGCTCCCCTCGTAGAAAATCAACCCATCCTCATCAAAAGTGGTGAAACTTCCATCTAATTCAATAATGGGGGTGCCGGCATAATCTGGCTCAGTCGTCCCATCAATAATGAGGGCATCGGAAATTCCCGGGAGTTCCCAATTCCCTCCGTCCGTAGGGTTGTTAACTTGAATCGAATGCGCCCCACTAACTAACGGATCGGTGATGTTGAAGCCAATCGTATCTAACCCCGTGGTGTTATTGGCTGCAATAATGGCTTCACGCAGAGAAATAGCGCTATCGGCCCCCATGTTCGCTTTAAGCCAAGCAATGTCATGACTCAGATTCCCATCCACAATGACACTGTCGTTGTTGTCAGCCGTCGTGGTCACCACCAACGCCGGCTCCACCGTGATGGCTACATTGTCGGAATCCGTCGCCGCATTATTGTCCGTGCTCAACACCGTCAGAGTGTCAGCCCCTATATAATTCAGGGTACCTAGATAGGTGAGGCTGGCCAGGGTCGCATTAATGTCCGTTTGACTACCCGAAAGTGTCAACGTATTCGTGCCATCGGCGCCGGCACTAATGCTCGCCGCACCACTCAATGTAACGGTGACCGTACCTTGCGTGACTGAGAGTTGGACGGTCGAAAGATTGCCATCCGTGTCGTTCACACTGATGCCACCAATGACCTGCGCCGTATCCTCCGCCACCACCTGGCCCCCCGGCACCGTGTTGACGGGAGCCGTGTTGGCAGGCGCCGTTGCGACCACATTCTGTGCGAATTCCGACGTTTCGACCGGAGCATCACCGCCGTTAAGACGCGAGACAATCGCGCTAATAGAGCTGCCGGCCGAAATCGTCGCAGACAGCACCGGCGAAAATGCCGCATTGCCGGAGCCATTAGTTGTCACATCATGGACATCGATCAAGCTCTGCCCTTCGCCATGCCCACTCCCGTCAACTGTCGCATTGGAATAGAATTCAATTCGATAGCTCGTTGAAGCCGTGCTGTTGAGAGTTCCCGTGATGGTGATTTGCGTACCGTTCGTCACGGCACTGGTCAACACAGGATAGTTTTGCAGATTGTTAGCGCCAGTGTCGCCGTCACCGTTGTCGTTTGCCGTCACACCGGCCGTGCCCAAATTGATGCCCAGCAAGGTGTTGGAATGGATCGAGTTGCGAACAATCGAGTTGGTAGTGCCATTGACAACGTTTACACCGTTCAATGCATTAAAGGCAATCACATTACGATCACTGACTGTGGTCCCTCCAATAGCGTTGCTATTCGAGTCAATATAAATACCAGAACCATCGTTGCCTCTATCGGTGGTCCCACCTTCGTCCAGACCAATGTAGTTGCCCAATATGGTATTTGTATCTCCACCGTTTGCGAGATGGATCCCATCGCCCGCGTTACCACTTACTACGTTACGCTCATTGACCGTCGTGCCACCAATAGTGTTATTGCCGGTATTCGTGAAAACGCCATGACTGAGGTTGCCGAAGTCGGTCACCCCATCGGACCCGAGCCCAATGGTGTTACCAGAAACTGTGTTAAGGCCTGCTCCAGCATCCATAAACACGCCGGCACCAGTGTTGCCACTGATGTAGTTTTTCGCACTCGCGACGTTACCGCCGACTGTATTGGAAGTGGCCCCGCTTGTGATCCAGATACCGTGGCCGGAATTGCTGAGGATGGCGTCGCCTACCTGATTGATTCCGATGTAGTTTCCTGATATGGCGTTGCCTGTGGTGCCGGCACCGCCATCAATCCGAACACCGCCGATCGCGTTGCCCGATATCACGTTGCCGACGGTTAGACCGCTTGCGTATCCGATGACGTTATTCGCCGCGTTTAACGTGATATAAACGCCGTAGCGCCCGTTGGCGCGCGCAACCAACCCTGTCTGATCGACGCCAATCATATTGGAACCGACAATGTTCCCATCGGTTCCGCTGCCGCTAATATGAACGCCGTCCAACAGGTTGCTCGAGATCGTGTTTCCCCGGTCTAGCGTTGAGCCACCGATGCGATTGCCCGAGGACGTGGCATTGATCATGACCCCCATTTGCTGATTCCCCAATGCCGTGCTGCCGTCGGGCGCCAAGCCGATCAGGTTACCTTCCAGTACATTGTTGTCGGCGTTGACAATAAACACCCCGCTCTGATCGTTGCCACTGATGACATTGCCTTCGCCGGCGGAAACGCTGCCGCCAATGGTGTTACCCGATGCGCTGGCACCGATGACAAGGCCGCTCTGCACATTTGCAAGGGCAGTCTTGCCATCCGGTGTGATCCCGATGTAGTTGCCCGTGACCGTTGTACCCGTTGTGCCCAGGTCGGTAATCCTGACGCCACTCGCGCTGTTGCCGCTGATGACATTACGCTCATCGGCTGTTGTGCCTCCGATCACTGTCCCGAACGCACCCGCACTAACCTCGATCCCGTTGAACTGGTTGCCCAAACCCGTTGTCCCGGCCGCGTTGGTGCCAATATAGTTGCCCTGGATCACATTGTTGTCGGTGCCCGCGCCAGTGACTTGGATTCCGTTTCCTGTGTTGCCGGCAACCGTGTTGCCCACATTGGCATCTGATCCGCCAATAGTATTGCTGCTGGCACCATTATTGACAGCGATGCCCTGCTGCGTATTCCCTTGGGCAACCGAGCCACTGACATCCGTGCCGATGTAATTTCCCTGCACAATGTTGTTCGAGGTATTGATCTCAATGCCCTCGAAGTTGTTCGAAATCACGTTCCTTGCCGCCGCCGTGGTGCCGCCAATCGTGTTACCGGAACCTGAAATGATGGCAATACCTACACCCATGTTGCCCGAACCAGTTGCGCCGTCTGGATCGAGACCAATATAATTACCCTGGATAATGTGTCCAGTCACACCGGAACCAGCAATATTAATCCCTTCATCTCCAGTATTGGTGATCACATTTCCATCATTGGCGCCAGTACCACCGATGATGGCCCCGGACCCACCAATATCGATGCCATCGTCAGCGTTCCCAACACCCGTCGAGCCGTTGCCGGTCGTGCCGATCCAGTTGCCGCGGATCGTAATGTTATCGGCCCCGGCTTGGACTAAGATGCCATCGCCCACTCCTGTACCCTTGAAGCCTGTGATCATCAGACCGCGCACGGTACTGCCGTCGCTCGTATTGCTAAACGTAAAACCGGCTCCGTTGGGAGCAACGGCGCCGTCTATTCTAATGACCGGCGTGCTGGAGAAGTCCGGCTCGCTCCAGCCGTCGATAACAACGCCTTCGGTGATGTTAGGCAGCGCCGCCGTCAACGCAATCGTTTGCACACCACTGCCAGCCAGATCGAACTGAATCGTATCGACGCCAGCGGTATTGTTAGCAGCTTGAATTGCTTCAGCCAAGCTGATTTTGTTGTCATTCCCCATGTCCGCGAGCAACGTGGCGATGTTGGTCGTTGTGCCATCAACGGTGCTGTCGTTCGCTGTGACGATTAGCTCCAGGCCGCTCGAAGCGAGTTGTCCGATGTCGCTTGCCGACAGCGCGCGATCGTAAACACGTCCATCATCGATGAAGCCATCGAAATAACGAACGAAGCTAGACCCATCATATTTGTCGATACCCCAACTGGCGAAATCTAAGTCCGGAACGTCGTCAAAGAATTGATTGGACGTTGATGAGCCGTTTGCGTAAGTAGCGCTTTGCTCCACACCGTTGACAAATAGTTTGTTTCCACTGCCATCAACGGTGACGGCGACGTGGGTCCAGGTATTCAGAGGAATTACACCAGCCGCTGTGCGGGCGTCTATCAATGTGTTCGAACCCTCACGGACGAAGAAGTCGAATGATCCGTCACTGTCTCGAAAGATCGCAACTCGTGAATTCCCGTCGATGCTGTGGGAAGTTTCGAAAATGACGTCGCGACTGGCGACATCGGCATATACCCAAGCCGAAATCGTCCCCTCGGAAATTCCGCGGAAGTTTACAACGTCTGCAGAATCGAAGTTGACATAGTCATTCGATCCGTCGAGACTCAGCTTGCCATTACCGATCTGGTTGGTCCCAGCGTTGGTATCAATCACGGCTCCGCCCGTCAGTGTGCCGTCATAATTGTTGCCGCTGCTGTCGCTGGCGTCGACGTCGAATGTGTTGTGCAGCACCAAATTGCTGGCAATGTCTAGTGTGCCGTACCACGATGCTTGTGCGGCGTACCCAAATGCCACCTCGGTTTGCACATCGCCGACCGCATATTCTAGAATCCAGTCACCACCCAGTTCGTTATTTCCCGTTGCATCATCGCTGGCAGCAATATCGGCTCCGGTCATTTCTGCCAGAAGCAAGGCAGCATTCCGTCCTGCCTCACCTTCACCAAAATTACATCCATAGATAAGCAAATCTGCTTCAACGGTCAATGCCTGGTTGATAAGAGCCAGTTCATCGGCATATTTCCCTTGCATGGTTTCAAGATTGAGTTCGCTCGTTCCTAAACGTAACTCGCCTTGATCACCATGAGAAATGATATGAATGGCATCTACTGACTGGGATTGTGCAAGATAACCAGCTATTAGCTCGACACCGTCTTGCTGATTATCTAATAGTACAACTTGTATATTTGGGTCTATACCCGACAGTATTGTTTCGTAGTCATCGACATCGGTATCGACGAATACGATTTCATTGATGGCACCACGCGGCACTTCATAATTCGTGAGTTGTTCTAATTGATTGACTTCATTGTTGAATTTACTTAAGGTATTTTCGCCATTACCCGTACCGTCATCTGTCACGACCGCAATAGGCGTTTCAGCTAACGTCGAATCAGCGACTTCCGCTGCAGTGCTTACGGCGGCACCATCGAACATGAACCTTGGTTCAAGTTGCCACATGACACCTAATGAGTTTTTTGTTTTTTTCTGCTGCACTTCGTTATTTTTAACCGTTCCAAACTTGTCTATTTATGCGACTCATGGGCGAGAAACTTAAGGTTAATATTTCAGCAATTTCAACGTTTTAACCAATGCTCTGTCAGTTCGGAAGTAAGGGTTGACAAGTCGCTGCTGTCAAGGTTTTCAGGTATCGGATCAAGGCCCAATGAAACATATATCCCGGCATAAGCATTTTCCAGTTCAGAATAAATATAGTCACAGCGAACCTCGGCCAGCAAGATATTCATCTCTTCATGAATGAGCATATGCTCACTGATTTTGCCAAGGTAGGCTTCAACCCGTGTTAGCTCGATGATCTTATTTTGAACCTGCATATAGTCATACGCAGCTCGATATTCCTCACTAATATTGCCGAATTGTGCCAAACTAACATGAAGTTGTGCCAGCACAGCCATGCTCATAGATAGACGCTCGACATCTAAAAGTTTTTCTTTTGCACCCAGCTCGCTCATTTTTGCTGGCATAGAAATTAAACTAATCAGATTCCATGATAATTGCGAACCAATACTCAACCAGTCGCCGTTAAACAAGAAGGTGTTAGAGTTATAGTTGTAATCTCCTCTTAGTTCAATGCCGGGCAGCATTTGCAAAATAGCAGCACGCGTTTCTTTCGCATTAGCACGCTTTTTATAAGATAACTCGCGTAATTCTGGACGACTTTCCAGTGCAATTTGTTCCATATCGACAACTTCAAGATCAAGCTTGCTCGTAAATACATCCCGCTCAGGAATAACTAAAGAAAATGAAGTGCCTGGTTTGATATTCATCAATGCGGCTAACTGCGACTTGGCCATTGACAGATTTCGTTGCAACCGACTTACCTCACGTTCGATACTGAGTAAATCACGTTTATACATTAAGTTGTTTTTTGGAGTGCTGAGTCGTTTCTGTTCCATTTGATCAATTTGTTCAATTGATCCACTTACTCTTTCTTTTAATCTACGCATACGCACTACCAGTCGTTCATGACTGACAGCACGCCAATATGCTGCTCGAACATCTTGCACAATACGATTGATCACTTTGCGCTTTTGTTCTTCGTGAACCAGTACATGATCAGCCGCTTGCTGTGCACGGTAGTAGGACACGCCGAAGTCAAGGATATTCCAACTTAAACCAAGTGCGGCAGAAAACACATCTTTATTGGATGACCTTGATGGCTCTAGTGTTCTTCGCCCAGTAATAAGTGACCGGCTACTGGCACCACTAAAATTATTTCGTGAGTTGTAATTAAGGTCCACTACCAGCTTGGGCAACATATCGTAACTAGCAAGATTTAGCTGTTTCTGAGCCAATGTTTTACGCGTTAATTCAATTTGCAAATCAAGATTATTTTTCAACGCGCGAGCAGTCGCTTCCTCCAAGGAGATTGGGCCTTGAATAGCATCCTGGTCTTGCTGTAATGACAGAAGATCTTGGATAACCCTATGTTTGTTTTCCTGTTCAGTAATCACTTTAGGTTGTACTGCACAACCTGATGCGATTAACGATACTAGTAAAATAATAATTTTGTATTTCAAAGTAATGATCTTTACTCGTAGGTTCGATAATTCATGAAGAAAATAAAATTACATAATCTTTCATATGAATATACTAGAGATTAGACGTAATGCATTTCATGAGTATGACGGTATTTTTGTTTCTTTTTTTTACTCTAGATCTTCCCTCGAAGATTGGGTTCTCTTTGATTTATTGGGTTTTCAGCAACACTACTTAGGCACGTCGATGCCGCTTAGAATATTGATTTAGTTAGCAAGGCAGGTGGTGTTGCAAAAATTATTGGCGCCGTTTTTGGTACAAAGACCCTGGAGTAAAAAGACTCAATAGGCATTGGCATGAATCTAATTGATAAAGATATGGATTACACAACATTAATGAAGCTTGCGCTAAACACAAAACTAGGTGAGGGGTTCACAAATGCTGATGAAGTTAATCTTCTGTATAAAAATCTTGTTGGTTTGGCGCAAACAGGTATTGAATACATCTAAATTACAAAGAGACGTGGTAATTACACCGCAGATTTATTTGCCTGCCGTACACGTTCAAAAAGACAGATTGCAGCGGCAGCTGCGACATTTAATGATTCTGTTTTGCCTGGCATAGGAATGGTAACTTGTTCACTCGCCACCATTGATAAGTCTGCAGATAGACCCGTGCCTTCATTGCCAAATATAAAGGTAACAGGACCCGCTAATGACGTTTGATAAAGACTCTTTTTTGTTTGTAGCGATGTGGTAATAATTTTTCCTTGAAGCTGTTGGGCAATGGTCATCAAATTTGAGTGTTCATGAATGCACAATAAGAAATGTGCACCCATGGCAGCACGTAGTGTTTTAGGCGACCATACATCATTGCAATCATTTGATAGGTAAACATCATTGACGCCTGCAGCTGCGGCAGACCGTAAAATGGAACCAAGATTGCCAGGGTCTTGGATTGCTTCGAGCATAATGCAGAAAGCATTTTTTGTGTTGGAATGTATTTTGATTTTAGGAATAGAAATAAGTGCCAAGATTCCGGTGGGTGTTTTTACGGGGGAGACTTGGTGAAATAACCCATCACTGAGAATGGTTTTTGTAGTGCATTGTTCCGATGTGATGTTTTCAAGGAAATGCGTTATTTCAGAAGATTTAACGGCTGATTCGCTAATAATGAGACTTGTTGGTGCACCCAGTTCAGCATCATAATAAGACTGTATCAGGTGCATGCCGTCCAATAAGGTTTGACTACTTATTTTACGTTGTCGTGCAGATTTCCCCAGTTTAACCAGTCGTTTAAAGAAAGGGTTGTCACGAGAGGTAATGGGTTGCATGACTGCTCCCTGGGGTCATTGCCTAAAACTACTGATTAGACTTTAAATCGATACTCAGCAGACATCGCATGGGCTTGTAAGCCTTCACCGTGAGCTAATGTGGAAGCGATTGCGCCCAGTTTGCTAGCACCTTGTTCTGACACTTGAATGAGGCTACTGCGTTTTTGGAAGTCATAAACACCTAACGGCGAAGAGAATCTAGCGGTACGTGAAGTAGGTAATACATGGTTTGGTCCTGCACAGTAATCGCCTAATGCCTCACAAGTATGCCTTCCGAGGAAAATAGCACCAGCATGTTTAATTTTATTAACCCAAATTTCAGGCTGATCAACGGATAACTCAAGATGTTCTGGTGCAATTTTGTTGGCAATCGCGCAAGCTTCTTCTAAATCTTCAACGTGGATTAATGCGCCGCGATCTTCAAGTGAGGTACGAATGACCGCCTTTCTTGGCATGGTCTCAATTTGACGGGTCATGCTGGTTGCAACTTTGTCGAGGAAGGCCGCATCAGGCGAAAGAAGAATCGCTTGCGCCATTTCATCATGTTCGGCTTGAGAGAACATGTCCATGGCAATCCAATCAGGATCAGTTTTTCCGTCACAAATAATCAAAATCTCAGATGGCCCTGCAATCATGTCAATACCCACCACACCAAAAACATGACGCTTTGCTGACGCTACGTAAGCATTGCCAGGACCTACAATCTTATCAACTTGAGGGATAGATTGAGTGCCATAGGCTAAGGCGCCAACTGCTTGTGCACCACCGATGGTAAGTACACGATCAACATCGCAAATCGCCGCTGCAGCGAGTACCAAGTCATTTCTTTCGCCATTGGGTGTGGGAACCACCATAATCAATTCGCCAACGCCAGCCACGCGAGCGGGTAGTGCATTCATTAATACTGACGAAGGATATGATGCTTTGCCACCGGGAACATACAAGCCCACGCGATCAAGCGGTGTGATTTTCTGCCCGAGCATGGTGCCATCGGCTTCGTTATATTGCCAAGAGGACGCAGCTTGTTTTTCATGATAAGTGCGAACGCGTTCAGCGGCTTGTTCAAGTGCGTCCCGCTGGTTTGTCGGCAAACCCTTTAATGCTTCTTGTAACAGCGGTTTGGATAGTTCAATATCCGCCACTGTCGCCACATGAAATTGATCAAAACGGCGGGTGTACTCAAGCAATGCTTCATCACCACGTTTTTTAACGTCAGCGAGAATGTCGATGACCGTTTTTTCAACCGCATTATCTTGCTCGTTCTCAAAAGCAAGTAGCTGGTCGAGCGTAGCATCAAAGTTTTGATCAGTGGATGATAGGCGTTTTATTTGAATCATGGGGATAAAGGTTCCAGTCTTTAGCAATAACTTTAAAACAAGCGCTTATTTCTCAATGGCTTCTGAGAATGCATCTAAGATGGGCTGAATGGTTTTTCGTTTCAGCTTGAGTGCCGCCTGATTGATAATCAAGCGTGATGAAATTTGCATGATTTCTTCGACGGGTTTCAGGTGATTTGCTTTCAGTGTGCTACCTGTCGATACGAGATCAACGATGACATCTGACAAACCAACCAGTGGCGCAAGTTCCATTGATCCGTAAAGCTTGATCAGATCAACGTGCACACCTTTACTGGCAAAATGTGCGCGGGCCGTTTTCAGGTATTTAGTGGCTACACGCAACCGTGCACCTTGAAATACAGCTGATTCATAGTCGAAATCATTGGGCACAGCGACCATCATTTTACAACGCGCAATTTTCAGGTCCAGCGGTTGATAAAGCTCGGCACCGCCATGCTCCAACAATACATCTTTTCCGGCAATGCCAATGTCTGCTGCACCGTATTGAACGTAGGTGGGCACATCGGAAGCGCGAACAATCACCAGCTTCACATTGGCATGGTTGGTGTCGAGTATGAGCTTGCGCGAAGTTTCCGGGTCATCTAGTGCGGTGATACCGGCCGCTTTTAATAAGGGCGCGGTATCATCAAAAATACGCCCTTTGGAAAGGGCTATTGTAATATCAGTCATAAATCGGCAAATTAACCAAGATTGGCTTCTGCAAACTTCCAGTTGACTAATTTATCTAGAACCGTACCGACATAATCAGGGCGACGGTTTTGGAAATCGAGGTAATAAGCATGTTCCCATACGTCGATGGTTAATAATGGACGTAAGTTTTTGGTTAACGGTGAGTCTGCATTGGCTGTTTTAGCAATGGCAACTTTATCGCCATCCAATACTAACCAAGCCCAGCCACTGCCAAATTGTGTCAGTGCTGCTGTTGTTAATTCCTTTTTGCAATTATCAACGCTACCAAAAGCCGCTGCAATTTTTTCTTTTAGTGCGCCAGATGGCTCTCCGCCACCATTTGGACTTAAGCTGTGCCAATAGAACATATGATTCCAAACTTGCGCCGCGTTATTAAAAATACCTGCTTTGTCAGCTTGCCCAGCCGTTGCTGCAATAATTTGCTCTAGCGATTTTCCAGCAAGGTCAGTGCCAGCAACCAGTTTGTTTAAGTTATCGACATAGGATTTATGGTGTTTGCCATAGTGAAAGCTGAGTGTGTTTGCTGAGATGACAGGCTCCAATGCATTGTCTGCGTAGGGTAATGGTGCTAAAACATAGTCAGAGCCAGATAGTGCAGCGGTAGAAAAGTTATCGATATTGACAGCCATAATTTTTTCCTTTGTAGTAGTTGTGGTTTGTGAAAAACTGAAAAATGACGCTATTTTTTTATAAACAGATCAAGTGGGTTTAAATTGTATAAAAGAAAACTACTCGGCGTTATCTGTTTCAGTTGTAAAAGTTATTTTATTGTAACCCGCCATGCGAGCAGCTTCCATAACGATGACAACCGCTTGATGTGTGGCTTTGGCATCGGCATTAATAATAATAATTGGCTCAGGTTCATCGCCAGCAGCTGTGCGTAGCTCATGTTGGAAGCCTTCAATGCTGGCATAAACAATGGGAACGTTGTTTATTGTATATTTACCGGCGGCATCAATAGAAACATCAATCACGCTAGGCCGGTCAACATTGGTGTCCGTTTCTGCAACAGCAGATTGTGGTAAATTGATCTCAAGTTCTGCAAATTTCGAGTAAGTTGTCGTAATAACCAGAAAAATGAGAATGACCAATAACACGTCAATCATGGGCACCAGATTGATTTCAGGCTCGTCCTTATGTCTACCACGTTGAAAGTTCATAGAATTTTTTGTGATTCGCACTGCATTGTTAAAAAGAACTCAAATTGAGTGTGTGAAAATTCTGAGTATAAAGTATTGATCGTATAGTTTATCATTAGATCAACCGTCATTATTACAACTTTCTTTTATTCTGAGAATAGCAAACCTTCAAATGAAAAATCCATTAGTTAGTGTGGTCATGGGTAGCAACAGTGACTGGAGCGTCATGCAACATGCCGTGAGTGTATTAAAGGATTTTAATATCGCGCATGAAGCATTAGTAGTCTCTGCTCACCGTACACCAGACCGTATGTTTGAATTTGCTGAGACAGCTGCCGAGCGTGGGGTGAAATGCATTATTGCGGGCGCAGGTGGCGCAGCACATTTACCCGGTATGATTGCTGCAAAAACGACGCTGCCTGTCTTGGGCGTGCCGGTAACTTCCAAACAACTGCAAGGACTTGATTCATTGCTTTCTATTGTGCAAATGCCGAAAGGCATTCCTGTCGCCACCTTCGCTATTGGAGAAGCAGGGGCGGCCAATGCGGGCTTGTTTGCCGCCGCATTATTAGCTGTTGAAGATGTGCAACTTGCAAATCAATTGCTTAGTTTTCGTAAAAACCAGGCTGAGAAAGTTGCTGCAATGACATTGCCAGCATTATGAGTATTATGCCAGGAGCAATGCTGGGTTTGCTGGGCGGTGGTCAGCTCGGGCGTATGTTTACCATGGCAGCGCAGAGCATGGGTTACCAAGTGACCGTGCTTGATCCATCTAAAGAAAGCCCCGCAGGACGCGTAGCTGACCGTTTCATTTGCGCGGATTATTCTGACAAAAAAGCGCTGCGTGAATTAAGCACAACGTGTGCTGGCATCACGACAGAATTTGAAAATATTTCAGCTGATTCATTAAGATTTCTGGCGCAACATTGCATCGTTTGCCCGGATGCAAGCTGCGTCGCTATCGCTCAAGATAGAATCACCGAAAAATTATTTTTAGCGGCTAATGGATTTCCCATTGCACCGTTTGCTGTGATTAAAAAGAGTGAAGTAACGTCACAAGACATCAATCCAAAATTATTTCCCGGCATACTTAAAGTAAGCCGATTTGGTTATGACGGAAAAGGCCAAGTATGTGTGAATGACTATACTGAACTAGAAGCCGCTTTAGCCAATATGAATGGCGAGAATTGTGTGTTGGAACAGTTATTACCCTTACGCAGTGAAATTTCGGTGATTATGGCGCGAGGCTTTGACGATGAAGTCTGTGTTTTTCCTGTTGCGGAGAATGAGCATCACCATGGTATTTTGGATGTCAGCATTGTTCCCGCTAGCGTGCCGCAAGGTATTATCCAGCAAGCCAGTGAAACGGCAGTTGAAGTTGCTGAAAAGTTAGATTATCGCGGTATTTTATGTGTCGAGTTTTTTATACTGGAGGATGACCAGTTGCTCATTAATGAACTGGCGCCACGACCCCATAATAGTGGCCACTATACAATTGATGCTTGTGTGACATCTCAGTTTGAGCAGCAGGTCAGAACACTTTGTGGACTGCCGTTAGGAAGTACCAGCCTACATAGTGCCGCCGTCATGGTGAATTTGTTGGGTGATTTGTGGCAGCACAAAGAACCCGACTGGCGTCAGGTACTAGAACATCCGTATACTAAATTGCATTTATACGGTAAGCGGAAAGCACGTCCAGGACGAAAAATGGGGCATTACACCGTATTGGATGTCTCAGCTGAGGCTGCATTGCAGCATGCTTTAAATATTAAACGCGCCCTTATTCAAGATCTGAATGTATCATCATGACTATTGAAATTGCATTGTTTGAAACAAGTATTAAAAGCTTAAAGTTTTTGCACCGTGGCAAAGTGCGCGATATCTACGCGGTTGATGATGATCATTTGTTAATTGTGCAGACTGATCGCTTATCGGCCTTTGACGTTATCCTGCCAACAGCCGTGCCTGGGAAAGGTAAGGTGCTTACCGCCATATCAAATTTCTGGTTTGATAGGTTGGCGCATATTGTATCCAATCACTTAACAAGCATTACGCCTGAATCGGTCGTCTCTGTTGCAGAACAAGATCAAGTTGCCGGGCGTTCTTTTGTTGTAAAACGCCTTAAACCATTGCCTGTAGAAGCCATCGTTCGCGGCTATGTTGTGGGGTCCGGTTGGAAGGACTATCAAAAAAACGGCGCGATTTGTGGCATTGCATTGCCTACAGGGTTGCAGGAAGCAGAGAAACTACCAGCGGGCGCCATATTCACACCATCAACCAAGGCAGAAGCCGGTGCGCATGACGAGAATATCTCGGTTGCAAAGGTCGAAACGTTAATGGGCGCAGCATTAACGACCAAGGTGAGTGATATTGCCGTGCGACTTTATACCGAAGCCGCAGATTACGCTGCGCAGAAGGGTATTATTATCGCAGATACCAAATTCGAATTTGGTTTAGATGACACAGGTGCGCTATATCTGATTGATGAAGCACTGACCCCAGACTCCTCACGTTTCTGGCCTGCAGATCAATATGTAGTAGGACAAAGCCCGCCCAGCTACGACAAACAATTTGTAAGAAACTGGTTGGAAAAACAGGACTGGAACAAAAAAGCCCCCGCACCCGCATTACCAGATGACATTCTTCAGCAGACGATTGAGAAATATCAGGAAGCAATGCGGTTGCTGAGCTAACATACTTTTCATGTTCAAGAATACCCCATTCATAGCGCCTCCCTCATAGCGCATGGCGTTGTTGCCAAGCTTTTCAATAGAATGACTATTGTGGCGGCTTTGCGCCTAGCCATGCACCATGAGTAAAACACTCTAATTGAGGCATTCTTGAGCATGAAGAGTATAGCGTTGTTATCACAGAATATTGGTTATGGTTCAGATTGTGTGGAAATTCTTTAAACTTGCTTAAGATATAAAGTCTGGTTTAGTGGCAGGTTGAATGTGGCGGGACCAGACAGCTAAGCGATGTTCACGGTCGATACGACGAGGCTAGTAGCTGGATCAATGATGATCAGGATCGCCTGGTTCTGAAAAGGTTTGCCGCGTAATATTTTTAATTGTTATTAATTCAGATCAGATCCAGATCTGATCTGGCGCCACGCTAAGTCGCATCTCGATACGACCTGACAGTCGGTTATCGGCCAACAACAGCCGGTCACCAATTTCCAGTGAACGGCTGGATAACCTTAAAAGCGGTCATAAAGTAAACCCTAGCCTTTATATTTATATATATAAAAATTAATGAGATAGAAACCGGTTTTTTTATTGTCCTATTTTTTTGGGCCTAAAACCCCGCCTTCAGGTGGAAAAAGGCTTTAGCCGTAATTGCTCATACTATGCCTTATTGTTTGGACACCTAAATATCGACACAAGGTTCTGCGCACAATTGTTCGCCAAGTTTGTAAGGGCACATTGCTGTTAGTCGCTTTGTGCAACGAGTGAAGGGGCGTTCTTCACGAAAAGTTCAACAGGAGTTTCCAGCATTGCGTAAACGGTATGGGGGGCAACGTTTCTGGGCCAGAGGCTATTTTTGTACGACAAGTGGAAACATCACTGACGAGATCATATTGCAGTATTTGGAACAGCATTCAGATAAGCGCTAAAGGCTTCCAGCCCAAACTCGATCCTACCGGCGCCAGCGGGTAGTGGTTCAGTTCTCGGGTTAAAAATTCACTGTGCGAATGGATGAGTCTTATTTTTCAGATTTTTGTGAACACCTGATAACAAAGTGGCAACTTTTTACAGGCATTCTCAACAAACCACAATCAAGTTTTCACGACCTTTTTTCTGCTGATGCCAACACATTGTGTCTGTGAGGATATTGCTCTCAATATAGCAGATAAAACAATGTCTTTTCATATAATTAATATTGGTATATTTAGATAGAATCTATGACGCAGTACAATTTTTATTTTATTAATTCAATTTAAATTTAAGTAAAATCCATTATGAATTTTAATCAAAAAGTACTAATCTCCTTGTTTATGCTTGCCTTTTCCACGGCATCCTTGGCAGATGTTTCTACGACTATTGAAATTGACAATACAACATCTTCAGATGAAACATTGATTAGCGGAGATAATGTAACTGGCAGCATTACCCCTGCTGTTCCTTCTACACTGGATGCGAATTCATCAACAACCCATATTTCAAGTACACCAGGGACTCTTGCCGATGCTGGAGTTATCGAGTATCAATCCTGTCGTTTTAATTGGTCATCAATTAATATAGGTTCAATCTATATTTTCTCAAAAGAAGCTACCCCTTCATCAAGTTGTAGTGTGAGCGTATTAATTCAAAATGCTTTTACAGGCGAGCATTCCTTGAAATTTGAAATCCATTAATATTATTCCTAAAAATCACTCAGAAACAATCTGGGTGATTTTAGTAGAGTAGGTAATAAATTCATCAATAGTTGATTTGTTATTCCCTAACTTTTGAAGTTCTTCAAATGCAATACTATCTCCATTTCTAGCCGCATCAATAACAGAATGGACAGCATCAAATCGTGCTAAAGCCAATTCTGCATCGGCTTTAAAAGCCTCTCCTTTGGTTTCATGCTCAAGTAAGGGAGAAATGAGGTTTTCATAGTGGTCTAGAAATGTATCGCCATCCTCGACAACAAAATCTCTTTCGACAATTAGATCAAACAAAGCTAATATTGGATCTTGAGTAAAAGAGAAATCACGAGGCTCTTCTCCTTGCTCTCTTGCTGCTCTTTCATATCCGGACACAGCAATGGCACGTTGCCCATTGTAACGCTCTGATTGTTGTTCCTCTGGTGATAATGAATCAAGATACTCAATATAGTTTTCGTAATATTGTTTTATATCAGGCGGAGATTGTTTTGCGTACTTGCCAAATGCTTCTAATTCACGTTCATTACGTTTATTGGCAAGCTCGCTCTTATCTTCTGGAGATAATGTCGTATCTGTTTCGAGTTGCAGTTGTAAATTTTCAGGATAAGTTTTTAGGCTTTTAATAGCTAACTCATATATTCTTTCGCCTTTTTCAGCAAGAAAAGTATTCACTTTCTCAGATGTTTCAGTTTTCTCCAGTCGTTCTAATGCTTCCGAGGAAATGTTAATAACGGTGCTCTGTTTTGTAACGCCATTATCTTTTTCTTGCTTACTTTCCCCGTTACCGGAAAGTTTATCGAAAGTAATTGAGTTGGCTGCATAGTATTTTCCTCCTCCGTGAATCTCCATTCGATATATCTCCATTTAAAGAATTAAATTTATAGCACACCTTAAGAAAGTTAAAGTTCATTAACAGTGATAAATTTACAGGGTAATTACCACATAACGGCGAAAAGTCCTCTCTTTTGAGTGAAAAGTTACCACTAGTCAAGTGCTGCCACAAAACACTCCAGCTTTTATCCAATAGTTAAGGTAATTTATTGCGCCAGTCTGAGAGTCCGCTTTCCGTAGGTATGCTGTCATTTGGTAATATGGTGCGAATGGCCTCAATGGGTCGGTAGCGGTAGCTGATGTTAATGTTACAGAGAAGAGCGGCTATCGGCCATAAGCGGACGGTTAGTTGCTATAGTTAAGCTTCTAATAAATCCACTTTTATCTATCCAGAAAACTGTTAAGTTGTTATAAACCATATAAATAATGACTTAAAGATCTACTCAGCTCATCAATCCGAGAGGGTGGCGACTATGGTAAGCAACGACTTACAAATCTCAGAAAGTGCGATGCGTGCGTACAATGTGTGTGCCCGAAAATCCTACTTGTTGATATTTTCATCTGGTTTGAGTTCGCCAAATGACTACGAAAAGATGCAAAACACATTAAAGAATACTACCCGGAAGAATTATCTCCACTCAATCTCTAATCAATTAACTATCGAATCATTTTCTTCTTTTGCACTTTCGAAAGGCGCCGACATATTAACAAACGTAAATTTGCCTAATGAATCATTTTCCATAAAAAATGAGATTTTAATTAAGACACAAAATACCTTGCATCTGGATAAGCCGCGCTATGAGCCAATAATATTTTCAAGTTTTAATAAAATTAAACCAGAGGATAGAATTGAACTTTCATTCATCGGATATATAATTTCAAAGTCCCTGGGTTACCTGCCAGACAATGGCCATGTAGTTTTTATTGATGGCAGAATCAAAACGGTCAAATTATTTGTTAATTTACAAAAACACTTACCCTCTATCGATTTTCTTCAAGAATTGGTAACAAAAAATAGTAGTTTACCCCCTGTCTTTTTAAATAAACATTGCCCTTATTGCGAATTTCAACATGTTTGCAGAGAGACTGCTTTACAAGAAGATAGTCTTTCTCTTCTTGGTAGTATCTCAAAAAAACAAATACTGAAATTCGAAAAAAAAGGTATTTTCACAATTAAGCAACTTTCCTTTCTTTATCGTCCCCGCAAGAGGGGGCGACGTTTACGTTTGGAACGCGTTGTTCATAAATATGAGCTTCAAGCACTCGCATTACGAACTGGAAACATTTACATTCAAGACAAGCCAGCTGAGATTCCCAAACATGACGTTGAAATATTTATCGATTTTGAATGCTTGCCGGATGAAAGCTTTTTCTATTTATTTGGGCTAGTCGTCTGCCAGGCAGGCAAACAGGAAAATTTTCAATTTTGGGCGTGTTCAAAAAATGACGAAGAATCAGCATGGAAAGATTTTGTTTCTGTCATCACGCAATATGGTAATTCTCCATTGTTTCATTATGGCAGTTTTATAAACAAAGCAATTCTAACCCTTGGAAAAAGATATGAAACTACAACCAAAACAATTGTTGAAAGACTCTTTAACATCAATACTTGCATTTATGGAAAATTATATTTTCCGGTTTATTCAAATAGTTTAAAAGATATTTGTAATTATTTAGGTTTGCCCTGGAGTTCATCAAACGCGTCAGGTTTGCAATCCATTGTCTGGCGTCACGAATACGATCAAAGCAAAGATGATATCTATCGAGATTTATTACAAACATATAACATTGAAGATTGTTTTAACCTCAAAGGGTTAACGGAATATCTCAGACTGATCGCCACTAATGCCAGCCATTTAGAACAGGTTAGGTTTGCTGACAAGGAAGGCGGATCCATGCCAGAATCCGCATCAAATATTTCAAAACAGCTGTCAAATATTCTACTTTCGGCTCATGGAATTTATGAACAAAAGAAAATTAGGCTCAAAAATAAAGGCAATGTAACAACAGCCACTGATGACAGTGGCGACAACAAGAAAAAACGACTAATTTCACAAGGTAGAAAAGTCAATAAGGTTGTTCATGTCAGACAAGGCCGCATATGCCCAAGGCACCCTGGGCGTAAACTTAAGCCAACTCAAATTGAAACTTCACGAACGATATTTGATTTAACTTTTACAACAAGAGGAGTCAAAAAAAATATTATCCAATACATCGGTAAGAAAGGAAATTGTACGGCATGTCATCACAAATATGATCCACCACAAATTCGAAAGCTAGGAGTTGGGAAAATGTATGGGCATGGCTTTATAGCATGGGTAAGTTATCAAAGATTAGCTATGCGCCTTCCTTTTAACAAGATAGCGCAATTGGTTGAGGATAGCTTTGGAGAGTATGTCTCCCAAGGCACTATTGTTGAACTATTTTTGAACTTTTCTGCCTTCTACTCAGAAACTGAACGGAAGTTGCTTAAACAAATTTTGAAGAGTCCATTCGTTCATATGGATGAAACCACTATTAACATCAGAGGTGCTTCGCAATATGTTTGGGTAATCACAGATGGTACGCATGTAATTCTCAAGTTATCCGAGAATAGAGAGGCAACAATTGTTCATGAATTGCTTGGCGGCTATAAAGGTGTACTTTGTTCAGATTTTTACGGCGGTTATGATTCAGTTCCTTGCTTGCAGCAAAAGTGTTGGGCGCATTTGATTCGTGATTTAAATGAAAATCTCCGAAAATCACCTTTTGATACAGAATTCGAGAATTTCGTCTCTGCAGTTGGAGCGCTAATCACACCAATTCTTCAGGCCGTGGAAAAGTACGGACTAAAAATTTGGCATTTACGTAAATTTCGGTCAAATGTTAATAGTTTTTATGAGAAATTCATTAATGACAAAGTATACGCATCAGATGCTACTCAGACTTTTCAAAAACGATTTGTAAAGTATAGGGATAAACTGTTTGTTTTTATAGATGTAGATGGCATTCCATGGAATAATAATGCAGCAGAAAGAGCATTAAGACATTTAGCAGTTCAAAGAAAGATTTCAGGATCCTTTGGCAAAGAATCAACCCCCCATTATTTGAGACTCCTAAGCGTTACACAAACCTGCCGATTTCAGAACAAGTCTTTATTGCAGTTTTTATTGTCTGGCGAGAAAGACATTGATAAGTTTAAGGGCAGCAAGGGTTTAATAGGTTGGCGTATGCGCTAATCGGCATACAATTAGTCTGATTACACAATCTCCCGTCTGCTATGGGTCGAATGCCGACTGTACGCTCTAATCATGCTTTAAGTCCAAAAGTGTCAGATCGCGTATAAGTCTATACACTTTAATCTGTTAACACCAAGCGACTTTGTCGTATCTTAATTACCAAGCGATTCTGTCGTAATCGCTAATTACCAAGGGAAACTGTCGGTCTCTTTTTTACATGTTTGTTAGTGTTCTTTTTTTGAATACTGGAGGCATGTTGAGGATGATTTCGATGGATTCTAAAGCTCAACTCACCGTTGATATAATTGCTAAAATTGTTGAAGGCAGAATAACAATTGCCAATGGTGCTAAATTACTCAGTAAGTGTCGACGCACCATTGAACGCTATGTGACGCGATATCAGCAAGTCGGTATTCAGTTTGTCGTGCATGGTAACAGTGGTAAGTTACCGCCAAATAAAACTCCAACGTCAATTAAAAAAACGGTGCAAGCCTTAATTAAAGACAAGTATTTTGATTTGAATTTGCTGCACCTTGCTGAAAAGCTTGAGACCGATGAACACATTGTGGTGAAACGAGAAACGCTGAGAGGTTGGGCGCATGATATCCATCATGTAAAGCGAGCCAAACGTAGACGAGGTAAAGCCCGTAAACGCAGAGAGCGTATGGAATCCCCTGGCTTAATGATGCAAATGGATGGCAGTCCGCATCGTTGGTTTGGTGATAAGAAACACTGCCTGATTGCCATGATTGATGATGCGACCAGTGAAGTGCATGCTGAGTTCTTCCCGTCTGAAACCACGGCTGGTTGCTTGAAAGTCATGCGAGATTGCATTGAAACGAAAGGACTCTTTAAAACACTTTACGTGGACAGAGCAGGCATCTTCGGTGGGCCAAAGCGATGTAACTTCTCGCAAATGCAGCGTGCCTGCGAAGAGCTAGGCATTGAAATTATCTTTGCTAACTCACCTCAAGGTAAAGGCCGCATTGAACGCGCGTTTTATACCTTCCAAGACCGTTTAGTGCCTGAGTTACGATTGAATAATATCAACGATATGGCTGCTGCCAACGCGTACCTTAAGCATGTGTTTATCCCGCAGTTCTGGCAATCTCAAATCCAAGTAAAATCTAAACACACGGCTTCTGAGTTTACGCCACTACCTAGATATGCAAACCTTGATGATATATGCGTTATCAAAGACCACCGCAAAATACGCAACGACCATACCTTCAGCTATGGCAACAAGTTCTACTTAATTGATTCACCGCTTAAGCATTCGATTGCTAACCAAAAGATAGAAATCAGAAATACCAGTAAGAAAGGTTTTACGGCGCACTTCGCGGGGCGCAAACTCGCAGTAACTGAAGTCACTGAGCCTAGCAAACTGGTGGCAGAAGACTTAGAGGTTCAAAAGAAATTAGAGGTGCTGGCCTTGGTTGAAAAACTGGGTAACGTCTCTAAGGCTTCGCGTCAAAGTGGTGTATCGCGTGACACTATTTACCGTCACTTAAAACTGGTTAAGCAAGGTGGTGCTGATGCGCTAAAGCGGCAAGAAACACCTAACTTACGGCATAAAAACTGCGTGGATATGGCAATCGAGAAAGCGGTTGTCCAGTTCTCAATAGAGCATTCGTACCTTGGACAGCAGAAAGTGGCACTGAAGATGACGGAGGCTCTCGGAGTTAATGTAAGTACTGGCGGTGTACGTAGTATGTGGCTAAGAAATAATATGAATACCACTGCACTGAGAGTTGAAAGGTCACAGGCCTTGCAAGAATCGGCATAAAACATAGCCACTTTAGCAACTGGCTTAAATGCTGTTTATAAAAAAGTAATTATGGAATAGATTAATACCAGCAAAGCGAACGTCGCTAGTTATAGTATAGCTGCCAAAGAAGGTACATCGCTTAAACGCTCATTAACGACAATAATGTTGTGGTATGAGGAACGACTTGTTAAAGTGATTATGACAAAGTCGCTCGGTAATTAGATCGACAGTTTCCCTTGGTTGCCCAAAGTTTGAAATAATATCGTCTATCATCTCTCTACCCTTAAGTGAATGGGTATTCATTACGTTTCTTTCTTCATCATCCAGAGGACCGGGCTTCAATAGGATGCTATCAGGTATCGAAATTTTACCAATATCATGTAGTGGGGAAAACATAAAGATATGCTCTATGTATTCGTCATCTAATTTGTATTGTTCCGCTAATGATTGTGCAATGATACGGCTATAACGTGACATTCGGTCAAGATGACTGCCAGTTTCAGGATCACACAAGTGAGTGAAACTACTGGTTGTTTTTAGGGCGGCACCCATAACTTTCAAGGTCACGAATTCATTGGTAATCATGAGTGAAACCAGATGAGCATACACATCAATGTCACTTAGTACTTTTTCTGTAAAGACATCACTTTCATAAGAATTAAAAAATAAGAAGCCTATAAACTCGCCACCATGGAACATTGGTGTGGTATAGCTAGACGCATAACCTTGGCGTCCTATACGTTTGGTATGCTCCTGTTTTCCTTTATCAAACGTAACTAGTTTGTTAACGACACGTGGTCGGCCAATAGTCAATATTTCTTTGAGTGATGGTGCGTCATCCAACAATGCTTGATAATGTTTGAGGGGTTTATCTTCACCGCTGCTGTCTAAATATGTTTTTAATATACGTGTTTCAGGGTCGTAAAGAGTGATGGCAATACGCGCAATAAAATCGAATTTCTCGCTAATAGAACGATGCGCACTAATAAGCTTGTCTTTTAAGGGCAGATGTTTATTTAAGTCTTCAAGTGAATCATAGTGATCTAACATATTAGACGGTCTTTTGAAGTTTACAATAAGCAGTTTAATGCTAGTTCCGAAAAATCAATTCATTAAGTTGATATAGATTACATGTTTAATTTAATTGAAGCTTTTTTAGTATTTTTGTTAAGGGTGGATTGGAGTTATTGATGATGGGCTGTTATACTCACGTCACATTTTTATCGTCATTACTATATTAAAAGAACGATGGATGACTAACTATTTAGTCATCAGCATTTAAAGTTTTATGGCGGGGCTCCCCCCC
>RCMY010001357.1_pt1 | contig 23386 bp, 22 predicted proteins | sample 2041341 | NCBI WGS metagenome assembly RCMY01 (sample SAMN09708234, study PRJNA481090) | Marine sediment metagenome, whole genome shotgun sequencing project.
GCGATGATCGACAGCGGCCGGGTCGATCACGGGGCGACCCCCATTCCCGGCCCGGGGCTCGACGAACTTCTTCGTCATCGCTGAGTCGATGGGCGAGTAGCGGAGTTCCGAACTACGGTTTTCCCATGACCGATCTCGCCAAGCCACAGCAGCGCATCACCGCCTTCAAGTCCTTCGAGGAGTCGACAGCAGAAGACTGGGCGAAGATCGTCCCCGAATTGGCGCACACGCAGAACAAGGTGGCCGATCACGTCATGCATCTGCTGCGCAGCCTCGAAGCCGACATCGGTGGCTTCCCGGTCACCCGACTCGAGCACTCGCTGCAGACCGCGACACGCGCCGAACGAGACGGCCGAGACGAGGAATACATCGTCTGCGCCCTCGTCCACGACATCGGCGACACCCTGGCTCCGTACAACCACCCCGACATCGCCGCTGCGCTGGTGAAGGGCCATGTCTCCGAGGCCAACCACTTCATGGTGGCCAAGCACGGGATCTTCCAGGGCTATTACTTCTGGGACTACATCGGACTCGACGGCAACGCCCGTGAAGAGTTCCGTGACTCTCCCTACTTCGACTACACCGAAGAGTTCTGCGCCAAATACGACCAGACGGCCTTCGACGACACCTACAAGTCGAACCCGCTCGACTACTACGAGCCGATGGTGCGCAACATTTTCTCTGTCTGACACACTGGGTGGGTGAGCGCTTCTTCCACCAGGGTCGACAAATGGCTGTGGTCGGTCCGCGCCTACAAGACTCGAACCCAAGCGGGCGACGCCTGCTCCGCGGGAAAAGTGCTCGTGAACGGCGAGATCGCCAAACCGGCAACCAAGATCAAGGTCGACGACGAAGTGACCGCCAGGCGCCGAGATCGCACCCTGATCTATGGCGTGGTCGAGATCATCGAAAAGCGAGTGTCGGCGGCGAAGGCCGCCGAGTGTGTCGACGACCGATCACCGGCGCTTCCGCCACGTGACCCGGGAGACGTGGCGCTCGGAGCCTTCGCCCAACGCGAACGCGGGGCGGGTCGCCCGACCAAACGCGACCGTCGCGAGATCGAACGTCTACGAGGTGGCCATGACTGACATGACCAACGAGCGCACCGTCATCGGTGCCTGTCCACTCGACTGTCCCGATGCCTGCAGTTGGTTGGTGACCGTCGACCAAGTGGGCCGGGCCACCAAGCTTCGGGGAAATCCGGACCATCCGTTCACCAGGGGAGGCCTGTGCAAGAAGGTCAACCCGTGGCTCGACTACGCCGCTGATCCGGGGCGCTTGATGCACCCGATGCGCCGCGTCGGGGCGAAGGGCGAGGGCCGCTTCGAACAGATCTCGTGGGCCGAGGCGATCAGCGAGATCGCCGAACGCTTCGGCGAGACCATCGAACGTTCCGGCGGCGAGGCCATCTGGCCATTCGTCGGCACCGGCAACGTCGGCTGGATCCACGGATCAGGTGGCCCGCAGCGGCTGTGGAACCATCTCGGTGCGAGCCGGCATCAGGTCTCGATCTGTTCGGTGAGCGGGCACGTCGGGCTGGGCTACACCACCGGAACTGCCGCGGGTCTCGACCCCGAAGAAGTCGTCGACGCGGGAGTCGTCCTCATCTGGGGGTCGAACACCCTCGTTGCCAATCAGCACTGGTGGCCGTTCGTCGAGCAGGCTCGGGCCAACGGTGCCGAGATCGTCGTGATCGACCCGATCGCCAATCGCACCGCCCAACGCGCCGACCGCCACCTCGCCCTGGTGCCCGGCACCGACGGGGCCCTGGCGCTCGGACTCTGCAAGGCGCTGATCGACGAGGGGCATGTCGACAAGTCGTTCGTCGCCGAGCGCACCGCGGGCTACGACGCCTTCGCCGGTTCGCTGCAGGAGTGGACCATCGAGCACACCGCACGAGTCACCGGCCTCGACGAAGCCGACCTGCGTTCGCTCGTCGCCTTGCTCGGTGAGACGGTCGGTGACGACGCCACCCGCCGTCCCCTCTGCCTGAAGCTCGGTCAGGGCATGCAACGTCATGCCAACGGCGGACAGGCGGCTCGAGTCGTCTCGTGTCTGCCGGCGATCCTCGGTGCCTACGACACCCGCGGCGGTGGGCTGGTCTACAGCACCGGCGACAGCTACAAGCTGGCGTCGTTCACCTCCGATGCGCCTGCGTCGGCCAAACAGGCTCGTTCGTTGGCCACCACCAACCTCGGACACAACCTCAACGATCTCGCTGAACCGGTCGAGGCCATCGTCTTCTACGGTGCGAACCCGATGGTCTCGAATCCCGAGCTCGATCTCGTTCGTCGAGGACTCGAGCGCAACGACCTGTTCACGGTCGTGATCGACATCTATCAGACCGAGACGGCCGACTATGCCGATCTGTTGCTGCCGTCGACCATGCAGCACGAGCAGTTCGAGATGAACGACTCGTTCGCCCATCTCTACCTGAACTGGAACGAGCCGGCCGTCGAACCGCCGGGGGAGTGCCTCCCGCACACCGAGATCTTCCGCCGTATCGCCGCGGCGATGGGGTTGGATGCGCCGGAGTTGTACGTCTCCGATCTCGAGATCGCCGCATCACTGCTCGACACCGATGGCTATCGCTCGGCCGGTATCACGCTCGATCGTCTCCGGGCCGAGGGCTGGGTCCGCGTCCCCGACGCCGATCCGTACCGCCCCTTCGCCGACGGTTTCAAGACCGCAAGTGGGCGCTTCGAGTTCGAGAGCAGTCGGGCCGAACACGATGGTCATGGTCGACTGCCCAACTATCGACCTCCGCTCGAGACCAACGCCGATCAGCTCCGCCCCGGTGAGTACCACCTCGTCGCGCCGGCGAGCGAGTGGCACATCAACTCGGTGTTCGCAGGCACCGTCGTCACCTTGGGGAGAACCTCCGCCCCTCCGGTCTCGATCCATCCCGACGATGCGAAACACGACGGCCTGGTCGATGGTCAGTCGGTGTCGATGGTGAACAGTCGTGGCAGCTACTCGGCGAAACTGAAGATCGACGACCGCCTTCGTCCGGGTCTTGCCGCAACCACGAAGGGCTGGTGGCGGCAGGGAATGAACCGCACGGTTCGCGAACAGGACTCCGACATGGGTCGGGGCGCCGTCTACCACGACAACGTGGTTCGCATCGTCGCCAACGAGCAAGTGACAGACGAGCAAGTGGTAGAACAGGGTTCATGACGAACGACGGATCCGACGTCCCCGCCGGCTGGTACCCGACCCCCGACGGTCAGCAACGATATTGGGACGGCAGTGCCTGGACCGAGCACTTCGCCCCCGCAGCATCGGCAGGCACGAGCACGGTCACACCGGCGGGTTCGGCCATCGGTGCGATGCCGACCTCCGACGAGCGGACCCTGGCGATGGTCGCCCATCTGCTCGGTCTCTTTGCGACCTTCGTCGGTCCGTTGATCATCTACGCCATCAAGAAAGACGAGTCGCCGTTCATCCGCGACCAGGCCGCCGAGGCACTGAACTTCTCGATCTCGATGGCCATCTACTTCACGGCGTATTTCATCGTTGCGTTCATCTTGCTGTTCGTCCTGATCGGCATCGTCTTGTTCATCGCCTTGCCGTTCCTCGGCCTGGGCGTGGCCATCCTGCACATCATCGCCGCCGTTGCTGCGAACAAGGGCGAGTACTACCGCTACCCGCTGACCATTCGCTTCATCAAGTAGTCGCGAAGGTGGCCTTGGTGACTCGGCCGATCTCGTCGTGTGCCGCGGTCGCGAGCGACATCTGCTCCCAGCGGCTGACGAATCCGTGCACGACACCGTCGTAGCGGGTCATGTGGACCGGCACCCCGGCATCGGCCAGACGCTCGGCCCAGGCTTCGCCCTCGTCACGTAGTGGGTCGTATTCGGCGGTCTGGATGAGCGCCGGGGCCAGCCCACGCACATCGGCCGCTCGCATCGGGACGGCGTAGGGGTCGTCACGATGCTCGGTGGGGACGTAGTGATCCCAGAACCAGATCATGTCGGCCGTGGTGAGAAAGTAGCCCTCGGCGTTGTCGACCATCGACGGCCGAGCGAAGTCGGTGTCGATGCACGGATAGATCAGGAGCTGCAGTGCGAGCTCGAGCCCTTCGTCTCGGGCCCGAAGGGCGACCCCGGCGGCCAGGTTGCCTCCCGCAGAGTCGCCGGCGACCACGATCTTCGTGGGATCGCCGCCGAACTCACCCGCGTGGTCGGCCAACCAGCGGGTGGCGGTCCAGCAGTCGTCGTGCGGCGCCGGATACGGGTGTTCTGGAGCCAGGCGATAGTCGACGGAGACGAGAATGGCTCCGGTGCGGTCGGCGATTCGACGAGCGAGGCTGTCGTGACCGTCGATGTTCGACAAGACCCAGCCGCCGCCGTGGAAGAAGGCGATCACCGGCCGAGCGGTGTCGCCGATCGGTTCCGGTCGATAGATGCGGATCGGGATGTCGCCCCCGAGCCCGGCGATGACTCGATCCTCGACATGGTCCATGTCGTCGCCGGCCGGTTTCGGAGCTCGCTGGTAGTTGGCTCGTGCCTCGGCAGGCGTTCCTGCGCTCAGAGGAGGAACATCGAGGGCGGCGATGGTCTCGAGCACGGCGGCGACGTCAGGTTGGAGGGGCATCGGGTCATGCTGTCACCTCCGGCCGTTTGCGTCATTCTCGTCGCCCGACGATGCTGGAACGACTTTCTCGAAGGGGACACCACATGAGCAGCATCACCACCATCGACACCGGAACCGACGACCTGCTGGCCCACGTCGACGGCCACGTCGGGGTCCTGACCTTCAACCGGCCCGAACGTCGTAACGCCCTGTCCGAGGGCGTCTATCAAGGGTTCGCAACCGCGCTGCCGATTCTGCGTGACGACCCGCAGGTTCGAGTGGTGATGATCACTGGCAACGGCGGCGCCTTCTGTGCCGGTGGCGACGTGAAAGGCATGCACGAACGGCACAGCACCGCCGGCAACGGCGCGGCGCCGTCCATCGAGGAAAGTGTCGCCGGCCTTCGTCGGCGTCAACGTCAGGTGTCGCTCACGATTCACGAGTTCCCGAAGCCGGTGATCGCCGCCCTGCCCGGAGCAGCGGCCGGGGCCGGACTCTCGATCGCCCTGGCCGCCGACCTGCGGATCGCCACCGAGAAGGCGGTGATCGTGACCGCGTTCGCCAATGTCGGCGCCTCCGGCGATTTCGGTGGCAGCTGGTTCCTCACCCAATTGCTCGGTCCGGCCAAGGCGAAGGAGTTGTACTTCACCTCGCCCCGGCTCACGGCGCGGGAAGCGAAGGACCTGGGCATCGTCAACGTGGTAATGCCCGACGACGACTTCGGTGTGGCCGCACTCGACTATTGCCGGGCTCTGGCCGAACGTGCGCCGATCGCCCAGCGGTACATGAAGGAGAACATCAACCGTGCGTTGCACGTCTCCCTCGCCGACGCGCTCGATGCCGAGGGTGCGGCCATGGTCCGCACGATGAGCACCGACGACCACAAAGAAGCGGCAGCCGCCTTCGTCGAAAAGCGCAGTCCCCAGTTCAGGGGCAGCTGACCCTTGTCTGAGATCGAGGGAGCCGACGAGATCGAAGACGCCGACGAGCGAACCGTGCCGATGCCGGCGCCCGCTCGCCCGGGAGGGCGCGCGAACGGGTCGATCGTGATGGCCGCCATGGTCGGAATCTCCGAAGCGCTCGGGCTCGACAAGAAACAGGAGCAGGTCGCCGAGGCGTCGGCGGCCTCGGGCGAAGGCCTCGATCTCGACTTCGGCGACCTCCCATCGCTCGATTGAGTTCGTGTTCACGGGGTGGGTCCCATACTGAAGCATGAGTGAGAACCGACGAGACGTGCTGATCGATGCTGCCGAACGGGCAGCCCGATACCTCGACGAGGCCGCCGACCGGCCGGTGACTCCCGGTCTCGGGGCCATCACCGCGCTCGATGGATTCGACATCGACCTACCCGAAGGCTCGTCGACGGCAGCCGAGACCCTTGCCGTCCTCGATGCGCTCGGATCGCCGGCGACCGTGCGAAGCAACGGGCCGAGGTACTTCGGGTTCGTCACCGGCGGTTCGCTGCCGGCGACGGGAGCGGCGAGTGTCCTGGCATCGGCCTGGGACCAGAACGGCGCGCTGCCGGTCATGTCGCCCACGGCCTCACAGCTCGATCGGGTCGCCGCCCGATGGATCGTCGAGATCCTCGGACTCCCGTCATCCGCCGTTGCGAGCTTCTGCGGCGGTGCGTCGGTCGCCAATCTGACCTGCCTGGTGGCCGCTCGTGATGCCGTGCTCGCCCGAGCAGGCTGGGATGTTCCGGCACACGGGCTGATCGGCGCTCCGCCGGTCACCGTGATCGCCGGCGCCGAACTGCACGCCTCGATGTCGAAGGCGATCGCCATCGCCGGGCTGGGCCGAGACGCCACCACCCTGGTTCCCACCGACGATCAGGGCCGGATGCGAATCGAGGAGGTGCCGCCCGTGGAGGGACCGACCATCATCTTGATGCAGTCGGGCAACGTGAACACCGGCGCATCCGATTCGTTTGCTCGAGTCGAAGAGTGGCGTGAGGCGGGGGCGTGGGTCCACGTCGATGGCGCCTTCGGTCTGTGGGCGGCAGCGGCACCCGGACGAGCGGCACAGGTGGAAGGCGTCGCCGACGCCGACTCCTGGGCGACCGACGCACACAAGTGGCTCAATGTGCCCTACGACGCCGGTGTCGCGATCGTGGCCGACGGCAACGATCTCGCTCGCTCGATGCGCACCGATGCCGCCTATCTCGTCACCGATCCCGTCGGTTCCGTGACCCAGCGCCTGCCGATGCAACTCGGCCTCCAGATGTCGCAAGCCGCCCGTGGCGTGCTGGTGTGGGCTGCGCTGTATTCGCTCGGACGCTCGGGTGTCGCCGACCTCGTCGAGCGCTGCTGCTCGCTCGCCGAGCGGTTCGCCGTCGAGCTGGTGGCCGCGGGAGCGGAGGTGCCACACGAGGTGGGGCTGAACCAGGTGCTGGTGTCGTTCGGCGACGACGAGACGACCGACACCATGATCGGAGCGATCGCCGCCGACGGGACCATCTGGGCCGGTGGCACCACCTGGCAAGGGCGGCGCTGTCTCCGCCTCAGCGTGTCGGGTTGGGAGACCACCGAGGCCGATGTCGATGCGGCGGTCGATGCCATTCTGCGGATCTGGGACCGCCTCTGACCGGCCGATCGAGATGACTGTCACAGGTCGTCGTCATGATGGTCGGATGGAACTTCTCATCCTTGCCGTGATCGCTGCGTTCAGCGTCGGTGTCCTCGTCGGTATGGCGATCGACGCCGCTCGTCGTCGCTCGGCCCACGACGCACTCCAGGCAGAACTCGACTCCGAGCGCCGCCAGATCATGTCGGCGGCCGTCGCCGCCATGCGTCAGGAGCGGTCCGAGTCGTCCCAGTCGGCGCTCGACACCGCCATCTCGGTCGCGTCGTCGAAGCTCGGTGATCAACTCAGCGTCGGCAAGCACGTGATCGATCGCGAACGGAGTTCGGTCACCGACCAGGTCGGGCTGCTCACCGACGAACTCAAACGTGTCGGCGACCTCGTCCACGCCCTCCAGATCGAACGAGCCGAGCAGCAGGGCACCATCACCAACGGCATCGAGTCGGCCATGGCCGTCACCCGCGCCCTGGCCGACACCACCGAGTCGCTTCGTCAGGCCCTGGCCTCACCGAAGGCCCGCGGTCAGTGGGGTGAGCGCATGGCCGCCGACGTCTTGGGCGCGGCCGGGTTCATCGAGGGCGTCAACTACGCACGCGAGTTCCGGCTCGAGGGCGGGACCATCCCCGACTACACCTTCTTCCTGCCGAAGGGACATCTCGTCCACATGGACGTCAAGTTCCCCATCGACAACTACCTCCGAGCGATCGACACCGACGATGCCTCCGAGCGCGCCGCCCGCACCAAGGCCTTCGGAAACGATGTCCGCCAGCGAGTCAAGGAACTCGCCGACCGGTCCTACATCGATCCTGCAACCACCGTCGACTACCTCCTCCTCTTCATTCCCAACGAGAGCGTGTACGGCTTCATCCACCACAACGACCCCGATCTCATCGACTTCGCCCTCGCCCAGAAGGTGGTGCCATGCAGCCCCACCACCCTGTTCGCCGTGCTCGCCGTCGTACGCGAATCGGTCGATGCCTTCCTGGTCGAACGACGCAGCGACGAGATCCTGGCCGCGGTCGCCGGTGTGCGAGAACAGTGGGAGAAGTTCGGTGAATCGGTCGACAAGGTGCATCGCGGGTTGGCGTCGGCCAACGGGGCGCTCGACGAGCTCCGAGGCCCCCGGTCACGCCAGTTCGAGCGACAACTCGATCAGCTCGAAGCGGTACGCGATCGACGCCTGCTGTCGACACCGTCGTCATCCGACCCTGCCACCAGCGAACCGACCGAACGGTTCGACCGACGCAGCCCGGCAAAAGCAGGCCAGTGAGCCAGGCGAACGGCGGTAGCCTCGGGCCTCATGAGTACCCCTGTTCTCGTCGCTGTTGCCTGGCCCTACGCATCGGGGTCTCGTCACCTCGGTCACGTGGCCGGCGCCTACCTTCCTGCCGACATCTACGCCCGGCATCAGCGGATGCGGGGCGAAGAGGTGTTGATGGTGTCTGGTTCCGACGTGCACGGCACCCCGATCACCGTGCGGGCCGATGCCGAGGGCGTGACCCCGTTGGACATCGTCGACCGTTATCACAACGAGTTCCTCGAACAGTGGGAGATCCTGGGCATCTCGTGGGATCTCTACACCACCACCGGAACCGAGAACCATGCCAAGGTCACCCAGGAGATGTTCCTGGCCCAGCTCGAGAACGGCCACATCGACAAGCGCATCTCCGAGCAGTTCTTCGATCCCGAGGCCCAGCGCTTCCTGCCCGACCGCTACATCGAGGGCACCTGCCCCCACTGTGGGTTCACCGACGCCCGAGGGGATCAGTGCGACAACTGTGGCAAGACCTACGACGCCACCGAGCTGCTCGAGCCCCGATCGAAGATCTCCGGAGCAACTCCTGAGCTGCGAGAGACCGAACACTTCTATTACCGGTTCTCCGACTTCAACGAGCAGGTCCGAACCTGGCTGCAGAGCCGAGTGGGCTGGCGCCCCCACGTCCTGAACTTCGCCCTCGGGTGGACCGAAGAGGGCGAAGGCCTCCAAGACCGAGCGATCACCCGAGATCTCGACTGGGGCGTCGAGCTCCCCGTCGACGATCTCGGCCCGGGCAAACGCATCTATGTCTGGTACGACGCCGTCATCGGCTACCTGTCGGCCTCGAAGGAGTGGGCTACGGCCCAAGGCGATCCCGAGCTCTGGCGTCACTGGTGGGAGAACGACGACGCCCGGCACGTCTATTTCGTCGGCAAGGACAACATCCCGTTCCACTGCCTGTTCTGGCCCGCCCAGCTCATGGGCGCCGGAAACCTCCACCTCCCCGACAACGTGCCGGCAAACCAGTACGTCACCTTCAAGGGTGGCAAGGCATCGGCCAGCCGGGGCATCGGCCTCACGATCGAACAAGGGCTCGACCTCTTCGAACCCGACGCCCTGCGCTTTGCGCTTGCCGCCGCTCTGCCCGAGCAGTCCGACACCGAGATCTCGGTCGAAGAGATCGCCCGCCGCATCAACGAAGAGCTCGTCGCCACCTACGGCAACCTGGTGAACCGGGTGCTGTCGATGGTCCACAAGAACGGTGAGGGTGCCGTCCCGACTCCTGGCGAGTTCACCGACGACGATCACGCACTCCTCGCCACCGTCGATGCCGCGCTCGACGCCGCCGCCGACCACTTCGACGCAGTCGAGCTTCGGGCGGCGCTGCGCGATGCCATGGGTGCCGCACAGGCGGTCAACGGCTATCTCAACGCGAAGGAGCCGTGGAAGACCGTCAAGGCGGACCGTGAGCGGGGACTCACCGAACTCTTCGTCGCCCTGGCGGCGATCAACGGCGTTCGGGTCGCCTTCAGTCCTTTCCTTCCGTTCACCTCCGAGAAGCTCGACGCACTCTTGGGCCAACCCGACGGCTGGAAGCGAGTCGAGCTCGTTCCGGGCACACCGATCCCCAAGCCGGTTCCGTTGTTCGCCAAGATCGACCTCACCGAGCTCGAGGCAGAGGCACCGCCCGAGGCAGAGGCAGAGCCCGAGGGGTCCGACGCATGATCGACACCGACCCGATCGTCTGGTTCGACAATCACTGTCACCTCACGACCAACAAGCGGCCGGCAGCCGACGTCGTCGCCGAAGCGGCGGCCGACGGCGTGACCAAGTTGCTGACCGTGGGTTGCACAGTCGAAGACTCGCGTGAAGCCATCGCCATCGCCATGGAGTTCGACGGCGTCTATGCCACGGCCGGGGTGCACCCTCACGATGCCAAAGAGGGCATCGAGGGCCTCGCCGAGCTTCTCACCGAGCCGACCACCAAACACAAGGTGCTGGCCGTGGGGGAGTGCGGACTCGATTACCACTACGACCACTCACCTCGTGACATCCAGCGAGCGGTCTTCATCGAGCAGATCGAGCTCGCACAGTCGCTCGATCTGGCGCTGGTCATCCATACCCGAGAGGCCTGGGACGACACCTTCGAGATCCTCGACGAGGTCGGCATTCCCGAACGAACCGTCTTTCATTGCTTCACCGGTGGACCCGTCGAGGCCGAACGCTGCCTCGAGCGTGGCGCCTACCTCTCGTTCAGCGGCATCGTGACGTTCCCGAGTGCCACCGACCTCCAGGAGGCGGCCACGATCACGCCGCTCGATCGGTTGTTGGTCGAGACCGACTCGCCGTTCCTGACACCGGTCCCACATCGGGGCCAACCCAATCGCCCGGCCCTTGTGCCGCTGATTGGTGAAAAACTTGCGTTTTTGAAGGATTCTTCGATTTCCAACATCGCCCAGGTGACCTGGGAAAACGGTCGCAACCTGTACGGTACGTGAACGACCGGACACTGTAAGGTGTTGCGGTTTCATGACAACCGTCTTAGGTTCAAACCCGTGCGAAGCAGCCCTCCTGCTCCCGCGTCGCAATCTGCATACCGGCGAGACCACTCCTCGAGGATCAATCCCTTGGGTCTTGCATTGTGTGGGTTGGCAACGCTCGTCGCGATCCCCGTCCTGTTCTTCGGCCGTGGATCGTCAGTCGAGATCGACGCGTCGACAGCGATGGGTGGTGTCGGCCTCACCCCGGCATCCGCCGACGAAGCCGAGCTGACCACCACCGAGCCGCCTGCCACCGCAAGCTCGCTGCTCGAGACCGTCGATCGCAACAGCTTGCTCGACGGGGGAGCCGACCCGGCTGCCGCCCTGCAGCTCCAGCAGTCCGAAGACCCCGGCACGTCGACCACCATCGTGCTCCCGAGTCAGAGCAACTCGCCCACAGGACTCCCGTCGTCGAGCGGGTCGACCGCATCACCGCTGGTCGCCGCCGATTCGGGCGAATCGGCCCGCGAGACCGCCGAAGCTCGATCCGCCACGGATCCATCGCCCTCGTCCACCACTCCGACCACCGGTGCTCCCAGCACAGCCGCTCCGACCACTGCTGCTCCGACCACCGCAGCACCGACCACGGCCGCTCCCACCACAGCGCCACCGGCCACGGTGGCCCCCACCACGGCTCCGCCGGCCACCGAACCTCCCGTCGAGGCCGAGACCGCCCCAGCCGAGGCTGAGCCGGCTCCTGAGGTCGAAGCCGACACGTCGGGGCCCAGCGCCGCCGACTGGGAGGCACTGCGCCAGTGTGAGGCGTTCGGCAGCTACACCATCCAGAGCGCCAACGGCCTCTATCACGGCGCCTACCAGTTCGGTGTCGGCACCTGGAACGCCATCGCCTCCTCCGTCGGCCGGACCGACCTCGTCGGCGTGTTGCCGAGCGATGCGTCGCCGGCTGATCAAGACGCCATGGCGTTGGCACTCTGGAATCAGAGTGGTTGGTCCCCATGGCCGCATTGCGGCCGTGGACTCGGCTGACGTCGTCAGTGGCTCATCTCACCCGAACCCAGATTCGGGCCCTGCTCGAACGACATGACCTCGCGCCCAGTCGGGCGCTCGGGCAGAACTTCCTCTGTGATCCCGCGATGGTCGACAAGATCGTGCGACTCGCCGGTGTCGCCGAGGGCGACCGTGTCGTCGAAATCGGCCCGGGGCTGGGTTCGCTGACACTCGGACTGGCCTCGGCCGGCGCCTCGGTGCTGGCGGTCGAGATCGACCGGTACCTGGTTCCGGTGCTTCGAGAAGTGGTCGAGGGCCTCGACGTCGACGTCCGCAACGCCGACGCCATGACGCTGGATTGGGATGCCGAGCTCGGTGATCATGACTGGGCCGTGGTCGCCAACCTCCCGTACAACGTGGCAACGCCGCTCATCCTCGACCTGTTGGTCGCCCAACCGCAGCTGACGCGCTGGGTCGTGATGGTCCAGCGTGAGGTGGGGGAGCGGCTCGCCGCCGAACCGGGCGACAAGGCCTGTGGGATCCCATCGGCGATCGTCTCCTATTTCGGCACCGCCAAGGTCGTCGGCAACGTACCGGCGCAACTGTTCCTGCCCCAGCCGAAGGTCGAATCGGTGCTGGTTCGGATCGATCGCTCGCCGACGCCTCGGATCGACGCACCCTTCGATCGCTTCAGCCACTTGGTGCGCACGGGATTCGGCCAACGACGCAAGATGCTGCGACGCAGCCTGTCGGCGCTGATCGACGCCGACCGGATGTCCGACGTCGGGGTCGAGCCCACTGCCAGGCCCGAAGAGCTGACGCTGGAGCAATGGGGAGCCCTCGCCCGTCTAGGGTGATTTGGTGCCCGATTCTCGCTCCGCGTCGTTCGTTTCCGACGGCAAGCCGCTGGTCCTGCTCGCTCCGGCCAAGCTCACGCTGTCACTCCGGGTCACCGGTGTTCGTCCCGACGGTCTCCACCTGATCGACGCCGAGATGGTGACACTCGACTTCTGCGATCGTCTGACGGTCACCGAGGGTCTCGACGGTCTCGAACTCGTCGGCGCAGGCGACGACGTGCCGCTGGGCCCCGACAACTTGGTGGCCAAGGCGCTCTCGCTGGTGGGGCGGCGGGCCCACGTGTCGATCGAGAAGTCGATTCCCTCACAGGCCGGGCTCGGCGGTGGTTCGGCTGACGCTGCCGCCGTCTTGCGCTGGGCCGGATTCGACGATCTCGAAGCGGCCGCCGGTATCGGGGCAGACGTGGCGTTCTGCCTGGTCGGGGGGCGTGCTCGGGTGAGTGGCATCGGCGAACAGATCGAGCCGCTGCCGTTTGTCGAGCGCACGCTCACGCTGATCACGCCACCGGTCGCGTGTTCGACTCCGGCGGTGTACCGAGCGTGGGACGATCTCGGCGGGCCCACCGCACGCGACACAGTGAATGATCTCGAGGCTGCCGCCCTGGTGGTGGCACCCGAGCTCGCTCGGTGGCGCGACGAACTGTGGGAAGCCACCGAACAGCGACCGACGCTGGCGGGGAGCGGCTCGAGTTGGTTCGTCGAGGGCGCTCATCCGGGGTCTGGCCGAAGAATCGTCAAGACCACCCCGATGGGGTGGTCTTGAGGTCGATTGCTACCGCTCCCGGAACGAAGATGAGCGGACCGACCATCGACAGGAGTCGATGGCAAATCCCCCCGCCTGAGAACTCGGGCGGCGTTGCGATATGGAGTTTTTACTTCTTGTTACGACGCTGAACGCGAGTGCGCTTGAGGAGCTTGCGGTGCTTCTTCTTACGCATGCGCTTGCGGCGCTTCTTGATGAGAGATCCCATGAGCTGACGAATCGTAGCGCTCCGCCCCGGTAACCCCACGCACGGTCTGGACTCGATCTCGCCGAACTCGACTTCGTGGGGCGGGGAGGGAGTCGGCCGGGGGTGGCAATCCCGATACGGTGACCCGGCGGTGCGGTACGCACTCTTTCCCGGGTAGTTCAACTGGTAGAACACTGGACTTTGAATCCAGCCGTTGTAGGTTCGAATCCTGCCCCGGGAACGTCTGCTAAACAGGTCGACATGCGTGAGCAGGTCAGCCAAGGTCTCGGGTTCTCGGAGCGGAGCCTGTCGGCACTCGTGATCGCCACTGGCGGCGGCGGCCCGATCCGTTCCGAACGCCCGAAGTCGATCCATGTCCTCTGCGGGCAACCGATGATGGGGTACGTGCTCGACGCGCTCGCCGACGTCGGGGTCGAAACCGCGGTCGTGATCACCGGCCCCGGCGGCGATCGAGTCCGCGCGCGGATGGCCGATCACTCGACGTCGCTCGATGTCTCCTTCGTCGAGCAGCGCCACGACCGAGGAAGCGCCGACGCAGCTCTCGTCGGGCTCAGCGGCTTCGACGAATTCCTCGACGACGACGACCTCCTCGTGGTCCCGGCCGACCTCCCGCTCGTCGAGCCGGCGCATCTGCGGCTCCTGATCGACCAACACCGAGCCAGTGGGGCGGCGTGCACCGCGCTCACCGTGCCGGCCACCGAACGAGACCATCTCGTGGTCGGGCGAGATCGTCACGGCCGGGTCTCCGGCCTCGAACCTCAGGTTGCGGCCCTCGGTCGGGAGCTGCTCGACCCGGTACCGCTCGAAACCGTGGTCGGGGTCTATTGCGTCTCGCGGGGTCTGCTCGCCCCGGCAGTTCGTCGCACGCCGTTGGTCGGCCCCGACGGACGACAGGATCTGCACGCGGTGCTCGCCGTGCTGGCCGAGAGTGGCCATCGGGTCGAAACCACCCAGGTCGAACGGACATCGTCGCTGGTCCCGGTCGATTCGAGGCGAGAACTCGCAGCAGCCGAAGCCGATCTGCGACGACGCATCAACCACGCCTGGCTCGATCGTGGTGTCAGCATGGTCGATCCCGAACGCACCTACATCGACAGCACCGTGGTGCTGGGCGTCGACACCACCATCTTCCCGGGCACGTTGCTGCAGGGTGACACCGTCATCGGTGACGGTTGCGAGATCGGTCCCGACACGAGGCTCGACCGATGCCTGGTGGGGGAGGGATCGGTGGTCGAGAAGACCATGGCTCGCCAGGCGACGATCGGTGAGCGGTGTCGTGTCGGCCCGTTCGCGGTCCTGGAGGCCGGATCGCGTCTGGAGAATGGCACCGTGACCGGGCCCTTCTATGCTGCTACATCGGAGCAAGAGCGCGGGGACGACCTGCGGCGTGCTGCGAGCTTGGACACCTGAGCCCCTTCGCGCGACATTCTCACCGAGCCCGAGTCCCTCCTCGAGCGCGAGTTCCCCATCGAGTGGAGTGCGAAACCATGGAAGCAGTCACGACCAAGACCCTTCACCTGTTCGCTGGTCGGCACAACGCCGAGCTCGCCGACGCAGTGGCGGATGCCCTCGGGATCTCGGTCACCCAGGCTCATCTGAGCCAGTTCGCGAACACCGAGACCCACTGCCGATTCTCCGAGTCGGTTCGGGGATCAGACGTCTTCATCATGCAGAGTCACGGTGCGCTCGACGGGCAGTCGATCAACGATGCCGTCTTCGAGCACCTGATCATGGTCGACGCTGCCCGTCGAGCATCGGCCAAGCGAATCACCGCCGTGATGCCCTTCTACGGGTACGCCCGCCAAGACCGCAAGTCCGAAGGTCGCGAGCCCATCACGGCACGACTGATCGCCGACCTCTTCGCTGCCGCGGGGGCATCTCGCCTGGTCTCGATCGACCTTCACAGCGGGCAGATCCAAGGCTTCTTCAACGGTCCGGTCGACCACCTCACGGCGATGCCCGTGCTGGTTCAACACCTGAAGACCTATGGCGACAACCTGGTCGTGGTGTCGCCCGACGCCGGCCGGGTGAAGGTGGCCGAGCGCTACGCCCAGCAACTCGATGCCGACCTCGCCATCGTGCACAAGCGTCGTGTGCACGGGGTGAAGAACGCCGTCGAGGCCAAGGATGTCGTCGGTGAGGTCGAAGGTCGAGACTGTGTGTTGATCGACGACATGATCGACACCGCGGGCACGATCTGTTCGGCCGCCGAACTCTTGATCGAGCGGGGGGCTGCCAGTGTCACCGCAGCCGCCACGCATGGGGTGTTCTCCGGGCCGGCCATCGATCGCCTCAAGAACTCGGTCCTCGATCGGGTGGTGGTCACCGACACCCTGCCGATGCCGGCCGAAAAGCAATTCGACAAGCTCGAGGTCCTTTCGGTCGCCCCTCTGCTGGCCGACGCCATCCGGGCCGTCTTCGAAGACACCTCGGTCAGCCGAATCTTCGACGGACAGAACCAGAACTGACCAGGGCGGGGTGTCGGCCGGGGTGGGGCTCCACGTTCCGCCCGCTAGGCTCCCACGCTTGTACTTCTGCCCCTCCGCGGGCACCGTGAGACCGCAATAGAGGATCCACTCATGTCGACTGTCGTCGCCAGCACAAGCAATCGCGAAACCGGCACTGGCCCGTCCCGCCGTATTCGTGAAGAGGGCAACATTCCCGGCGTGGTGTATGGCCTCGGCCAAGACCCCGTCACCGTGTCGGTCGGCTATGCCGAACTGCGCGACGTCCTCAAGGGCCCGGCCGGTCTCAACACCGTCTTCAGCCTCGACATCGACGGCACGCCGACGCCCGTCATTCTCAAGGAGTTCCAGCGCAACCCGGTGAAGCGCACCGTGGTCCACTGCGACTTCCTCCGTGTCGACAACAACGTCCCGGTGAAGGTCACCCTTCCCGTGCACGTGGTCGGTACGCCCACCCAGATCCTCGACTCCGGCGGCATCGTCGAGCAGAAGATGTTCCAGATGAGCGTGAAGTGCGCCCCGAACCTCATCCCGATCTCCCTCGAGGTCGATGTCTCGGACCTCACCCCTGATGCCCGCATCTCGGTCGGCGACATCCCACTGCCCGAAGGCGTCGTCGCGCTCATGAGTGATCGCATCACCGTGGCTGCCCCGGTCGTCACCCGTGCCTCCAAGATGGCCGACGAAGAAGACGCCGAAGCAGCAGAGGCCGCCGCAGCCGACGCCGGCGCCGCTCCGGCCGCGGAAAGCTCCGCAGACTCCGAGTAGTCTCGGTAATGGCCCTCCTGAAGCGACTCGCCGGAGAACCCCCTCGCCGGGGGACTCCTGCCGAACTGCTGGTTGTCGGCCTTGGCAATCCCGGCACCGAATTCGACGGCACCCGACACAACGTCGGAGCCGAAGTGGTGGCGATGCTTGCCGACCGACACGGCAGCGGGCTGTCCAAATCGAAAGAGCGAGCGCTGAGCGCCGAGGTCCGCATCGACGGTCACCTCGTCGCTCTCGGTTTTCCCCAGACCTACATGAACCGCTCGGGCGAATCCGTGCGGATGATGACCCGGCGCTACGGCATCGAAGACGGTGCCGCGCTGATCGTCGTCCACGACGAACTCGACCTCGGCGTCGGACGCCTGAAGCTGAAGCAGGGTGGAGGCTTGGCCGGTCACAACGGGCTGAAGTCGATCACCCAGCACGTGGGAACCACCGACTTCGTCCGGCTGCGCATCGGGGTCGGCAAACCGCCGGCGTCACAGGTCGGCCGTGATTGGGTCCTTCGCCGGCCGGGCAAGGAAGAACGGGTCGAACTCGACGTCTCGATCGCTCGTGCCGCCGATGCCGTCGAACAGTTCCTTCGCGAAGGTCTCGACTCCACGATGAACGTCGTCAACCGGCGCGACGTCGACTGATCGCCACCGATGCCGGGGTGACCTGGCAAACTGTGGACATGAGGAGACGACTTCGATGGCCGTGAAGCGCCTACTCGCCATCGTGGCAGCCGTGGCAATGGTGGCCGGAGCCCTGGTGTTCCGCCAGTTCCTCGACGACGGAGGCGACCTCTCACTCGGCGGCGCACGTTCGACGATCTTCTGTGATCAGGCGCTGGCCGACGCGTGTGCCGAGACATTCGGGTCCGCCGATCTGACCATCGAGGCGCCGGGCAAGACACTCGACCGACTGCTCGACGACACCGACGACGGCCCGGTGGTGTGGATCGCCGCCGACCTCTGGTTCGACATCCTCGACAGCGAACGCACCCGTTTGAACCGGGGAGCAGCAGCCACCGACACCTCCGACCCACTGGCACACACCTCGTCGGTCCTGTTCGGCGACGTGTGTGACCCAGCGGCCTGGGCCTGCTTCAGGTCGCTCGATTCCGCGACCGACGTTGGCCTGGATTCGCTCGACAGTTCGTCAGGTATGGCGGCCTACTCACAGATCGTGGCGGCCGAGCTCGGTACCCAGCAGTTTGCAGCCAACGACTTCTCGTCGGCGTTCGACGAGTGGCGACGTACTCTCCGAGGGCAGACGACCTTCAGTCCACAACCGGTGATCGACATCTTCCTCACCCGACCGGGAACCTATGACCTGATCGCGACCACCATGGCCGAGGCGAGTGACCTCGGTCGAGGTGACACGGCGCTCGTTCCTGCCGAGGACGGACCCGATCTCCAGATCCGAGCTGTCGCCTTCGACGATGCGCGGCTTCCAGGCGCACTCGACGATCTCGGTGATGCGCTGGTCGATCTCGGCTGGGACGACGGAGCAGCAACAGATTCCGAGCGTCCCTCGGGTGGCGCCATGCAGGCGCTACGACAATGAGGGAACCTGCGCCCATGACTGCGCCGTTGAGAGATCACGCACCACTCGCTGAGGGAGAGTATTGATGCAGCACACGAAACGATCGATCGCCGGGAGCGCCTTGCTGGCGCTCGCGATGGGCGCATCCGCCTGTTCGATTCCCGGCGGCGATGCGGCCGACGGCCCCGGCGACTGTGTCGCGGTCTACGCCGCGGTGTCGTCGGAGAAGATCCGGCTGATGACCGATCTGGCCGACGAGTTCAACGACTCCGACGCCGAGATCGCCGATGGCACCTGCATCTACGTCGAGGTGCAGTCGAAGGCTTCCGGCCTGGGAGCTCAGCTGCTCGTCGAGGGCTGGGACGAACTGGCCGACGGCCCGAGGCCGGTGATCTGGTCACCTGCGTCCAGCGCCTGGGGTTCGGTCGTGAACCAGCAGCGTGCCGATGCCGGCGCGGCGCCGATCGTCGGCGACGGGGTGCCGTTCATGGTGACCCCGCTCGTGATCGCAATGCCCGAACCGATGGCAACGGCACTCGGCTGGCCCGACACGCCGATCGGCTGGTCCGACATCCTGGAACTCTCGACCGACGATGAAGGATGGGCCGCCTACGGTCATCCCGAATGGGGCGAGTTCCGGCTGGGCAAGACCAACCCCAACTTCTCCACGAGTGGTCTGTCCGCACTGATCGCCCAGACCTATGCGGCCGCTGGCAAGACCGACAATCTGAGCACCGAGGATCTGAACCGGGCCGATGTTCGTGCGTTCGGTGAGGGCGTCGAGTCGGCGGTCGTCCACTACGGCGACACCACGCTCACCTTCATGAACAACTGGTACAAGGCCGACCAGCGTGGCGCGGCGCTCGGCTACGTGGCGGCGGCAGCCGTGGAAGAGAAGTCGGTCATCGACTACAACTCGGGCAACCCCGACGGAAAGCTCGAGGCGGGCGAAGAGGCCCGGCCGCCGAAGGTGAAGCTGGTCGCCATCTACCCCGAAGAAGGCACCCTGTACTCCGACAACCCCCTGTTCGTCGTCGACGACGAGTGGGTCTCGGCCGAGCAGGCAGAGGGCGCACGCTCGTTCATCGACTTCGTGCAGCTCGAGGAGAACCAGCAGAAGGTGCTCGAGTTCGGCTTCCGGCCCGGCAACCCTCGTGTTGCGCTCGCCAGCCCGGTGTCGGCCGAGTTCGGCGTCGACCCGGCCCAGCCCTCCGACCTGCTCGGTGTGCCCGACCCCGAGGTCATGACCGGGCTGCTCGACCTCTGGCAGTCCCAGCGCAAGGGTGCACGAGTCACGTTGCTGCTCGACGTGTCCGGCTCGATGGGCGACAACGGCGGCGACGGCAAGACCAAACTCGAGCTGGCGAAAGAGGCCATCCTCGGATCGCTCGACGAGTTCGCTCCCGACGATGAAGTGGCGCTGGTGACCTTCACCGACGAGGCCCGGTCGGGTGAGCCGCAGATCGTCGAGATCGTTCCGTCTGGAGCGTTCTCGAGCAACAAGGCCGCCATCGAGCAGAGTCTCGGCGGGCTCTTCCCCCAAAACGGCACACCGCTCTATCAGGCAGCCCTCGAGACGTACGAGGTCGCACTCGACACCTATGACCCCGAGCGGATCAACGCCATCGTGATCCTGTCCGACGGCGCCAACCAAGACATTCAATTCTCTGACGACGACGAGCAGTTGGCCGAGCTGTTGGCTGCGCTCTCTCGTGGAAGCGAAGGTCAGGGGAGCAAGCCGGTCCGGGTGTTCCCGATCGCCTATGGCGAGGGTGCGAGTTTCGACGTGTTGGAGGCGATCGCCGACGCTGCCTCGTCGGCGGTCTACGACGCCAGCGATCCACGGTCGATCAACAAGGTCTTCGCCGAAGTGATCTCCAACTTCTGATGAGCTTCCGAGACCGCTTCTTCACCAAGCCCGTCGCCGAGGCGATCATGAGCCCGTTGGGCATCGTCGGGCTCGGCGCCGGGACGGCAGTCGGTGTGGTCGTCGGCCTGCCCATCGCCGCGGCAGCGTTCGTCGGCGTCGGTGTCTGGGGAGCCCGAGTCGGTATGGCGATCCCCCGGGGACCGGTGAAGGAACGCATCGACCTGCGGACGGTCTCCGGCGCCTGGCAAGACTTCGTCGACGAGGCGCTCGGGGCCGAGAAGCGGTTCGAGCTGGCGGTCGAGCGCACCAAGCCAGGGCCGGTGCGGGATCGGCTCACCGCGCTCGGCGAGCGGATCGAGCGGTTCGTCGCCCATTCGTACCGAGTGGCCCAGAGCGGGCAACAGCTCAGCGAGGCCCGAGCACTGATCGACAACGACGGCATCGTTCGAGATCTGGCCGCCCTCCAGGCCGGGGCGCCACCGATCGAGGGTTCTCACCAGGCGAAGGCGATCGACGCCCTGCAGTCGCAGCTCGCAACGGCTCGTCGTCTCGACGACACCATCGCCTCGACCAGGTCACAACTTCTTCTGCTCGATGCTCGCCTCGACGAGCTGGTCACGAGATCGATCGAGCTGTCGGTCACCGGTGGCGACGCCGAGTCCCTCGGCAGTGTCGAGCGTGACCTGCAAGACGTCGTCGACGAGCTCGAATCGGTCCGGTTGGCGGTCGAAGAGACCGGCTGAGGTCGCTACCGGGCATTGTGTGGATGTCGTGGAGATCGGGGGACTGATCACCACTCTGCGTGCCGGGACGGTAGTTTTGGAGCGTGCACCTCCGCCACGTCTCCAGTCTGACCGCTCGCATCGTGGCCATTCCGTTCGTCGTTGCGCTCGTCGTGCTGCTGCTCAGCGATCGGGCCCCCGGGCTGACCGAGGCAGGGCTACGCAAGAGTGTCGTCATCGGGCAGAAGGTCGAGGGGCGCACCGGGGTCGACCTCCTCGACCGGTCGGATCTGCCGTTCAGCTGGGAGCAGGTCGGACACTTCGGGCTGTGGGCGGTCGCGGCGCTCATGGCCTACAACCTGTTCGCTCGTCGGGCCTCGTTGGTCCAGATCGCCTGCGGCGTGTTCGCCCTGTCGGCAACCTTCGAGCTCGCCCAGTTCTTCTTCACCTCGACTCGTCAGCTCGAATGGGGAGACCTGGCGGTGAACGGACTCGGGGTGCTGCTCGGCGTCGCTTCGGCAACGATCGTCGACCGCATCCGACGCCCGGCCGAGGCTGCCCGTAGCATCACTGGGTGAGTTTCGCCGCACTTCCCCGTCTGGTCGCCGAAGACCCGGCGATCAACCGCATCATCGGTCGAGCCTCCTCGGTGCTGGCCGTGCCCGACCCGGCTCGCGCCATTGCGCTGGCGGCGATCGCCGTCGGGTCCGACCGCAGACCGCTGGTCGTCGCCGTGCCGACCACGGCCGACGCCGACCGTCTGGCGAACGACCTGCGTGTGTTCGTCGGTGAATCCGAGGTCTTCTCGTTCCCCGCATGGGAGACGCTGCCGTTCGAGCGGGTGAGCCCGTCGATCGAGGCGATGGGCCATCGCCTCCGCACCCTGTGGTATCTCCGCGATCCGGAACGCAGCCCGCGCATCGTGGTTGCACCGGTTCGTGCCCTGGTGCAACGGCTCTCGCCGCACGTCGACGAGATCGAACCGGTCATCGTCGCTCCCGGGCTTCAGCTCGATCCCCAGAAGCTGGTCGAAGATCTGGTCGGCGCCGGCTATCGGCGAGAGGCCCAGGTCGAACACCGTGGCGAGGTCGCGATCCGTGGGTCGATCGTCGACGTCTTTCCCTCGACCGCCGACGGTCCGATCCGAATCGACCTGTGGGGCGACGAGGTCGAGCGCCTCAGCCGATTCACCGTCTCGGATCAGCGTTCCACCGACGACCTCGAGCGGATCGAGATCTTCCCCTGTCGAGAGCTGCTGCTCACCGACGAGGTGAGGCAGCGAGCCGAGGAACTGATCAGCGCCGAGCCGTGGGGACGCGAACAGTGGGAGCGGCTCTCACAGGGTCTGGTCTTCGATGGCATGGAGTCGTGGCTGCCGTGGCTCACCGACGACGATCGAGTGCTCCCCGACGTGCTCGGCACCGATGCGATGGTCGCGCTCGTCGAACCTCGCCGAATGCGAGATCGAGGCAAAGATCTCCTCGCCGAAGAAGCCGACCTCGCCGACACCCTGGCCCGCACCTGGGGCGCGGTCGATGCCGAGGACCATCACGACTTTCCGCGACTCCACATCGGGTTCGAGCGGATTCTGGCCAAGACCAAGGCCCCGGTCATCACCCTCACTGCCGTGCCAGAAAGCCCCGACGTCGCCGTGCTCGAGGCATCAGGGTGGGACGCTCCGGGGGATGCCCTGGCTGGCCGCCTGCACAAGGTCCTCGACGACGGCGCTCGACTGGTGATGACCGCCGGCGGCGCCGGATCGGCCGATCGTCTCGTCGAGCTGCTGAACGGATGGGGCCTGCACCCGAAGCGTCACGAGTCGGTCGATCAGTCGACGCGCACCACGGCGTTCACACCCGGCGGACACCTCATCGTCGGACCGCTCGAGCGCGGGTTCTACCTTCCGTCGGTCGGGCTCGGCATCATCACCGAACACGAGCTCACCGGTCGCCGCCGCGCCCACCGCAAGGCTCGGCCGAAGAAGCGCCAGACCGACGGCTTCTTCGACGATCTCGCGCCCGGCGCCTATGTCGTGCACCACCAGCACGGTGTCGGTCGATTCGCCGGCATGGTCAAGCGCTCGATCGGCGGAAACGACCGTGACTACCTCATGCTCGAATACCGCGGCGACGACAAGCTGTACGTTCCGAGCGACCAGATCGACCTCATCCGCCACTACACCGGTGGTGACTCGCCGTCGCTGCACAAACTCGGTGGTGGCGAGTTCGCGAAGTCCAAGGCCAAGGTCCGTTCTGAGGTCGCCGAGATCGCCCAGGAGCTCGTCGTGCTCTATCAGCGGCGA
>RCMY010001358.1_pt1 | contig 23382 bp, 26 predicted proteins | sample 2041341 | NCBI WGS metagenome assembly RCMY01 (sample SAMN09708234, study PRJNA481090) | Marine sediment metagenome, whole genome shotgun sequencing project.
GTGGTCGGCCCAAAAGACCTGCCCGGCATGTTCCGCACGCTGGGTCAATTCACCGCCAAAATGCGGCGGATGGCGCGGGAGTTTTCGCGCGCCATGGAAGATGCCGCCGATGAAAGCGGAATAAAGGAAACGGCGTCCGATCTGCGCAATATGGCGAATCCCAGAAGGATGGGGCTGGACGCGATCAAGGATGCGGCCAAAGAAGCCGCCGACGCGTTCGATCCGACCAAACCAAGCAAAAAGGCCAAGGATATCGGGCCTGAAACGGCGAAACTGGCCGAAGATCGTGCTGACGCGGCGCGGGCAGCCCGTGAGAACGCGACGGCCAGTGCGGCGAAGTGGAAAAAGCCCGGGGCCAAGGCTGCGGACGCATCTGAAGCGCCTGCCAGTGCACCTGAGACTGCACCTGAGACTGCGCCTGAGACTGGGCCCGAGTCCAATCCCGAGCCGCCCAATCCCGAACCGTCTTCCGAGCCGAAGCCGGAGGCTGGCACATGAGCGAAACGAACTCCGACGAGATGGCCGGAAGCGCCGCCCCTCTGATCGAGCATCTGGCCGAGCTTCGTACCCGTTTGATCCGGTCTGTCATCGCTCTTTTGATTGGGATCTGCGTGTTTTTTATCCCCGTGCAGGGCGACTTCATTGCAGAGCATATTCTTGAATTTATGCTACAGCCGATCGAGCAAACACTGCGCGATCTGGGCGACCCATCCCCGACGCTGCAGTACACAAGTCCGCAGGAATACCTGTTCACGCTGTTCCGCATTTCGATGGTGTTCGGCTTTGCCCTCGCGTTTCCGGTCATTGGCTACCAGCTTTGGCGTTTCGTGGCCCCCGGCCTTTATCGCACTGAAAGATCGGCGTTTTTACCGTTTTTGGTTGCCTCGCCTTTGATGTTCCTCTTGGGGGCGTCCTTTGCGCATTTCGTCGTCACACCGCTTGCCATGTCGTTTTTCCTCGGATTTGCCGACGTCAGTTCAATCTTTGCCAATCTCTTGTCGGGGGCGGCGAATGACCTGCCAGAAGGGGCCGCAGTGGTGCCGGAAACCCAAGACGGCCTACGGATCACTTTCTTTGGTAAAGTGAACGAGTCGCTGGGTATTTCGCTCACCTTCATCATGGCATTTGGTTTGTGTTTCCAACTGCCGGTTCTGCTGACGCTTATGGGCAAAGCCGGTCTGGTTTCGGCGCGTGGCCTTGCAGATATGCGCAAATATGCCGTCGTCGCCATCCTTGTTTTGGCAGCACTTGTCACGCCGCCGGATGTCGTGACGCAAGCCATTCTGTTCGTCGTAGTTTACGGACTTTATGAGATCTCTATTCAGCTGGTGAAGCGGGTCGAGAAAAAGCGCACCCAGAAATTGCGCGAAGAGGGCATTCTGGACGAAGACGAAGAGCTTTACGGTGACGCCGATGCCGACGAGGACGACGCGAAGTGAGCGATCCGATGGAGCGTATCGCGGCGGCGTTGGAACGGATGTCGCCCGCGCCACTTGAGGCCCCCGATTTTGACGGCTCGGATGCGTTTGTGTGGCACGTTTCACCCGACCGACTGGACCCGGTGTCGAACGTGAACCGCGTAGATCTCGACTTGCTTGTCGGCATTGATCGCTCGCGCAACACTCTGTTAGAGAACACGCGCCAGTTTGCGCGCGGGCTGCCTGCGAACAACGCGCTGTTGTGGGGCGCGCGCGGCATGGGGAAATCGAGCCTTGTGAAGGCGGCGCATGCGGCTGTTCTGGGAGAGGGTCTCGCCCTGAAGATCGTCGAAGTACAACGCGAAGATCTGCCGTCCGTGGGACGACTTTTGAACCTGTTGCGCGCCTCTGACGCACGGTTTTTACTGTTTTGCGATGATTTGTCGTTTTCGCATGATGACCAGCACTACAAGTCGCTGAAGGCGGTCCTGGACGGCGGCATTGAGGGGCGGCCTGACAACGTTGTGTTTTATGCCACGTCCAATCGCCGCCATCTGATGCCGCGCGATATGATCGAAAACGAGCGCCAATCCGCGATCAGCCCGTCTGAGGCTGTCGAAGAAAAGGTGTCGCTGTCGGATCGCTTTGGGCTGTGGCTTGGGTTCCACCCTTGCACGCAGGACGAATATCTTGAGATGATCGACGGCTATTGCGCGGCCCACGGATTGGACGTTTCGGCGGATGAATTGCGGGCTGAAGCGATTGAATGGCAGGCGACAAGAGGGGCGCGTTCGGGCCGTGTAGCCTGGCAGTTTTTCGTCGATCTGGCCGGTCGCAGGGGTGTTTCCATCTGATAGTGCGCCGACTGCGTCGTCGCGGTGAGGCCGCCCGTTCCGGGCGGCCTGAAGATAGGTATTTTCAAAAGGGTGAAGCAGCAGGGCCGGGGCCCCTTTGCCCTTAGTTCAGGTAGGGGATCGGGTCGACGCTGTCGAAGCCTTCGCGCACCTCGAAGTGGAGGAAGCTTGGCGAGGCATTGCGCACTTCGGCGATCTTTTGCCCCCGCACGACTTTGTCGCCTTTTTTCACGGTGATGTTCTGCACGCCGGCATAGACGGTGAGCAGGCTTCCTTCGTGGCGCAGCACGAGGATCGGCACTTGATCCGTGTCGCGGGTGATCGCGGCCACGGTGCCATCATCTGCGGCCGCGATGGCGGTTCCAACGGCGGCTGAGATGCCAATGCCTTCGCTTTCGCCCTTTTTATAGGGGCGCACGATACGGCCCTGTACCGGCATTCTTAGGCGTGAGGTGTCGGAGGCGGCGGTTTGTTGTGGCGACAGGTCTGTGGCGGCGGGACGCGTTGCCGGTGCCGGGGTTGCGTCTGTGGTGGGAAGCGGCGCCGCGGCGGATGGCGGGGTCGGCGCGGCGGAGCCGACGCCAGGGGCTTCGACGGGCGCGATTACGGCGACCTCGACGGCGGCTTGCGACGCTTTCACGGGGATCAGTAGGTACTGGCCTTCGCGCAGAGCAAGGTCCGCGCCAAGTCCGTTCCATTCGGCAAGCGAGGCCACCGGCACGTCATAAAGGCGCGCGATTGAAAACGCGGTTTCACCCGGTGCCACGAGGTGGCGTGTTGGCTGTCCCGACTGCGCCGCGCGCGGTGTGCCTTCTGCGCGGTCGATGGCGGTGCCTGCGATGGTGGCAACGTCGAAAGTGCCCGCACCCGCCGTACCTGCACCCGCCGTGCCAACGGCCGAGGGCAGGGCGATAATCTCACCGGTGCGCAGCGCCACGTTTTGCGGGATCGCGTTGAAGCTGGAGAGCGCGTCCGCAGACGCCCCGATACGGGCTGCGATCGTGCCGACTGTATCACCGCGACGGGCCACCGCGACCTGATAGTCAGGGTATGTGATGACGCCGTTTGCATCCGGTTGTGGAGCGGCGATCACCGCATTGCGGGCCGCGTCCGACGTATCGAACTGTCCAGCCCCGCCTCGCAGGTCAGGGTCAAAGGCGCCGATGGTGTCGCAAGCCGAAAGCGACAGCGCTAACGCACTAACCCCCAAAAGCCGAACGGAAATCCCTGTAGGTGTCATTGCTCAATCCTCACACTTGCGCGCCCGCCCTCTTATTTACCGGGGCTCGGCGCTTTGAAACTCATGTCGGGCGCTAATCCTGCCCCAACCCCTCGACGAGAGGCACAAACCGCACCGGGCGCAATTCGTCGTAGTCAAATCCTGTTTCGGTGCGCGTCACCTTAATCAGGTGCTGCACCGCGTCTGATTGCCCGACCGGTACGATCATAATACCGCCTGTTTTCAATTGTGCCAACAAGGGTCCGGGCGGGTCTTCTGCGGCTGCGGTCACAAGGATGCGATCAAACGGCGCTTGTTCGGGCAATCCATGGCTTCCGTCGGCGGGAAAGGCGGTGATATTCGTTAATCCAAGCGCGTCGAAGATGACTTGGGCTTCGCGCACCAACCGCTTGTGGCGGTCTACAGTGTAGACGCGGCGCGCAAGGTGACTAAGGATGGCCGCCTGATAGCCAGAGCCGGTGCCGACTTCCAGAACTTTATCGCGCGGCTGAATGTTAAGGGCTTGGGTCATCAAGCCGACCACCGAAGGCTGGCTGATGGTCTGGCCACAGGCGATGGGCAGGGGCATATCCTCGTAGGCGCGCTCGGCGAAGATGCCTTTTACGAACGCGCCTCGGTCGACCTTTTCCATCGCATTCAGCGTTGCCTTGTCCATCACGCCACGTTGGCGCAACTGGAACAGGAATTGCATCTGACGCTCGGCGATCTCCTCGCTCATTCAAGCCGCTCCCGAAGGGTGTCGAGCACGTCGTGCGCCGTTAGATCCGCCTGAAGCGGCGTGACGGAAATGTAACCGTCGAGGTTCACGGCGGCGTCCGTGCCAGGATCGGTGGGCACATTCTGCGGGCCACCTTTGACCCACAGGAACATCCGCCCGGAGGGGGCCAAATGCGGTTCGGTCGAAAATGATGTGTCACGCCTGAAACCTTGTGCCGCGACCTTGATGCCCTTCACGTTCGCCGCCGAAACCGGCGGGAAGTTCACGTTGTAAAAGAGCCGGTAATCGCGGTCGTCCCAAATGCCGTTCCTAAGCAACCGCCGCACCGTGTCGATCCCGTGAACGGAGGCGGCCTCGAACGGGTTGTCCAGCGTATTGTTGTCGGGGCCGTAATATTGCGACAGAGCAATCGCTGGCAGGCCTTGCAAAGCGGCCTCCATCGCCGCTCCGATGGTGCCGGAATAAAGCACGTTCTCTGCCGAGTTATTGCCCCGGTTCACGCCCGACAACACCAGATCGGGCGGCGTGCCCTTCAACACCTGATGCAAACCCGCCAACACACAATCCGCAGGCGAACCTTCGGCGGCAAACCGGCGCTCGGCCATCTGGATGAGCATGGTGGGGTGGGTGTAGCTGATGCAGTGGCCGACGCCCGATTGCTCGAACGCCGGGGCCACGACCCAGACTTCACCGTCGGGCCCGGCGATCTCTGCGGCGATGTCTTCCAACACGCGTAAACCCGGCGCGTTGATGCCGTCGTCATTGGTGATCAAGATACGCATCTGATGCGCCCCGCTGGCCTGTTTTTCTAAGCTTTAGGTCAGTCGCGCCGTACGGGCAAGGCAAGTGCCCGACTTGCCGCGTCTGAAGTTGATATTTCGAGCGATTTAGGCCTTTGACAGGCCCTCAAGGATGATCCGCGCGGCCTCGGCCGGTGGCGTCAGCACCGCGCGGTCTTCGCCGGGGAAGAACCGCGCCCGTGTCGCGGTCGGCATCGGCTCCGGCGTGACGATGCGCACCCGAGGTCCGGTTTTCGCGGTCTCGACCTGCCAGCTTCTGGCCAAAGCCATCTGCGCCGCCTTCGTGGCCCCATATGCGCCGAAGAACTTTTCGCCGCCGCGCGGGTCGTCAAAGAACAGCGCCTCACCGGCCTCCGCCGCTTCCAGCAACGGCGCGACCATGGTGATAAGTGTCGCCGTGGCCGTGACGTTGATCTCGACCGACTTCTTCAAATCCTTGGCGTCCACATGCGCCACTGGCGACAATGGGGCCGCGTGGATCGCCGTGTGCGCCCAAAGATCAACGCGCCCCCAACGGTCGTAAATCGACCGGCAAAGCTGCGCCATTGCGTCTGGCTTGGTCACATCCATCGGCGCAAGCGTCGCGGCACCTCCCACCGCTTTGATGCGGTCGTCCAACTCTTCCAATGCGCCGACGGTCTTGGCAACGGCCACGATGTGGTGGGTCGGGGCGAGGGCCTCGGCTAAGGCGGCTCCAAGGCCACGCGATGCGCCGGTGATCAATGCAATTTTTGTCATGGAACGCGTCATGGCCCCGAGGTGCGCGGGCGTCAAGAGGCCGTCACGACAAGAATGAAAGTGCCAAGCGCCTCAGCGACAAGACGGCGGGCCAGATCGACATCCAACCGCGCTTACTCTGCCGCTTTGAGCGCAAACCCCTTTTCGATCTGATCGCTTGGCGCGACCGGGTATTCGCCAGAAAAACAGGCGTCGCAATAGGCGGGCGCGCTTGGATCACGGCCATTGGCCTCGCCGACGGCGCGATACAGCCCGTCCAGCGAGATAAATTTCAACGAGTCTACGCCCAAATGGTCGCGCATCTCGTCTTCGCTCATTGTCGCCGCCAAAAGCTTATCGCGCTGCGGCGTGTCGACGCCGTAAAAACACGGCCAGGCGGTGGGGGGCGAGGCAATGCGGAAATGCACCTCGGCAGCGCCCGCTTCCAAAATCATCTCTTTGATCTTCTGGCTGGTCGTCCCGCGCACCACGCTGTCGTCGACCAGAATGACCCGTTTCCCACGGATCAACGCCCGGTTCACGTTCAGCTTCAGACGCACACCCATATTGCGGATCTGCTCGCTTGGCTCAATGAACGTCCGGCCCATGTATTGGTTGCGGATGATGCCCATCGCATAAGGAATACCGCTTTCCTGACTATACCCGATCGCCGCAGGCGTGCCGCTGTCGGGCACGGGGCAGACCAGATCGGCGTCGACTGGCGCTTCTTTGGCAAGCTCGACCCCAATGGCCGAGCGGGTTTCATAGACTGAGCGCCCGCCAAGTATCGAATCGGGTCGCGAGAAATAAACGTGTTCAAAGATGCAGAACCGGGGCTTTTTGGGCTCGAAGGGGCGGTGGCTTGTGACCGCGCCGTCCGCAATCACCACCATCTCGCCCGGTTCGATCTCGCGCACGAACTCGGCCCCGATGATATCGAGCGCACAGGATTCCGACGCCAATGCCCAACCGTCACCGATTTTTCCCAGCACCAAAGGCCGCACGCCCAACGGATCGCGCACGCCAATGATCTTGGTGCTCGTCATTGCGACGATGGAGAACGCGCCCTCAACCCGGCGAAGCGCGTCTTTCATCCGCTCGGGGATGTTGCGCTGCAACGACCGCGCCATCAGATGGATAATGCATTCGCTGTCGGAACTGGATTGAAAGATCGACCCGCGCTCGATCAGCTCTTTGCGCAAAGCATCCGCGTTCGTGATATTGCCGTTGTGCGCAATCGCAGCACCGCCCATGGCGAACTCGCCAAAGAACGGCTGCACATCGCGAATTTGCGTCGCCCCCTTCGAGCCAGCGGTCGAATAGCGCACGTGACCAATGCCAATCTCGCCGGGCAAAGTGTCCATGACGGATTGGTTGGTAAAGATATCGCGCACCAAACCGAACCTGCGCGCCGAGGCAAACCCGGCTTCGGGGTCATGGGTGACAATGCCGCCCGCTTCTTGTCCGCGATGTTGAAGTGCGTGCAAACCTAGGGCGACGAAATTCGCCGCCGATGTGACCCCGGTCACGCCAAATATACCGCATTCTTCATGCAGTTTGTCGTCGTCAAAGGGGTTCGTCGAAATCGGAAGATCGGCCATGAGGGCGAGAGGCGTCCGTATGAGCAGAGTTGAAAGTTACTTAGAACGTCAGCCCCGTATTGTCACGTCATCAAAACCCGAATTGTGCCCCAAAATTGCGAAGACCCGCACCTTTCGGATGCGGGCCTTCAGCGGGTGGAGCAATAAACTGGTACGCGGTCACACTAATGACTTTGGCGGGAACTCGAAAAAAACACCGCGCACCACCCCGCTTGGGTGGACGCCAGCCGACAACATGCCGATTGACGCCCTTTACTCAAAACACTCATTACGCGGGACGTTGGAGCTTCCGCTGTCCTGCTTACAAATACACTTATGCCCTCCACCGTTGGCATCAGTAGGGCGCAAATGGCATCGAACGGGGCGGCATTGTGATGGGGGGTGCCCAGACAATTGGGCAGGATTGGACGCAAGATCGGCCAAAGGCGCGATTCTTGCCGCTATGTGGGGCGCTGGGTATTCAATCCAACTGCTGACCTGAGCACTGTTCCCACAGCGGCGACAAAGGGGGGGACGGTCGGCGTTAATAAAGCAGCCCAAAGTGCCCTATTCAGGGGCATATCCAATGGGAAACAGTTTGTTTCCACGCAAATTATTCGAATTTCTTTGCTTATGAGACAGAAATCACTATTTGGCGCGCCCCATAGAAGGGCGATTCGACTGCCAAAAGCTGCGATTGTGATCGTTTAGGTCTCTTGCTCGGCAGCAGCGGAACACTGATTGATAAGTGATTCATACCGCGCCGCAATCCAACCCGGCGCATCTTCCGGGATTTGCTCTTCCAGACTTTCCGAAATCTGAGCGTAAATCTCGGCAGTGCGGCTATCGTCGACCCATGCAATAGGGTCCGATACGATCACACGATCATAAAGAACCATCGCAATGGCCACCAAAAGACCGCCGCGCAACACGCCGAACATGAACCCAAGGCCCTGATCGATGCCGCCGATTGCCGAACGCTGAACAGCGCCCGCAAATAGGGGCGTAAAGAAAGACACAAGGATCAAAGCAAGCGCAAAGACCGCCGCAAAGGCCGCAATCATCGCCAATTCGCAGGAATTGCCTAGGAAACCGTTCAGAACCGGCACTTCTTTCATCAACGGTTCCGCCGTTGGCGCAAAGTAAAACGCCACGACAGCCGCGACAATCCAGCCGCCGATTGCGAGGATTTCCCGCACGAACCCGCGCGAATAGGCCAAAACGGCCGAAAGAAGGATTATCGCCGCGACGATCCCGTCCAGAATAGTGAAGCTGTCCATGTCTGCCTCTAAACCTTGCCCGTTCGTTCCTTAACCAGCGCCAAACACGTCGCCAGCCAACGCTGCGAGATCCGACATCTTTTGAGTCGTAACACCCGCAATAGCGCCCGTTTTGCTGCGGTCGGGGATCAAAGCGCGGGTAAACCCAAGCTTTTGCGCCTCTTTCAGACGGGTTTCCGTCTGACCGACCGGTCGCAATCCCCCTGATAGGCTGATTTCCCCGAAAACGACAGTGCCTTCCGGCAAGGCCACATCTTCGCGCGCTGAAAGTAGCGCCGCCGCCACAGCAAGGTCCGCTGCCGGTTCGCTGATGCGTAGCCCGCCCGCGACATTCAGATACACATCCAAGCCCTGAAACGGGATGCCGCAGCGTGATTCCAACACCGCCAGGATCATCGCCAACCGCCCGCCGTCCCAGCCCACAACCGACCGACGCGCCTGTCCGGCCGGGGCAGGCGACACCAGCGCTTGGATTTCGCACAACACAGGCCGCGTGCCTTCGATGCCCGCAAAGACCACCGATCCGGGGGCAGGCGTTTCGCGGTCCGACAAAAACAATGCCGACGGGTTCGCCACTTCGGCCAACCCCGCGCCCGTCATCTCAAAAACGCCAATCTCGTCCGCCGGGCCAAAGCGGTTCTTCACCGCGCGCAAAATCCTGAACTGATGCCCGCGCTCGCCTTCGAAATAAAGCACCGTATCAACCATATGCTCGACCACGCGCGGCCCTGCGATCTGACCGTCCTTGGTGACGTGCCCTACAAGGATCACGCTGATGCCGTTTCGTTTCGCAAACGTCGTCAACTCATGCGCTGCCGAGCGGACCTGTGACACCGACCCCGGCGCGCTATCGACCGTATCAAGCCACATGGTTTGGATCGAATCGATGATCGCCAAATCTGGCCTTTCAGCCTCCAGCGTCGTCATAATATCGCGCAGGTTGGTCTCGGTTGCCAACTGCACGTTCGCCGATCCAAGTCCCAGCCGTCGAGCCCGCAACCGCACCTGCGCCGCCGCTTCCTCGCCCGAGACATAGATGACCTTCATACCTTGGTTCGCAAAAGCCGCTGCGGCCTGCAACAACACCGTCGATTTGCCGATGCCGGGGTCGCCGCCAACCAATATGGCCGAGGCCGCCACCAATCCGCCGCCCAGCACGCGGTCCAATTCGCCCATCGTCGACATCGTGCGCGCAGGCGGGGCTTCGGTTGTGTCCAGCGCCGTCAAAGCGATCTTCTTCCCCCGCAAGACACCCAAACCCTTGGCTTTGGGACCGGTCGACAGAGGCTTGTCCTCGGAAATCGTGTTCCACGCCCCGCAGTCGTCACAGCGCCCCGACCATTTGGAATGGACCGCGCCGCAGTTTGAACAGGTGAAAGAAGCCGCTTTTGCCATGGCCCCCGTTTGCCTCAGTCCGGGGCGGGGTTCAACTGGCCTTCGTGCGCTTGCGTTGGCGGTCAAAGACGAACGTGATCGCGATCTGTCCCAAGACCAGCCCGGTGAACAGATAAAGCCCCCAACCCGTCTCGACCCGCCCCAAACCGATGCCTTTGACCACGACTATATAGAGAGCCATCAAAAACACGTCCGCCATCGCCAGTTTGCCCATGACATGCAACGCGGGCAAAATCCGAGGGCTGGCAAGGCGAAACTGGATCAACGCCATGCCGATGGATTTCATCACGGGGGCGAAGATGGCGAAGAAGCTGACGAGCAACGCCAACACAACGTCGCTTTCCCACAGCGATTGAAGCCCCGAGATAATCGAGATCTCCGACAGCCCGAACAGCGGCAGCAACCCCGCGTAAAGCAGGGGCGCAAACCAAGCGACCGGGAACAAGGCGAGCAAGACCAGATTGGCGATTTTCAGAACCATGACACGCATCTAAACCGGGCAGGGGAACCTGCCAAGCCCTACGCGCCTTAAGCTTTCGCCCGCGTCCGCCCACCCGCCAAGGCCAATTGCACGACGCTTGCTTTTTGTGCGCTGCGGGCTGGTGCGGTCGGGGCCAGGTCAAAGCTGGGCAACAACCTGTCAAGCTCATCGCGCAACTGTTCAAGCCGCGAAGTCGCAACGCGTTCCTCCATTTCGACCGCTTCGATCAACCGGCGCATTCGCCGTGTGACGTCCAAAGCGTCTTCAATGCGCGCGTCCATCGCGACGGCCTCGGCGCGCCGCTCTGCAAGAAACCCTTGCGCCCGCGCCACTTTGTCGTCGGAATACCGCGTGGCCAACTCTTCACTCACCCGGCTCATCTGTGCGGCGACATCCATCACGTCGGGCTCTAATTCGCCCAGATCAGGATGGTCGCGCAGAAACAGGATGCGGTCACGCACCGCGTCGAACTCTGAAGCCGTCTCGAACAAACCCGAGCGGTCGCCTTGATGGGCGATCATATAGGCCTGCGTGACGTCTTCCATCCGCATCCGAAACGACCGGTGCCCGTTTTCCAACGCCAACATGCGCCAATGCGACGGCATGTAGGCCAGAAACAAAACCGCGACGACGAAGCCCGCGCCAATCAACGCCGGAGCCACATTGACCCAACCGCCCGAACCCAGTTGCAGCAACAGCACTGGCCAAGGCGCCAATCCAGTTGCGAAAACGAACACGCCCGCGCTACTCGCAAGCGCAAGTGCCGCAAACGCGACCATAGATGCAATTTGAAATATCCGTGATATGCGCCACAAAATGCGCGTAACTTCGAGTGGCATTGCCGCTCTCCCCTACTCGTAAACACTAAACCAACGAGAACAAACTACCTCAAATTGGCCGCATCACGAAGCGCATGGAGCGAAACAACGCGTTTCAACAAACGACTGGTCTGTGGATAAGCCGATTAGCGCTGCAAGAACGGGAGGTTGGGCAGATCGCTCATCGCATGGGGCGGAGGCAAAAGCGGGCGCAACCGTCGTCGCGCAGTGTCTTTATGGCCCCGCATGCCGCGCGCGACCTCTAAAACGCCACGGTCATCGGATGTTGCGGCGATGCGGGCACTGACCGTATCGCGGGCGTCGCGCAAGATCGAACGATGAGTGCGAAACACGGCTTTTTGCGTCTCGGGCCAGATCGGTTTTTCCAGCATCAAAGGTTCGGGCGCGGCGTCTGGCTCTGAAGTCGTGGCGCCGAAACGTACCTCGGGATAAAGCGGTCCGTCGCGCGTCGGGGCCGGGTCCCCGTCAATCGTCGCGTCATAGACAGACGATCTGCCGATCCCGCAAATGATCACCGTCGCAAGCCAAAGGGGCGGGCAGACAAACGCAAAAACAAGAAACATCCAACTGACTGCCTGAAACCCAAGCGCCCATGGCGCGAGGCCGGCGGCGGTAAAGGCTGCGAACAATCCGACGGTGGCATAATACCAGGCGTTCACGGTCTCCGACAGCATAAGACGGCGAAACGCCAACCATGCGACGCCGACCGGCAGTCCCAGAAAGAAGGTCTTGGCGACCAATTGTAAAAGCAACGCAACAGCGCCCATAGCAGTTCTCCGACACGGCCACCCCAGCCGCACGAAACCCTATTGTGGTTAAGAAACCGTTGTCTGTCGCGGCCCGTATCGCATTGTTTCCAGAATGGATACGAACTGTTGCGAACTTGCAAAAGCGGTTTTAGTCGAGCCAGATCACCCGGTCGCTGTCCAAAAGCTTGTCGTAGACCTCGGGCATCACCAAGCCGTCCTTCACGGCCTGCTCGCCTTCGGTTTCCATCACCAAAATCCGTGCTGACCTTTCGGCGACCGCGTCGATCTCGTCAAATGGCACGACCACGACACCATCACGGTCCGCCACGATCATATCGCCGGTTTCCACGCGTTGCCCGCCAAGATTGACCGGCAAGCCCGCCGTTCCGGGGCCGTTCTCGTACGGCGTCGAGGAAATCGACCCCGTGCACCAAACCGGCAACCCCAACCTGATCAGCCCCTCGACATCGCGCACCGGCCCGTCCGTCACGATGCCCAAGACGCCCGCATTCTTCAACATTCCGCCCAAACTGTCGCCAAACGCCGCGCAGCCCTGATGCGCATCGAACGCATGGATCACAACATCGCCGGGCGTCGCGATCCGCTTTGCCGCATGCAATGCCAACAAATCCGCAGCCCCCGTCCAAACCGTCAAGGCAGGTCCGCATACGCTCGCGGGCATTGCCCGGTCCAAGTGCCTGATCGCCGCCGAAAATGCTCCGCGCCCGTCCATCGCATCGGACACCACGGCTGTCGGCACTCCGGTGAGCGTCGCGATCTGCGCCTCGGTCGGCCTGCGAGCAGGGCGTTTCATTGTCAAAAGCGGCGGATCTTCATACATCGGCTTTCTCCCTAGCGACCGGCCCGTTAACGGACAGCTTCAATTGGCCCCTCAGCACTGCCGGTGATGAATTGCGTGAGGTACGGATCACCACTGTCATCCATCTCGGCAACCGGCCCTGTCCAGCGGATTTTCCCGCCGTGGAGCATGGCAACCTTGTCGGCAATTGCGCGCACCGACGTCATATCATGGGTAATCGTCATCGCAGTGGCACCCATCTCGACCACGATTTCGCGGATCAGATCGTTGATCACGCCTGCCATAATCGGATCAAGCCCCGTGGTCGGCTCATCAAAGAAGATAATCTGAGGTTCCGCCGCAATCGCGCGTGCCAAACCAACGCGTTTCTGCATACCACCCGACAATTCCGCCGGAAACAAATCCGCGACATCCGGGGTAAGACCAACGCGCCGCAACTTCTCGATCGCAATCTCGCGCGCCTCGGCTTTGGGGCGCTTCAATGATCCGCGCAGCAAACGAAACGCGACATTTTCCCAGACATGAAGCGAATCAAACAGCGCGCCACCCTGAAACAGCATCCCGAATTGCGCCAAAAACGCATCGCGCTCGGAACTGCCCTGACGCAACTTCGTCACGTCCTGTCCTTCGACCGTGATCTGCCCCTGATCGGGCGTCACAAGCCCAAGCACGCTTTTCAAACAGACCGATTTCCCGGTGCCAGAGCCGCCAATAATCACCATGCTCTCGCCCTTGGAAATCACCAGATCGACGCCCCGAAGCACCTTTTTTGACCCGAAGGCTTTATGAACACCGTGAAGCTCGATCATCCTGCGAAAAACATCTCTGTCAGTATGAAGTTGGCGGCAAGGATCAAAACGCTTGCGGCGACGACGGCGCCTTTCGTGGCAGCCCCCACACCGGCCGCGCCGCGCTCTGATCGCATGCCAAAATAACAGCCCATCAAGGCCGCGATGAACCCAAACACCGCGCCCTTGGAAAGGGACGACACGATGTCGACCCATTCGAGGAAATCGATGGTGTTGGTTAGGTACGTCGAGGCATTAAACCCAAGCCGGTTCACGCCCACAAGAAACCCGCCCATGATCCCGATTGCATCGCCGACCGCGACCAGAAACGGCATCACAACGGTGGCCGCCAAAACCCGGGGCAGGGTGAGGTATTTCATCGGATTGGTCGACAACGTCACAAGCGCGTCGATCTGCTCGGTCACTTTCATCGTCGCGATCTCGGCCGCCACGGACGATGTCACGCGCGCCGCAATCATCAGGCCAACCAACACCGGTCCCAACTCGCGCACCATGCCAATCGCCACGATCTGCGGCACCACGGCCTCGGCCGAAAAGCGCGCGCCGCCTGCGTAAATCTGCAACGCCAACGCGCCGCCCGTAAAGATTGTCGTCAACCCGACCACAGGCAGCGAATTCCATCCAATCTGGAGCAATTGCACGCCAAATTCGCGCGGATACCACGGCGGACGCGCCAAATGGCTGATCGTGTCTAAAGCGAACATCGCCACGCGCCCGACCGAGGCCAAAGCCCCCAGCACAAACGCACCTATCGCTGCGAGAAACCTCACGCAGTCCCCGCAAATCGCCGTGCATACCGGTGCCCAAGCGAGGTCAAAATCTCATATCCGATCGTCCCTGCGGTTGCGGCCAGATCATCAACGCCCTGATGCGGCCCCAAAATCTCAAGCGCATCCGGAACCGTGTCCAAATGCGTCACATCCACTGTGATCAAATCCATCGAAACACGCCCGACCACCGGGCAGGCGATATCGCCCGCATAGACTGTGGCGCCAGCCCCCATCGCCCGGATCAACCCGTCCGCGTACCCGGCAGCAATCGTCGCGATCTGTCGCTCGACGTCGGCCGTCCAAGAATTGCCGTAGCCCACGGTTTCAAAGGGTCGCACGGCCCGCGTTTGCACGACCGGCGCGGAAAGGCGCACGACAGGTGCGGCGTCCTTAAACGGCAAGCCGCCGTAAAGCCCGATGCCGGGACGCACCAATTCGAAATGATACTCTGGCCCAAGAAGCGTGCCACCCGTTGCCGCCAATGACCGGCGCGCAACGCCATCGGTCATCTCGATAAATGCGCGCAATTGTTGCTTGTTCATCGGATGGTCGGGCGCATCGGCGCACGCCAGATGCGATATTACCAACCGAGGCCCCGCCGCCATCAGATCGCTGCGAAGCGCATCCCAATCCGCGGGCTCCATCCCAAGTCGGTTCATGCCTGTATCAAGCTGCACCCCGAAGCCATGCCCCGGAGCGTCCGAGAAATGCCGCGCCACCTGTTCAGGAGAATTCAGCATCGGGATCAGGTCGGCCGCGCGCAAGGCTTCGGCGTCCCCCGCCATATGCCCCGAAAAGACGTAAATATCCGCCTCCGCACCCACGGCTTGGCGGACAGCCACGCCCTCGTCGGCCAGTGCGACGAAGAAACTCTGCACGCCCGCGCCGGCCAACCGCCGCGCCACCCGTGTGACGTCCAATCCGTAGGCGTCCGCCTTCACGACTGCGCCGGTCTCGACATCGGGACCTGAAACGGCATCCAGCGCCCGCCAATTGGCGGCCACGGCATCCAGATCGATATGAAGCTCTGCGGCACCCATGAAAAGGGTGTCCGACACAGGGCAGAGGGCGTCAACCCCAAAGCCCGATCAGACGCGTCGGGAAAACGCGGCCACCCGCCAGATAGACGCCCGAGTCCCAAGCCAGATAGCTGCCAAAAACGCCACCGTCCGGTGCCATTCGAACCCGTCCAACCGCCACGCCTATTTCTCGAATTTCTTAAGCACCAAAAGCCATGCCGCTTGCCGCCTTCATTTCCCGGCCCAAAACAACATCTACCCCTTGGCCATCAGGTTGATCTTTGAATTCGTCCGCGGAGTGCTTTCGGCAGCAGTCTCCACAATCGCCGTATTGCCCAGCGACAGCGAAATGGCGTCTGGCCGGTCACTAAACCGAAGCTGCGCCCGCCCCGATGCCTTGGCTTTGTAAAGCGCGTCGTCGGCCTCGATCAGTTGTTGTTCGATACTCTGATCTGCCCGTGTCCAAACCGCGCCAATCGACATCGTCACCGCCATATGCTTTTTCTTTGTTTGATCCGTAAAGCCGATGGGCAGACCCAACCGCACCGCGACGGTCTCGCCGTGTTCTTTCGACACATTTGGGATAAACACCGCAAACTCCTCGCCGCCAACTCGGCCGGCCAAATCATCAATCCGCAAATGCCAGTTCAGCCGATGCCCAATGGCCTCAATGCACCGATCTCCGGCGGCATGCCCGTGCAGGTCATTGACCTTCTTGAAATGATCCACATCGAGCAACAATAATAGCCCACTACGCGAGTTCGGTAGGGCGCGATTGAGGCGACCAATAAAGGTTTGTCGATTGAAAAGATTGGATAAAGGGTCGTAGTACGCGCGCCGGGTCAGGGCGCGAATAGCGGTGACCTGATGCCAACTGCCGACCATGAACAAAACCACGAACGGGCCACCAACGGAAATCGCCTCGGCAGCAATTTCTGTATATGAATGAACTTGTTCCTTCAGCATGAGGCGGGTCAGAACCACGTGCCAGACGAAGATCAGGATGCACAGGAATCCGGACTTCCAGAAAAAGCCAGACAGGCTCTGGGGGGCAAGATGACCAAGCAATTTTCTCACGCGTAACTCCTTGTCACACGTCATAAACGAAAATTACTAACGAATTCCTTGCAGCGGGAAGAAAGAGCGCTAAGGCCGTATCACCGTCGCTGTCATCGTACACTAAAACCGCGCTCGACAAAGCATCTTGCGCCCGAAACTAGGCCTTCGAAATGGCCACCCCAAGTCGCGCTTCCAATGCCTTCATCGTCGCCGAAAAGTCTGCGTCGCCGTGGCCCAAAGCCTCGGCCTCTTCCATCGTCGCAATCACGCTTGCCAAAACCGGGTAAGCGTCTGGGTTCGCTGTCATATCTCGCGCCAAGCGCGCGTCCTTCAGCATAAACCGCAGCATGAAAAGTGCCGAAAAATCCCCGTCGCGCATCCGCGGCACCCGGTTCTCGAAGTACCGCGAATAGGCGAACCCGGTGCCCTGCGTGACGATGTCGTAAAACGCCTCGACATCCGCACCCGTTTCCAGACAAAGCGCCATCGCCTCGGCCACCGCCACCGCGTGCCCCGCGACCAGCGTCTGATGCACCAATTTCATGTGATTGCCCGCACCCGACGCGCCGCAATGCCGGATCATCTCGCCGCAGGCCTTCAAAGCGGGCAGGGCGCGCTCAAACGCGTCCGCGTCACCGCCCACGACAAAGCTGATCGTGCCTTCATTGGCCTGCTTCACCGATCCCAACATCGACGCATCCAAATGCCCGACCCCGACTGCCTTCAGCCCCGCGTAAACGTCGCGCGTTGCATCCGGCCCGACGGTCGAGCAGTCGATAGTCACCGCTCCGGCCTTTATCGCCGCCGAGACGCCTCCGTCGCCCAAATACACGTCCCGCACCGCGTCATTATTGGGCACGCAGGTGAACAAAATATCAACGCGTGCTGCGATATCTGCCACCGAAGCCGCGCTCTTGATGCCCAAGTCCGCCACGGCCGTCGCGACCACTGCCGCATTGGGATCAAACCCCCAAACCGCCCCCGGAAACGCTTTTGATAACCGCGCCGTCATGGGCATACCCATCGCGCCTAGCCCGATAAATCCAACCTGCATGATATCCCCCGAAAATAGCCCGACGCCCTAGGTATCCGGCACTCTAGAATCCGACGTCGTCACCGCCACCGGACTGTTGCCACGGCTTCACCAGATTGCCAAAGCGTGTGAACTGACCCTCAAACGACAGCTCAACCGTGCCAATTGGCCCGTGACGTTGCTTGCCAATGACGATCTCGGCGCGTCCATGCAGACGCTCCATCTCTTCCTGCCACTTCGCCATGGCCTCCATCTCGTGATCGCCCGGCTTCTCGCGTTCCTTGTAATATTCCTCGCGGAACACGAACATCACCACGTCCGCGTCTTGCTCAATCGAACCCGATTCCCGCAAATCCGACAGCTGAGGCCGCTTATCCTCGCGGTTCTCCACCTGACGCGACAACTGCGATAGCGCGATCACCGGAATGTCCAATTCCTTGGCGATAGCCTTCAAACCTTGAGTGATTTCAGAGACTTCGTTCACTCGGCTGTCCTTGGCCGTCGCGGGGCGCACCAACTGAAGATAATCCACAATCAACACATCCAACCCGTGCTCACGCTTCAACCGCCGCGCGCGCGCCGCCAATTGGCTGATCGGCAGGGCCGGTGTGTCGTCAATATAAAGCGGGCAGGCCTCAAGCGATTTTGCCGCCTCCACGAACCGGCGAAACTCGGTCTCGGTCATGTCACCACGCCGGATCTGCTCCGACGGCACCTCAGAGGCCTCCGACAAAATCCGCGCGGCCAATTGCTCGGCCGACATCTCTAATGAATAAAAGCCCACAACGCCGCCATCGACCGCGCCTTCGGTCCCGTCCGGCCTCATGCCGCGTTTGTATGCTTTGGCGATATTGAACGCGATATTGGTGGCAAGCGACGTCTTCCCCATCGACGGACGCCCCGCCAAAATCAACAGGTCCGACTTGTGCAAACCACCAAGCTTCTTGTCCATATCCTTGAGTCCCGTGGACACCCCAGACATCCCGCCTTCGCGCTGATAGGCGGCGTTCGCAATGTTAACTGCGTCCGTTACCGCACTGAGAAAGCTCTGAAATCCCTGATTGACCTGCCCGGCCTCGGCCAGCTTATAAAGCGCCTGCTCGGCGTCAACGATTTGCTCACGCGGCTCGGACTGAACCTCGACACGGCTCGCTTTCTCCGAAATATCACGGCCTAAATCCATCAGCTTGCGACGGATCGCAAGATCGTAAATCATTTGCGCATAGTCGCGCGCCGCAAATGACGAAATGGCCGCTCCGGCCAAGCGCACGAGATAATTCGCGCCGCCAAGCTCTTTCAGCCCCGGATCATCCTCAAGAAACGCCTTCAACGTCACCGGCGATGCCAAAGCGTTCTTTGCGATTCGCGCCGCGGCAATCTCATAGATTCGCGCATGTACGGGGTCGTAAAAGTGCGTCTCGTTGATCACGCCAGCGACCCGATCAAACACGTCATTATTGGTCAGGATCGCACCCAGAAGCTGCTGTTCAGCCTCAATATTATGCGGAGACGTCTCGGTCTCTGGCGCATCCCCACCGCTGTTACGGATCGTTGAGATCTCGTTCATCCTGCCCTCATTTTTCAGGTCTCCACCACGTTCAAAGGGCATACGCGCAAACCGCTACCCACGTCTATCTGGATATCCTGTGGATAGCCTGTGGACGCTTTTGGGAACGCTTCATATTGTGTCCCAATGGGGGTCCACGTCAACATAAGGTATAAATTACCGCAAAATTAATTTCCTGCGCGGGCGTCCTGCCAGCGTCGTGGCGCGCGCAAGAACGTCTCAACCTCGTCCAGGGTTTCATCGTCAAATGCAGCACTTGTGCGCGCCTCTGCCAAGACATCCCACCACGTGCAAAGGTGGTGCAATTCGATCCCGTGATCTGCCAACGTCTGGATCGTCTCGGGGAAAATCCCGTAATAGAAAATCACTGCCGTATGACCGCAGGACGCCCCGGTTTCGCGGATCGCATCCACGAACGACAACTTCGACCCGCCGTCGGTCGTCAAGTCCTCAACCAACAGCACCCGATCGCCTTCGGACATCACGCCCTCGATGCGCGCATTTCGTCCGTAACCTTTTGGCTTCTTACGCACATATGTCATGGGAAGAGCCATCCGTTCGGCCACCAAAGCCGCAAATGGAATGCCCGCCGTTTCGCCGCCCGCTATATTGTCGAACGCCTCAAATCCGGCGTTGCGCATCACGGTTACGGACATGAAATCCATCAAAGTCGAGCGAATGCGCGGGTAGGAAATCAACTTTCGGCAGTCGATATACGTCGGCGAAGGCAGCCCCGAAGCAAGCGTAAACGGCTCGCGCGCATTGAAATGCACCGCACCGATTTCCAGCAACATCCGCGCCGAAAGCCGTGCAATTTCGTCCTGTGTCGGAAAGCTCGATGGTATCATGTGTCCGCCCCGTTCTCATCGCTGACATGCCAAAAAAGCGGCCGACCGGCGTCAAACACCGTCACCGGACCCGCGCCCGTCTCAATCTCATTTGGCCAGTCCACAGCGTCGCCTTTGGTCAGCGTGATCGTGCCCTCGTTCACTGGAAATCCATAAAACCGTGGCCCGTTACGCGACGTAAACGCGGCCATTTGGTCCAACGCACCTGCGCGCTCAAACACATCCGCCAAACACGACAATGCCACCGGAGCCGTGAAACATCCCGCACATCCGCACGCGTTCTCTTTCGTATCCGTCGCATGCGGCGCCGAGTCAGTTCCGAGGAAAAACCTTTTATCCCCACCGGTTGCGGCGGCCACTAATGCCTCGCGGTGGGTGCGTCGCTTCAAAATCGGCAGACAATAATAATGCGGCCGTATCCCGCCCACCAGCATGTCGTTCCGCTCAAGCATCAAATGCTGCACCGTGATCGTCGCACCCAGATCATCACCGCCGTCCCCCGCATAGGCCGCAGCCTCCGCCGTCGTGATATGCTCCATCACGACCCTTAACCCAGGGGTCGCGCGCCGGATCGGGTCCAAAACCTCGTCGATAAACATCGCCTCGCGGTCGAAAATATCTATCTCGCCCCGCGTCACTTCCCCGTGGACGCAAAGTGGCAAACCGATCTCTGCCATCCGCTCCAAAACCGGGCGCACCCGATCGAAATGTGACACACCGCTGGCCGAATTCGTCGTCGCCCCCGCAGGATATAACTTCACCGCCTTCACCAATCCGCTCGCATGGGCCGCCGCCACATCGTCAGGGTCCGTCGTCTCGGTCAGATACAAAGTCATTAACGGCTCGAACGTCGAACCGTCGGGCAGGGCGGCCAAAATTCGGTCCCGGTACGCCGCCGCCTGATCGCCAGTCACAACCGGCGGCACAAGGTTCGGCATAACAATTGCCCGTGCAAAATGACGCGCCGACCAGGGCAAAACCCCCTCCATCATCGCCCCGTCACGCAGGTGTAAATGCCAGTCATCAGGGCGGGGGATCGTCAGGTGCGTCGTCATATCCTTCGTCTAGCCGAAGCCGTTTAAAAGTGCCAGAGCCCGAGTATGCGCCTAATAAATAGGCAACTTGTCGGATTTTTTGCACTGCCAACCGCAAAGGTTCCGCCCCGTGGATTTCGATCGCATTTCCACGCGTTAGGACTTATGAAGAAACAGCCCGAAAAGTCCCCATGCTCGACACGACGACCCCGGTTTCTCAACGCAGCAATGGGCTGCCCACACGGCCATTATACCCCGCGTCCATACCACCATCCCCGAAGTCGTTTTCCTCAATACTTGCGGCGGTCTCACAGGCGGCGACCGGCTTAATTTCAGCCTCGATATCGCGCCGGGCGCCACTATATTGGCCGCCACGCAGACCACTAGGCGCGCCTGCGCAAGCAGCGGTGGCGTGGCGGAAGTCAGCGTCGATATTAACGTCGGCGCGGGTGCATTTTACCTCTGGTTGCCGCAAGAAACGATCCCCTTTGATCGCGCCGCGCTGCACCGAAAAACCCACGTCCGCCTCGCCAAGGACGCGCGGCATCTCGGCGTTGAAACCGTTGTTCTGGGCCGGGCCGCTATGGGGGAAACCACCAAAACCTTCGACTTCGAAGACATCCATCACGTCACAACATCCGACGGCACACCGATCCACGACGAGTAGATTGCGCTTACTTCAAATGCCCTGATGCGCCGCGAAAACTGCGCAGATCTCGCCCGTCAGACGGTCCTCGCAAGCCTCGTTTATCTCGCCATTGACGCCCGCGATCGCCTGTCCGCTGTGCGCGCCATTTGGGCAAATAACGCCGTCGCAAGTGCACGGGGCAACCGTCTTGTCTTGCGCGTTGAAGGCCAAGGTAGGTGGGTGATCCGACAGACTTTAATTGCCATTATCAATATGTTGGGGGCATGTGGCATGCCCCGCGTCTGGCAGTCATGAACGGAAGGCCGACATGAAGCTCATCCCTTGGGAACAAGGCAAACTGCTTGTGTCGCTGGCCGCCATGGTCGCGCGCGGACGCCTTGCGCGCGGCGTCAAACTGAACCATCCCGAAGCGATTGCGCTGATCACAGATTTCGTCGCCGAAGGCGCGCGCGACGGACGTTGTGTTGCCGATCTGATGCAAACCGGGGGCCACGTCATCACCAAAGACCAGTGCATGGACGGCATTCCAGAAATGATCCACGATGTGCAAGTCAAGGCGACCTTCCCGGACGGCACCAAACTGGTCACGGTGCATCATCCGATCCGATAAGAACCCGCCACGTCGCACCATAACCGTTCCGAAAGGACACACTATGTTAGGCACTTTTATCCTTGGAATCGCCGCGGGCTGGATCACGCCTTACGCCGAACCAAACGTGAAATCTGCGCTGGAAAATATCCTTTTTGATGGCGTCCCCGTCGAGCCAGTTGAAACGCGCCTCTTTACGTTCGCCACCTGCCTTTTGGGGGCCGCGCTTTTGTCGATGGTCTTTGCCGAACCTCATGCGGGTTCTTTGGCATTCGGCGCGGCTCTTGGCGTTTTTGCCCCGCGTTTGATCGACAAATGGAAAGCCTCGCGAAACCCCGATTACGACAGTTAAGGAAGATGAATGATTCCCGGAGGAATTTACCCCGCTGACGGCGATATCACCCTGAACGAAGGGGCCAAAACCGTCACATTGATGGTTGCCAACACCGGTGATCAGCCGGTTCAGGTCGGCAGTCACTATCATTTTGCTCAAACAAACGGCGGTCTTGATTTCGACCGCAGTACGGCGCGCGGGATGCGTCTTGATATCGCGGCGGGCACGGCTGTGCGCTTTAAACCGGGGCAGCGTCGCCATGTGCGACTGGTCCCGTACGGTGGCGCACGTAACGTCTTTGGGTTCGATCAGGAGGTGATGGACGCGCTTTAAATGTCGCAGGTGCTTCACTCGAAATACACCGCGCTTTGGATGGATTGGTTCCGCGCTGACCGGAGCTTTGACGACCCGAATGTTAACCATTGCTGCCAAGATATGAGCGATGCGTTAACCAACATCTGCGCCGACCACAGCGACGACGCATTCGCCTGTCCCGATATGGTCGTCTGTTTCAGGCCGGTTTTTCACGAATACGGTCTCATCGTACACGAACCGGCGCAGTCCATTCGAATTCGCTTTTGCCCGTGGTGCGGCGAAAGACTTCCGAAATCACTGCGAGACGAGTGGTTCGACCGCCTCAAAACCTTGGGAGTCGACGCACCATTTGATGAAATTTCGAAGGTTCCAGAAGACTACAAATCCTCACTTTGGTGGAGAATGGAAACCACCTGATGCCGACGTCCATCCCCGCGCGTCATACGCCGACATGTACGGTCCGAC
>RCMY010002357.1_pt1 | contig 23382 bp, 24 predicted proteins | sample 2041341 | NCBI WGS metagenome assembly RCMY01 (sample SAMN09708234, study PRJNA481090) | Marine sediment metagenome, whole genome shotgun sequencing project.
GACCGCATGGTCAATCTGCAACTGGACGAGCAGAACGTCGCGACCGAGCGCAACGTCATCATCGAGGAGCGCAACATGCGGGTCGAGAATGATCCCAGTGCGCTCTTTCGCGAACAGCAGAGCGCGGCGCAATTCCTGAACCATCGCTACGGCACACCCGTCATCGGCTGGCAGAACGAGATCCCCGAGCTGACGCTAGAGGACGCCACCAGTTTTTACCGCACATATTACGCCCCGAACGACGCCATCGTCGTGGTCGCAGGCGATGTGGTGCCCGGCGACGTCCATGCACTCGCACAGCAGTATTACGGCGCGATTCCCGCCAATCCGGACCTACCCCAGCGCGCCCGCCCTCAAGAGCCGCGCCAGATGGCCGCTCGTCGCCTCGCGATGGAGGATCCGCGCGTCGCGCAGCCCTATCTGACCCGCTCATACCTCGCGCCCGAGCGTGACAATGGCGATCAGGCCCGCGCCGCCGCGCTGACCGTTCTTGCCGAAATCCTCGGCGGTGGCACCACGTCGCTGATGGCCGAAAAGCTGCAATTCGACAGCCAGATCGCCGTGCAATCCTCGGCTTGGTATAGTGGCGTGTCGCTGGACGACACCACGTTCAAGCTACTGATCGTGCCTGTTCCCGGCACAACCTTGCCCGAGGCCGAGGCAGCGATGGATGAGGTCATTCAAGGCTTCATGGAAAACGGCGTCGATGCGGATCAATTGGAGCGGATAAAGATGCAAGTGCGCGCCGCCCAGATTTATGCCCGCGACGACGTGAACGGGCTGGCCAACCGCTATGGCGCTGCCCTCGCATCGGGCCTGAGTATCCAGGATGTGCAGGACTGGCCCGCCATCCTGCAAGGCGTCACCGCCGAGGATGTGATGCAGGCCGCGCGCGATATTTTTCAGCTACAGAATTCGGTCACGGGCTACCTGACGGCGCCCAGCGATACCGATACGGAGATCACCCAATGAGCCGCCAACCCGCCTTCTGCTGCCGGCGCTGATGGCGCTGACCCTCGCCCTGCCCGCCCGCGCCGAAATCGACGTGCAGGACCTCACAACCGAGGGCGGCATCGATTTGTGGCTGGTCGAGGATCATACGATCCCCTTTGTCGCGCTTGAGCTGCGCTTTCGCGGCGGCGCGTCACTGGATGCACCAGGCAAGCGCGGCGCGACGAACCTGATGACCGGTCTGCTCGAAGAGGGCGCAGGCGACATGGATAGCCGCGAATTCGCGCGGCAGGCCGAGGCGCTGGCTGCCTCATTCTCTTACAGCACAGGCGACGACGCCATCGGCGTGTCGGCCCGGTTCCTCAGCGAAAACCGCGATGAGGCGGTGGATTTGCTGCGCCAGAGCCTGATTGATCCGGTGTTCAACCAGAAATCCATCGACCGCGTGCGCGGTCAAGTCGTGTCGACCATCCAATCGGACGTCAAGAATCCGCGCGCCATTGCCGCGCGCACCTTCGACGCGCAGACCTTCGGCGATCATCCCTATGCCACCTCCTCGGACGGCACGCTGGACAGCATCGCGGCGATCACACGCGACGATCTGATCACCGCGCACAAGGCTGCACTGGTCAAAGACCGCCTCTACATCGCTGCCGTTGGTGACATCACCGTCGATCAACTGACCGCGCTGGTCGCCCGACTGATGGACGGCCTGCCCGATAAGTCAAACATCGCCCTGCCCGGCGATGCGCCCATCACCCTGCCCGGCGGTACCAAGGTCGTGGATTACGACACGCCGCAATCTGTCGTCACCTTCGCCCAGCCGGGTATTGACCGCGACGATCCCGACTTTTTCGCCGCGTATCTGCTGAACCAGATCCTAGGCGGCGGCGGATTCGAAAGCCGCCTGATGCAGGAGGTCCGCGAAAAGCGCGGGCTGACTTACGGCGTCTATTCCTACCTCGTCGACAGGGACGGCGCGCAGCTATGGATGGGGCAGGTCGCCTCGGCCAATGACCGCGTCGCGCAGGCTATTGAGGTCATCAGGGATGAATGGGCCAAGATGCGCGAAACCGGCGTCACCGAAGAGGAGCTGCAAGACGCCAAGACCTACATGACCGGTGCATATCCCCTACGCTTTGACGGCAACGCGCCCATCGCCAACATAGCCGTGGAAATGCAGATCGAGGGGCTGCCGACCGACTATATCGCCACACGGAATGACCAAGTGAACGCCGTCACACTGGAGCAGATCAACCGCGTCGCGCGCGACTATCTGGACCCCGAAAAACTTAGTTTCGTGGTTGTCGGCAAACCCGAAGGCCTGCCGGAGTAACGCACTGCCTGCGGCTTTTTCGTGGTAGAAGCATCCAAATTCCGCCACGGGCCTAAACGCCCAGATAACGCGTCACCAGCGACCGATCGCTGCGCAGCGCATCCACCGGCACGACATCCCCGCCGCGCCCGTTCTCGATGAACGCCACGCGGTCCGCGACGGCCAGCACAGTATCCACACGCTGCTCTACCAGCAGGATCGCCACGCCCTTGGCGCGCATCGCCACTGTCACCTCGCGAATGGCCTCCACCATCGACGGCTGCAAGCCTTCGGTTGGCTCGTCGAGCAGCAGCGCCTTGGGTCGCAGGCACAGCGCGCGGGCGGTCGCCAACATCTGCTGCTCACCGCCCGACAGGGTCTGCGCAGGCTGGCGATAGCGTTCGCGCAGGCGCGGGAATAGGTCCAGCACCTCCTCTAACACGTCCGGCGGGCTGCGCCGCGCGCGCATCCCGATTTCAAGGTTCTGCGCCACGCTCAAGCCCGCAAACAGGCGTCGGCCCTGCGGAACATAGCCGACCCCGGCGCGCGGCACCTTATGGGCAGGTAATGCGCTGACCGCCTCACCGTCCAGCATCACCCGGCCCGACATCAGTGGAAGCAACCCCATGATCGCGCGCATCGTCGTCGTTTTACCTGCGCCGTTACGGCCCATGAGGCAGAGGATCTCGCCCGCCGAGACGTCCAGAGACAACTCGCGCAGCACCTGCGCAGCGCCGTATCCCGCTGAGATCCGGTCCAGTTGCAACATCATGCCGTCCCCAGATAGGCGGACTGCACGCCGGGATCGGCGCGCACCTCATTCGGCGTACCCTCGAACAGCAACTCGCCCGCACTGAGGACGCTCACCCGGTCGGCCAGCGCCATAACGACGTCCATGTTATGCTCGATCAGCAGGATCGTCATGTCGCCCGCGAGGCTGCGCACAAGTGCAAGGAAGCGCGCGATTTCCGCCTCGGACAGCCCCTGAGTCGGCTCATCCAGAATTAAAAGGCGCGGCGACTGAACCAGCCCCATCGCGATCTCCAAAAGGCGTTGATGGCCATAGCTCAGATCGCCTGCCAGCGCGCTGCTGAACTCCTCCAGCCCCACTTGCGCCAGCGCCGATGCGACTGCGCGCGCCACTTTGCCCCCAGCTATTTGCGGCCTAGCGGCCAGCGCGACATTCTCAGACACCGGCAAGCGGGCGTAGATCGACGTAATCTGAAACGTATAGGCCATCCCCAGCCGTGTGCGCCTGTGCGCCGCCAGCCCGGTGATGTCCTGCCCGCCAAAGATCACGCGGCCTCCACTAGGCTCCACCCGCCCGCAAATCATTCCGACCAGCGTCGTTTTGCCTGCACCATTCGGGCCGATCAGCGCGCGCACTTCGCCCCGCTCGACGTCCAGCGACACGTCATGTACCGCACGCACGCCGTCATAGTCCTTGGCTAGGCCGCGCACGCTGAGCAGGCTCATGGCAGCCACCCCCAGATGCGCCGCCGCACCTCGCCCATCAGGCCCTGCGGTGCGAACAGCGTCAGCAGCACCAGCGCGACCCCCGCGATCAACATGTAGGCGGTGGTGACACCCGAACTAAGATCGATCAGGTAGAACATAAAGAGGGTGCCGATGAACGGTCCCAACACCGTGCCAGCCCCCCCCAGCAGCACCCACAAAAGCGGTAGGATCGAATACTCGACCCCCGCGAAACTGGCCCCCGCATAGCCAAACAGCAGGCCATACGCCGCCCCCGCCGCCCCCGAGATCGCGCCCGAGATCGTCACCGCCGCCAGCTTGGCCCGGAACGTGTCATACCCCAGCATCCTCGTGCGCGCCTCGTTCTCGCGGATCGCCACCAGCGTGCGCCCGAACGGCGCGCGCACCAGCCAGAGGCTGATCGCCAGCGCCACCGCAAACAGCATCAGTGCCGCCAGATAGCGATTGCCCTCGTCGCTCAGGTCGATCCCCCACAGCACACGGGCGCCGCGCGCGATCACGAACCCCTCGTCGCCGCGGGTCCATTCGCCAAAATAGAGCACGCTCAGATATCCCGCCTGCGCGAACATCAGCGTGACGATCATGAACGCCACCCCCTTGGTGCGCAGCGCCAACATGCCGAGACCCCCGGACACCAATGTCGCCGCCAGCACACCGATCAGCAGCGCAGGACCGGCGGTCAGTCCCAGATGCTGCACGCTCAAACCCATGCCATACATGCCTGCCGCAAAGAACAGCGCATGGCCAAGGCTGAGCAGCCCGGTATAACCAAAGACGATATTGTACCCCATCGCATAAGTCGCCAGCACCATGATCCGCGCCAGATTGCCGTGATGATACGCAGGCAACACGAAATGCCCGACCAGCAGCATAGCCAGCAACCCACCATGCAAGGCGATCACGCGGCCCCTCTCGCTCATGCCGTGCGCGTGCCGAATAGGCCCTGAGGCCGGAACACCAGCACCAACGCGACCAGCAGCGTCGCCAGTATCTTGGCCAGCGTGGGCGAGAAGAAGACCGAGATGATGCCGTCGCTGAGCCCGATCAGAACCGCAGCGACTACAGTGCCGGGCAGGCTGCCGAGGCCCCCGATGATGACCACCGTAAAGGCCAGCAGCAGCGGATCGGCCCCCATCAGGTAATGCGCCTGACTGATCGGAACGACGAGGACAGCGGCCAGCGCCGCCAGCGCCGCCCCGATTCCAAAGACCATCGCATAAACCCGCTCGACCGGGATGCCAAAGGCCAGCGCCATGTCGCGGTCCGCCTGCACCGCGCGCATCACCAGCCCGATCCGCGTGCGCGCCATCATCGCCCAGACGCCCAGCAGCACGATAACGCCTGCGCCGATCACCGCCAGTTTATAACTGGTCGTGCTGAGGCCCCACGGCCAGTAAAGCGCCAGCGCGCCGTCCTTGATTTCAAACCACGGCAGCGCGAGGCGCACATTAAACGGCGGCTGGACGGGTCGCGCCTCAGGCCCATAGCCCATCAGCGTCAGTTGCTGGATGATATAAAGCAGCCCGATGGTCGCCACGATTGTCCGCTCGGGGTCGTAGTCGACCCGCTTGAGGATTGTCATGTCGGCGGCAACGGCAATCGCCCCCACGATCAACGGCGCCATCACCAGCGCCACAGCAAAGCCAATGACAGGTGGCCCGCCCACCATCTGCGTGATGAACCACGCCAGCACCGCGCCCAGCATGAAGAATTCACCATGCGCGATGTTGACCACCCGCATCACGCCAAACACCAGAGACAGCCCCACTGCCGTCAACGCCAGAACCGACGCCATCACGGCACCTTCCAGCGTCGCCAGTAACAGATAGGGGCCTAGCTCCACCGGATTAGCCTGCCAGCTCGGCGCGATGCGCGGCGACCAGATCGGCCATGGAATGAAACATCAGATCATAATGCGGCATGTCACCGGGGTTCATGGTCGCGCCGAACCCCTCCTTGTCATGGCGACGGAAAATCCAGCAATTGGCCAGCCCATGCCGGTTGGCCGGGCCGTGGTCGTGAAACATGCTCTCGGCGGTGTGCAGGATCTCACCCTTGGCGATCCCCAGCCGTCCCATCTGTTCCAGCATATAGTCGAAATTGCGCGGATCGGGTTTGTAGCTGCCGATATCCTCGGCCACATAACTCGCCGTAAAGGGCGATCCCAGCCGCGCGTCGCTATGCGCGAAGCTGGCATTGTCGACGTTCGACAACACGATCAGCTTGAAGTGATCCTTGAGATGCTCGAGCGCCTCGGCACTGTCGGGAAAGGCCGGCCAGTCCGCGACCGAGCGGCCATAAACCTCAGCCTCTTCCCATGTCGCGCGCAGACCCCACTCCTCTGCCAACCGCTTGTAGGCGGTGGCCAGAACGTCGCGGTAGTTCTTACCGGGTGTGACTCGCTGGCACGTGCTCTCGTGATAGGCATGCGCCTCCAGCACCGCATCGCGGCTGAGGTCCACCTGATCGGTCAGCGGCTTCAGCCCCGCAATCATCCCCGATTCCCAGTCGATCAGCGTGCCGTAGACATCGAAGGTCAACGCCTTGTAATCGCTTAACTTCATGTCAAATTTCCCATCAAAGCGGCTGCTGGGTGTAATCCACCTCGTCGGGATAGAGCGACTCGTCAATGGCGGTCGTATGCACCCGCACCAGCCGTCCGTCCTGCACACGGCTGATATATTGCTGGCCGAACACCTGATGCGTGCGCCCGTTGAATCGCATCGGCCCCTGCGGATAGGCGCGGCTGTGCGGCATGTCGCCCATCGCCTCGGCCGCCTCGATCAGCGCGGCACGGTCCTGCGGGCCGCGATAGCCTGCCGCCTCCATCCCCGCCTTGATTGCGTGCAGCGTGATCCAGCAGCCGAACATGTGCCCATAGGTCGACACGTCGCCCGAATCCTCGATAGCCGCGCCGTGGGCGTCGACCCCCACTGCGGCACGATAGAACGCCTCGTCGTCGGTCGCGTCGGGCTGCGCGTCGCGGCACATCCCCTCCCAGAAATGCGAGCCCTCCAGAAATTCGAGGCCGGGGCTGGCGATATCCACCGCCTCCAGAGAATCGATGAAACCGAACAGTTCAGGCCCCGACGGGCCAAAAAATTCGCCCAACTCCTTGACGAAGGTCAGCACGGACGGCCCGACCATCACGTGATACAGCACTTCGGTCTCGCGCGGGATTTTCGGGAAATAGCGGGTGAACGACGTCTCATTCGGCGGAATGGCGATATGCGCCAGCACTTCACCGCCTTGTGCCTCGATCGCCTGGGTAAAGAAATCGCGGTGATCATGGCCAAAGGCGAAATCGGCAAAGACCATCGTCACCTTCTTGCCAAGATTCTCGGCGACGAACGGCGCCATCGCCAGAACCTGGCTTTTGACATCCGTAATACCGGGCTGAAGCGTGTAGCGGTTCAACATCCCGCTCGCCACATGATGCCCCTCGGAGACCACGAAATAGGGCAGCTTCAGCTCACCTGCGCGCGGGGCGGACCCGATGACCACATGCGAAAACAGCGTGCCATAGGCCACGTCACAACCATATTGATTGGCGAATTTTTCGACCACTTCGGCGCCGCGCTTGGGGTTGGTGCCGTCATCCTCGGCGACCATCTGAACCATGCGCCCGTTGATCCCGCCGCCCTCGTTGATCAGCTTGACCGCGGCATCTGTTGTGCGCTCATACCAGCGCCCATAGGCCGCGCCGATGCCGGTGCGATGGACCTGAAATCCGATCTTGATCGGCTCGGCGGTTTGCGCATGAGTATAGCGCGCCCACAGCGGCAGCGCGGCAGCGCCGCCTGCCAGAGTGGTCAGCGCCTTGCGCCGTGTGAGGTCCGGTCCGGTCTTGGTCATAGCCACATCCTTCTGTCGCAGCAGGTGCGCCCGCCGCCTCGCGGCGATCCTGCGAAGCCGCGCCCCGATTGTCCAGTTCTTTGCACCAAACCACCGATTTCGGGCACAGTTCTCAGGGCTTTTCCTTAGCAAGAATGTCCAAATCCTGCCACCGGCCAAACAGCGCCAGCACCCGCAACGACTCGATCACTTGGCGAAAAAGCGGTTGTAGAGCCAGTCGGGCCAGATCCGGCTAAAGCGAAAGAGATAGCTGAAAAGGCGCGGGAAATGACGCACGCTCGCACCCTCGTCACACATCATCTCGAACATCTCCTGCGCGGCCTCTTCGGGCGTCATGATGAACGGCATGGTGAAATCATTCTTTTCCGTCAGTCGCGTCTTGATGAAACCGGGATTGGCGATCTGCACGCGCACGCCCGTTTTGAACAGATCGCATTGCAGGCTCTCGCCCAGCGCCATGACGCCCGCCTTGGACGCCGCATAGCCGATGGCCCCCGGCAACCCGCGAAAGCCCGACAGCGATCCGGTCAGCACGATATGGCCCGCGTTCCGCGCCACCATCTTGGGCACGACCGCACCACAGGCGCGCATCGCGCCGACAAAGTTGATATCGCCCATCGCCTCGGCCTGCTCGGCGTTCCAGTCCTGCGCAGCCATGGGCCAATAGACTCCGGCGGTATAGACCATGCCGTCGATTTCGCCGACCTCTTCGGCGGCGCGGCGCACACTGTCCAGATCGGCGACGTCCACCGTCACCACATGCGCGCGGCCCGGCAATTCGGCGGCAACGGCCTTTAGCTTGTCCTCGCTGCGCGACGACAGGATCACCTCAACGCCCGCCGCGCTCAGCTTGTGCGCGAGGGCAGCGCCCAGACCATCACTTGCGCCGATCATCCAATAGCGCTTTGCAATCCATTCGGTCATGCGGCTGTCATCCTCAATGTGGCGACCAAGCGGATCTGGCCGTCGTGTTTAGTCCTGAACAAAACTGGCGGCACGCGGGTATGGTTCCCCAACGCGCTCATGCGGCCATGTCCTGCGGTATCCGGGTGCGCATCAGCAAGACGATAGCGACCAGTTTCAGCGCGCAAGGCAGCGCACAATAGAGCAGCGTCAGCAAACGCAGCGCATCAGCGTCGTTAGATGTCCCCGCCTGAAATCCCCCGGCCTGCAGCGCTGGCAGCAGCGCGACAGCGGCCAGCGCCAGCGTCAGTTTCGAGACGAAGGACCAGAGGCCGAACCCCTCGCTCGCCCCCGGTGCGATATCGGCCATGCGGCGGGCGAACATCGCAGGCAGCAGCGTCAGGTCCGCACCCACTGCGGCGCCCGACGCCACACAAACCGCAGCAAAGGCCAATGTATCGCCCGTCCCCAGCAGCGCGGCGCAGCCAAAGGCGACGATGGCCAGAACCATGGCCACCAAAAGAACTGGGCGCGCGCCCCACCGCTCGGCCGCGCGACCCCAGAACGGCGCGGCCAAGGCCGCCGAGAGGAAGAAAAGCAACAACAGTGGCCCCTCCCATCCCGGCGCGCCCAGCCGGCTTTCGACAAAGAAAAGGAACAGGGTCGAGCTGACGGCGACCGGTGCCGCATTGACCAGCGCAATCAGCAACAAGCGGCGCGATACGCTGTCGCGCAGCACCGGGCCGAACCCCTCGGACGGGATAGACGCGCGCGCCCATTGGCCCCACATCATGACCAGCGCCGCGATGCCCAGCGCCGCAAACGCCAGTGCGAAAACGCCATACCCGCCCAGCAGGATCGGCGCGACCGACGCCGCGCAAATGCCCAGTAGCGCACCGGTTTCCCGCCAGCGCGCCAGCCGCAGGTGCCCCGATTGCGGCAACGCGCCCGCAGCGGCCACACCTTGGGCATAGAAACAGATCGTCAGATAGCTGAAGCCGGAAAAGACGACCGTCAGCATCATCGCGAACCACCAGATCGGCGCGATGGGCGGCGTCACGGCAAAGAGGCCCAGCATCGCCGCCGCCATCGCCGCGCCCGCCACCAGCACCGTCGCCGCGCGCCAACGCTGAATGCGCGCGGCAAGCCGCCCCAGCAACGGATCCTGCACTACGTCGATCAGCCGCAATGCGAACAGCACACCGCCCAGCAGAGTCAGGGATATGCCGTACTCGTCCACGTAGAATTTGGGCGCATGAATGTAGATCGGCAGGCCAGCGGCGGCCAGATAAGCAGCAAAAAGCGAATAGGCAGGCAGGTGCGGCGCAGCTCTCACCGCGATACATCCTGCTCCGGCGGCTCGGGGCGGGTGCGGAATTTCGCGCCTTTCCACCATAGTTTCAGCGCCTGCCAGTGGATCAGCGCCAGCACCCGTCGCGAGCCAAAGGGGCGGCGCAGCATCGCACCCAAAAGGCCACGATTGGTCAGTGGCCGGCATGGCCCAACCAACGTGGCGACGACGCCGCCATCACCGCCGCTCATGTCGATCCAGATGCCGATGTGATCCTCACGCAGATCAAAGCGGAACTCATATCCGCCCTCGACCTGCTGAAAGGGCGAGACGTGAAAAACCTTGGTCGCGTGCAGCCGGTCACTGGCCTCGATCAATGAATTATCGGCCTTGTGGCACAGATAGCTGTGCCGATCACCGAACGTATTGCTGACCTCTGCGATCACCTGCCGCAGACCGCCCTCCGCGTCCCGGCACAGCCAGAACGACACGGGGTTAAAGACATGGCCCAGAATGCGCGGCTGCGCCAACAGCTCGATCCGCGCGGGGGATGGCAATTGATAGCTGTCCAGTACCTGGCGCACCCATGGCGCGCCGATACCGTCGTGCGGCGGCCCGCCATGGTCGATATCGTGCAGGCTGGCCAGCCCGCGCCGGTTGCGCCCAAAAAGGCGGGGCGCCTCCACCGGCCCTTCGCCGTCCAGCAGCACGTAGTCGATGGAATAGCGGAACGCGTTGCGCACCGCCCCCTTGCGCCCATGCCACGTGTGGCCCGCGATATGGCGAACGCGGCTCATGCCGCTGCCAGAACTCCGCGCGAGGTGATCGCCTCGGCCACGTCGACCGCGCTGCCAAGGCCATCCTCGTGAAAGCCGTTCTTCATCCATGCACCACAATACCACGTGTTCTGCGCGCCGTTCATCGCCGCAATGCGCCCCTGCGCCGCGAGAGCCGCGTGGTCATAGACCGGATGGCGCAGCGTGACACAATCGTGGATCAGCTCCTCGCGGATATGGCGCGTGGTGTTGAGCGTGACGAAATGCGGATCATCCATCGGGATCGGCTGAAGCCTGTTCATCCAATAGGTCAGGTCGATCCGGTTGTCCGTCTTGGCGCGGTCCTCGGTATAGTTCCACGACGACCAGACGGCGCGGCGGCGCGGCATGATCGACGCGTCGGAATGCAGCACAATATCGTTCGGCTGATAGGCGATGGCGCCCAGATCGCGCCGCTCGTCAGGCGTGGGATCACTCAGCAGGCGCAGACTGTCGTCGGAATGGGTGGCCATGACCACCTCGTCGAACCGTTCCCAATCGCCACCCGCCTTGATCTGCACACCGCCGGGCATCCGCCGCACGGCCTGAACCGGACAGCCGATGCGCAGCCGCGTGCCGATCCTGCGCAGATGCGCCTCAAGCCGCGTGACATATTGCACCGATCCACCCTGAACCGTGTACCACTGATGCTGACCGGCATACCCGAGCAGCGCGTGGTTCTCAAAAAATCGCATCATCGCCTCGGCCGGAAAATCGAGGATCTTTTCCTTGGGTGTCGACCATATCGCGCCCGACAGCGGCAACAGGTAATAATCACGAAACCAAGGCCCGGTGCGCAGATTCACCAACAGGTCATTGATGGTCATGCCGCCGCGCGCAGACTCGACCGCATTGGAATTGAAGTGGAAAATATCGCGCATCATCCGCAGAAACGCCGGGCGGGCCGCATTGCGCCACTGGGCAAAGGCGGCGCGCCCGCCCGACAGGCCATACTCCAGCCGCCCGCCATCTATCGACGCGCCAAAGCTCATGTCGCTCGGCACGACCGGCACGTTCAACTCGGCGAATAAATCGGCCAGATGCGGATAATTGGCATAGTTGAACACGATAAAGCCGGTATCGACCGGCTGATCGCCCCTTTTGCCAGCCATGATGGTGCGCGCATGCCCGCCAAGGCGTGGCTCGGCCTCGTAAAGGGTGACGTCGTGGTCGCAAGACAGACGATGCGCGGCACCCAGCCCCGATATACCTGCTCCAATAATTGCGATCTTGCGCCTCGGGGCGGGCTGCATTTCAAATGGCATATGCTTGCGTGTCCGTTCTCATTCGTGCGGTTCGAGGTAAATACGCGTCGGCGGCGATTTTGGATGCAAATTCCTTTGCATCCCCTATTTTTCGCGGCAAAGTGATCCAGCCGGGCGCATCCGCCGTATCAGGCATATGTTTGGAACGATTGACACCTCCGGCCCCCGCTTGGCATCTTTTAGCAGCGCACCTGCGGCGAAGTCCCTGCGCGCGATGCAAATGCAACAGTCAGGACGTAGCCAAGTGCCACAAGACGGGCCAAGCATCCCTAGGCAGAGCGAGGCCAGGCAGAGCGAAGCCCTGCGATGGGCCAAATGCATTGCGCACATCCGCGATAACGCGGACGAGGCGTCCTTTGCCGAACTGTTCAATCACTTCGCGCCGCGCATCAAAGGCTTCTTGATGAAATCCGGTGCCAGCGCGGCGCTGGCCGAGGAATGTGCGCAGGACGTCATGGCGACGCTGTGGCAAAAGGCGCATCTGTTTGATCCATCCCGCGCCAGCGCAGCCACTTGGATCTTTACCATCGCGCGCAACCGGCGCATCGACGCACTGCGCAAGGCGCGCCGGCCAGAACCCGAAGACATCGACTGGGCCCCCGAGGCGCCGCCCGATCAATCCGACGCATTGGCGCTGGAACAGGAAAGCGCGCAACTGGCGCGCGCGATCCAAGACCTTCCGGCCAAGCAGAAATCCCTGATTGAGGCCGCGTATTTCGGTGATCTCAGCCATACCCAGATTGCCGATCAAACCGGCCTGCCCCTTGGTACGATAAAATCCCGCATCCGCCTGGCGCTGGACCGCCTGCGCCACACGATGAAATGAGACCCGACATGCCCAACCGTATCGAACACCACCTGACGGACGCCCTGCTAATGGGGTATTCCGCAGCCACCCTGCCCGAGGCGTTCAGCCTGACCATCGCCACGCATGTGTCGATGTGCGACGAATGCCGCGCGCGCCTTGGCGCATTCGATAGTATCGGCGGTGCCATGCTGGACGCGGCCGAAACCCCTGCGATGGACCCATCCGCTATGGTGGCGGCCCTGACGGCGGCCAGACTGCCGCCAGCCGCACCCCCGATGCGGCGCAAACGCGGCATCTTGCCGACACCGCTACAAAGTTACGTCGGTGGCGATCTGGAGGCTGTGAAATGGCGCGCTGTCGGCCAAGGCGTGCGCCAGGCGATCCTGCCGACGCAAGGCGGCGCGACGGCCAGACTGTTGCATATCCGGGCCGGAACCGCCGTGCCTGATCATGGCCATAACGGCACAGAATTGACGCTGGTTCTGCAAGGCGCGTTCATGGACGATGGCGCGCGTTTTGCGCGAGGCGATATCGAGATCGCGACCGAAGAGTTGGATCATTCGCCCATTGCCGATATCGGCGACGATTGCATCTGCCTCGCCGCCACCGACGCGCCGCTCAGGTTTCGCGGCTGGGTGGCGCGCATCGCACAACCGTTCCTGCGAATCTGAGACGCAACTAGACGCCCCACTCTTGTTGCTGAAATTGCCATCGCCGGCGGGATAAAAATCCTTTTGTCACAGCATCCCGATCAGACACCGATATCCGGACCGATGCACATCAGCGGTTCTTCACTGCGCTCGACCTCGTAAAGTTCGGTCATCCCCGGATCGTTCTCAAACTGCGCGATCAGACCATCAGCGTCACGCCGAAAACTCCAGCATTGCGGGTCAGGCTCGGTGTCGTAGACAAAGCAGATCAGGCCATCTTCCTCATACCACTCACCCTCCTGACACCGCCGGTCAAGAAAGGACCAGCGCACGCGACGATTTGGCAGATATTGCTCGGTTCCGTAGGGAGCGCCCAAGCTGCCATAGGTAAAGGTCTTGCCCTCAGTGTAGGCGTCGAACTCTTCGGCCGTCATCATGCCTTGGGCGAGGACGGGCGAGGCGAGGAGCGTCAGGATCAGGATTAGAATACGCATGGCGCGAACATGCCACGACGCGCTGCCGCCCGCCACAGGTTTCAGCTGTCTGGTGCGGAGGTGGTCCACCGATCGACGCGGCGGTCCATCACCCTGCGCCATAGCGGCGGAGCCAGCGACAGAGCTGCCATTATTGGCAGCGGGTAGGGCAGACACGGCATGTCGCCGCGCGTCAGGCGCAGCGCCGGATAGGGCCTACCGGGTGCGACGTGATGATCCGAATGGCGCGGCGCGTTCAACGTCAGCGCAGAGGAAAAGCGATGCGGCGCATTCCACGAGTGGGCTGGCCCCACAGGCTCCAGCCCGCCACTTGGCAACATGCTGCGACGCAGGCCGTAATGCTGGACATAATCCGACATGAGAATTTGCATCTGCGCATAAAGACACATCGCGATATATGCCACCACGCCCGCCAGCCCGGCCAGCGCGGCCGCCAGCAAAATGCAGGCAATCCCGCCCAAGACATAGAGCACGTAAGGATGACGCCACACAGGCCGCGCGGCACGGCGCAGCATCGCCGTCTCGGCCCGCAATCCGGCGATGAATCCACCCAGCCCGGCCCGCATGGCAAAGCGATAGAACCCAACGCCCTTGGCCGCGCTATTGGGGTCGCCCGAACTGGCCACATGCACATGATGTACCAGCAGATGCGCGCTGGCGTGATGCCCGACCAGCAGGCTGGTATAGACCGCACGCCCCATGATGCGCAGCGTCCGCGCGCGCTTGTGAATCAGCTCATGCGCGACCGGATGCGCGATCTGGCCAAACACCATACCGGCGGCGATCCCGAGGCAGATCCGCTGCCCCCATCCGAGGTCCGACTGCCCTGCGACCGCCCAGACCGCTACGGCCAGCACCACGAAATGCACCGCGCCCAGCACGGCGAGCAGGCGGGGCGCGCCCGGAAACTCAGCGCTGCCGTCCACCTCGGCCGGGGCCGCCGCGATCAACTGATCCAGCGCAAAGGACAGAACCGTCATGTAGAGCAGCGCCGCAATGGGCCAGAGACCGCCAACCGCCGCGCTGAGAAGGATCATCGCGATAGGCGCAAGGGTCGCGCAGGTAAACAGGATCATTCCGGGCGCCTCCACCTTTGGCCAATCAGTTCGGTTTCCAGCCCCAATATATGAACCCGTCCTCACGATCACGGCAAAAAACCGCAACGCCCCTCGGTCCCTTCCATATCGGCGTTAACACGATTAGATGAAAGGAGCAGGCATAACACGAGGGCGGCATGGCCTTTTTCAAGAAGCTCAAGGATCGGCTGTTCAATTCGTCGTCCAAGCTGGACGAAGGGCTGGACGCGATCATGCAGGATGGCGACGAGGCGGACGTCCCCACCCCCGATGTCGAGCCAACGCCAAAGCCCGATCCGCCCGCGCCCGACCCATCTCCAGCCGAACCTGCTCCCGCCGAAGATGCGCCCCGCACACCTGCACGCCCGCCACCTGCGCCCGAGGAAATCCCGCCTCCGGTCAGCGAAATCCCCGTCGATCCGCCGCCCGAGATTCCCACTCAGCCACCGCGGCCCACCGCCGCGCCGACGCCGCTGGAAATCCCGGTCGAGGACATTCCAACGGCTGATCCAGACACTGCCCCACGCAGTGGCCTGCTGGGCCGCCTCTTTACCCGCGCCGACACCGTCCGCGCCCCGCGCCGCGTGCTGGACGACGACATGCTCGAGCAACTCGAAGAGCTGCTGATCACCGCCGATATGGGCGTCGAGACCGCCCTGCGCGTCACCGCCAACATGGCCGAGGGCCGCATGGGCAAACGCCTGTCCGCGCAAGAGATCAAGCAACTCCTCGCCGGCGAAATCGCCCGCATCATGGAGCCGGTGGCGCAGCCCATGCCGCTCTATCGCAAAACTCCGCAGGTCGTGTTGGTGGTCGGTGTCAACGGCTCGGGCAAGACGACGACCATCGGCAAGCTGGCCAGCCAGTTCAAGGCGGCGGGCAAATCAGTCGTCATCGCCGCTGGCGACACCTTTCGCGCCGCCGCGGTCGAGCAATTGCAAATCTGGGGTGATCGCGCAGGCGTGCCGGTGCTGACTGCCCCCGAGGGCAGCGATCCGGCCAGCCTCGCCTGGGACGCGATGGAGCAGGCTGAACGCGACGGCGTCGACCTATTGATGATCGACACCGCCGGGCGCCTGCAAAACCGCGCCGATCTAATGGAGGAACTGGCCAAGATCGTCCGTGTCATCCGCAAAAAGGATGAAACTGCCCCGCACAATACCCTGCTGGTGCTGGACGCCACGACTGGCCAGAACGCCCTCAGCCAGGTTGAGACGTTCCAGAAACTGGCCGACGTGTCGGGCCTCATCATGACGAAACTCGACGGCACGGCGCGCGGCGGCGTTCTGGTGGCGCTGGCGGACAAGTTCGGCCTGCCGATCCACGCCATCGGCGTGGGCGAACAGATCGATGATCTGGCCCCCTTCGATCCCCAAGAATTCGCCGCAGCCCTGACCGGCCTCGATACCGTGTGACCCACCTCACCTGCGCACGCTGCGAGCATGTCCGCGCATGAGCGACTGGCTGATCTCGCTGGAGGGGACAGCGTCAGGCCATCACTTGGCCCTTGCCCTCGCCATCATGGCCGCGATCCTGCACGCCGCCTTCGGTGCGTTGCAAAAAGGACGGCGGCACGATCCATGGCTGATTCGCGGCGCTTCTGATATCAGCTATGCGGCGATTACCGCACCCTTCGCCCTCTTGGTGGTGCCATGGCCCGAGCCACATATGTGGCCTCTCTTTGCCGGGGCGTGGGCGCTGCACACGGTCTACAAGATCCTTCAAGCCATGGCCTATTCGCGCGGCGCGTTCACTGTGGTTTATCCGGTCGTGCGCGGCACAGGGCCGCTCTTTGCGGTGATCGGCGCCTACCTGATTTTCGGCGAGACGTTCAATGCCGTGCAATGGGCTGGCGTCAGCCTGCTGCTCTCCGGCATCTTCGGGCTGGCAATCTATAACCTGATGTTCCTGACCACCGCCCGCGACACCCTGCCCGCCGCGCTTATGCTGGCATTCGTGACCGGCCTGCTGGTCGCATCCTACACCACTTTTGATGCCTACGGCATCCGCGCCACCGCCGATCCCTTCACCTTCCTTGCGTGGTTCTTTTTTATCGACGGGCTGACGATGCCGCTGATCGCCCTGCACCGCTGGCGCCGGATGGAGGCACCGCCCACCCCCGGTCCGCTGATGCTGCGCGGCGCCATCGGAGGCGTGTTGGCCCTGATGTCGTTCGGCGCGATCATGCTGGCCACCCGCCTCGACAACGTGGGCGAGGCGGCGGTCCTGCGCGAAACGTCGACCGTCTTTGCCGCCCTCATTGGCTGGCTGGTGCTGGGCGAAACGGTCGGCCCAAGGCGCATGGCGCTGATGTCGCTCATTGCCATCGGCGCCGTCATAGTTGAAATGGGCGGGTAGCCCCCGGAGGAAGACCAAATGAGCGAACGCAAGATCAACGGAACGCTGAAAACCGCGCTTGAATTCGGCCCCATACTGGCCTTCTTCGTCGCCTATATCCTGCTCAAGGATCACAGTTACAAGATCGTAGGCACCGAATACGAAGGCTTCATCGTCGTCACCGCAGGCTTCATCCCGGTGTTCCTGATCTCGATCGCCATTCTCTGGGCGCTGACCGGCCACCTGTCGAAAATGCAGGCGATGACGGCCATCCTTATCACCGTTTTTGGCGGCCTCAGTATCTGGTTCAACGACCCCAAGTTCTTCAAGATGAAACCGACGATCATCTACCTCCTCTTTGGCGGCATACTCGGCATCGGCCTGCTGCAAGGCAAATCCTACCTGCAAACCGTGATGGACACCGTCATGCCCCTGACGCACGACGGCTGGATGATCCTCACCCGCCGCCTAATGATCTTCTTCTTCGGCCTCGCCATCCTGAACGAACTCATCTGGCGCACCCAATCCGAAGAAACATGGGTCTATTTCAAAACCTTTGGCCTCACAGCGGCCATCTTTGTCTTCTTCATTACCCAGTCCAAAACCTTTCGCGAGCACAGCTCCGATCCGAAAGAGTAACCGCGCTTTCATCGTTCCCCCCAAATACTCCCGCCGGAGGCTGCGCCAGTTGACGCAAGCGCGCGACAGGAGTAAGCGGAAATCCGTGGCGATTTGTTACCGGATTGCGGGCCACGTTAAATAATTCGCTAAAAGGTCACGGGAAAGGCCCCCCTTTTCGCATGACCGGCGCACGGGGTTTTTTATGGCCGATAGGCCCGGAGGTCGAATATGACAGATGACTGGAACACACGCACAGCGATGGTGCATGGCGGCACTGCCCGCAGCCAGTGGGGTGAGCTGAGCGAGGCGATCTTTCTCACCCAGGGCTTTGTCTATGATACCGCCGAGGCCGCGCAGGCCCGCTTTATCGAAACCGGCCCCGACGAATTCATCTATGCGCGCTACGGCAATCCCACAGTTGCAATGTTCGAAAAACGCATCGCCCTTCTGGAGGGTGCCGAGGATGCCTTTGCCACCGCCAGCGGCATGGCCGCCGTGTCGGGCGCGCTGACCTCGATGCTGAAAGCAGGCGATCACGTCGTCGCCGCACGCGCGCTCTTTGGGTCGTGCCTATACGTTCTGGGCGATATTCTGGCGCGCTACGGCGTCGAAGTCACCTTTGTCGACGGCACCGATCTGGACCAGTGGCGGGATGCTATCCGACCCGATACCACCGCCGTCTTTTTCGAGACCATCGCCAACCCCACGCTGGAGGTCGTCGATATCGAGGCGGTGGCGCTGCTAGCCCACGCGCAGGGCGCGCTGGTGGTGGTCGACAACGTCTTTGCCACGCCGGTCTTTTCCAACGCCATCGCACAAGGCGCCGATGTGGTCGTCTATTCGGCCACGAAACATATCGACGGGCAGGGTCGCGCCCTTGGCGGCATCGTCCTAGGCAGCCGCGACTTTATCCGCGGCACGCTGGAGCCTTACATGAAGCATACCGGCGGCTCGATGTCGCCCTTTACCGCTTGGATCATGCTCAAGGGGCTTGAGACGATCGACCTGCGCGTGCGCGCACAGGCCGCGACCGCGCTGGCGCTGAGTGACGCGCTGCAAGGCCACGCCAAGCTGAAACGCGCCCTCTATCCCGGCCATGCCAGCCATCCGCAGAACGATCTGGTGATCCGCCAGATGGGCAAGGGCGGCACCGTGGTCGCGTTGGAACTGGCAGGCCAGCCCGAGGCATTCCGCTTTCTCAACGCGCTCGACATCGTGCTGATCTCGAACAATCTGGGCGATACGAAATCCATCATCACCCATCCGGCGACCACCACGCATCAACGCCTGCCAGAGGCGCAACGCGCCAGCCTCGGCATCACACCGGGCCTGGTGCGCCTGTCGCTGGGCATCGAGGATGAGGGTGATCTGATCGCTGATATCATGCAGGCGCTGGACGCCGTTTAACCCCGAGGGAGATATCCAATGGCCGACCGTTTGACAGGAATCGTCACGCCGCTGCTAACCCCGTTCAACGATGATTTCAGCCTCGCAGATGACCTTTATGTGGATCACGCGGCCACCTGCCTAGCCCAAGGGTCGCATTTCCTGTCGCCCTTCGGCACGACCAGCGAGGCACTCAGCCATTCGGTGGCCGAGCGGATGCGCGCGGTCGAACTGCTGATCGACAGTGGCGCCGCGCGCGCCGATCAACTGATGCCGGGCACCGGGCTGTGCAATCTAGAAGAAACAACGACCCTTTGCCGCCATGCGGTGGAACTCGGCTGCGTCGCCGTGATGACACTGCCGCCGTTCTTTTACGTGACCGCCAGCGACGAAGGGCTATACCGCTATTTCAGCGCCCTGATCGAGGCGGTGGGCAGCGATGCGCTGACCATCTGCCTCTATCACATCCCGCAATATGCGGGCATCGGCATTTCGCCCGCCCTCGCCGCGCGTCTCAATCAAGCCTTTCCCGAGGTCGTGACCGCGCTCAAGGACAGCTCGGGCGATTGGGATAACACAAGCGCGGTGATCAAGGCCGCGCCGGGCATTTCCGTCTTTCCCGGCAGCGAGGGCGCGATGCTCGACGCGATGGCGCTGGGTGGGGGCGGATGCATATCGGCCAGTTGCAATTCCAACGCAGCAGGCATTCGCAGGCTCTATGACCTCGCGCGCGCCGGCGATACGGCAGGCGCAGAGGCGCTGAGGCCGCAGATCGACGCCCACCGCGCCGCCGTGCATACCGGCGGGCTGATCCCCGGCCTCAAGGCGCTGAAGGCACAACAGACCAGTGACGCGCGCTGGCTAAACCTGCGCCCGCCGTTGATGCCCGCGACGCCCAATCTGGCGGCGCCGCTTGCCGAAACAATCTGGCAGGGCTGAGCCGCCTCAACCGGTGTGAAAGAGGGTCGCAAACAGTTTCGGATCAAGGCTCTGCGCCGCAAAGGTGTCACCCTCGGTCAGAACGCTGACGGCGTCGTGGCTGTGCAGACTCTCTTGATGGCTGGCCACGATGCGGAAATCGCCGATGCGCCCATCGGCCAGCAGCCGCTCGCAAAATAGGCGCGCCGCGTCCTCGACAAAGATCGGGTTGGCCGCGTTCAGCTCGGCAAAGGCTTGCTCGTCCTCGCGCTTGACCATCACTTGAGTCTCGGTCGGCACGGCGGTGCGGGCAATCTCGATCAGATCCTCGAACCACAGGCAATCCTCGCACGTTACCTCGATGGAAATCCGCGCGACCGAGCGTTGCGAATGCGGCGTTGCCAATTGCCCGCGCATCTGACGCGCATGTTCGCTTAGCTCCAGCGAGCAGGGGCAGGTCGAGGAATAGACATAGTCCAGATGCATGAACTTGCGCCGCACGCCATCCGTTTCGACCAGTTCCAGCGCGATGTCGTAATACTGATACCCCTCCAGCCCCGAGCGCAGCGACTGCACCCTGGCCGGATAGGAAAACCTCATCTGGATGCGAGCGTCAACCGATCCCAGATCGGCGATATAGTCATCCAGCGCCGACGCGATCACCTCAAAGCTAAAGGTCTTTTCCGCGTGCTTGTAAAAACTGCGCATGATCCGGGACATGTTGATGCCCTTCTTGTTCGACTCAAGGCTGACAGTGCCTGTCACCGATGTCTCAAGCGTCAGATCGCCGCCATCCTTGGTGTGAAACCGGATCGGCAGGCGGAAATTCGAAATGCCCACATGCTGCAGCAGCTGATGAGATCCCTTGATCAGCGATGACGGGCCGTTTTGCAGATCGGGCATGGTGGCCCGATAACTCTCGTCCGCCTCGAAACCCTCGGGATAGACGCGCGACAGGGCCGGATAGTTCGACACCTCGCCACCCGGCAAGAGGCGGGCGATAGAGGGGTCCAGATCGGCCACCTCCTCGGGTGTGGCCGCGGCGGCCCAGCGCCGCAAAACGGCCAACGCACCCTGCGCATCGTCGCGGTCCGGCGCCGCCGTCATATCGGCTGTCTGGTGTGTCATCCTGCCACTCCTTGGCTCAAAGTCTGCATATATGCAGTTAGGGCTGCCACCCGCAATTGCCACGCCCGCCAAAGAAAACGCCCGCCACAGAAAGGGCGGGCGCGCCTGTGCGTGACAGACGGGATCAGCCGTAGACGGATTCCTTGCCGAAATGCTTGGTCAGCATATAGTAGACGACCGCGCGATACTTGTTCCGCTCCGAGCGTCCGTATGTTTCGAGCACCTTGTTGATCGCATCCATCAGCTGCGGACCGTCGGCAACGCCCAGTTTCTTGACCAGAAAGTTATTTTTGATGGTCTCTAGCTCTTCTTTCTGGCCGGCGGCGACAGTCGAGGCGTCCGCGTTGTAGATTGACGGGCCACAGCCGATCGTCACCTTGGTCAGCAGCGCCATATCAGGCGTCATGCCGCATTTCGCTTTTAGGTCGTCTGCATAGCGCGCGATCAAATCATCACGTTTGCCCATTAGAAATCTCCTTTTCCGCGGATGCCTTTCCGCTGTTCAATGTCCCAAGCCGCTGAACGGCTGAGCCAAAGACTATCGGGTGCGGACCGTTTGACAATAAAAAAATCCCTGCGGCGGTGTGTTGCGCAACCATAATGCGAAAAACCCCCGGCCTTTTTGGGACCGGGGGTTGAGTGTGTTGCAGATCGCGAGCCGGCGATTAGGTGCTGGCGTCGTCCTGCTTTTTCACTTGGTCCGTCGCGCGTTACTCTGCGACGGGTTCTTCTGCGACGGGTTCTTCTGCGACGGGTTCTTCCTCGGTGACGTCAGTCTCCATCGACTCGTCGCCCGAAGTTTCGGCTTCGACAGCCGGCTCTTCGTCCGACGACATTGTGGCATCATCGGTTGCAGCATCGTCCGTCGTAGCGGCATCTTCGGCCATGTCGCTATCGGTCTTCATCGCGCCGTCATCAGCGGTCGACGTTGTGACAGAAGTATCCGCGCTGGTGTCAGCACTCGCCATCAGGTCAGCCAGCGGAGTCTCATCCGGCAGGCTTTCGGCTTCGGACTCGTCGAATTCCGGCTGTTGTTTCAGCGCGTCCTTCGTCGTGTCCAGCTTTACCATCTGCGACTCTGCGTCAAAGGTGAACTCTTCCAGCGGCAGGGCGACTGTGTATTCGCCAAGGCCGAGGAAGCCACCGATCCCGACAACGGCATCCGCGCCACCATCCGCACCGATGATATAGTCGATGTCACCGATGGTTTTGCCATTCGGCTCATAGACGTTCTGGCCGACCAAATCGCCCACCGTCATCTCGCCGATCGAGGTGAATTGGGGGGCGGCAGGTGCCACGTCGGTCACGGTTGCATCGACGCCGGTCGTATCCGTCGTGCTGGTGTCCTGTGCAATTGCCCCACCTGCGATCAGTGCAGATGCAGCGGCAGTCATCATGAGTGTCTTGAGTGTCATCTTGGCGTCCTCCTTGGCGCAAGTTACGATCAATTAAGACACGCAGAACGTGTTTGGTTCCACACCACGACACCCCAAAATGCGAAACAGGCACGCAAAACGCAAAACAGGCAGGAACTTGCCCAGAGTCCTGCCTGCTTCGGCGGAAATCCGTCGATTTTGGGTATTAAAGCGTTTCGGATCAACCCTGAGACAGGAATGGCCCGAAACGCGGCACACAAAATGGGCTTTGCATACATCTTGTGAAAATCTGCAACTCTGGCTTTTCGCGAAACACTCTAATAGCGATAGTGCTCGGGCTTGAACGGACCTTCGGGCGTGACGCCGATATAGGCCGCCTGCTCGGGGCTGAGCGCGGTCAGTTTGACGCCGATACGGTCCAGATGCAGGCGCGCGACCTTCTCGTCCAGATGCTTGGGCAGGATGTAGACTTGATTTTCATACTCCCCGCCGTTCTTCCACAGCTCGATCTGCGCCAGCACCTGATTGGTAAAGCTAGCCGACATGACAAAGCTGGGATGCCCGGTGGCATTGCCTAGGTTCAACAGACGTCCCTCGGACAGCAGGATCAGACGATTGCCCGAAGGCATCTCGATCATGTCCACCTGTTCCTTGATGTTGGTCCATTTGTGGTTTTTCAGGCTGGCCACCTGAATT
>RCMY010001359.1_pt1 | contig 23381 bp, 26 predicted proteins | sample 2041341 | NCBI WGS metagenome assembly RCMY01 (sample SAMN09708234, study PRJNA481090) | Marine sediment metagenome, whole genome shotgun sequencing project.
ACAGGATGTCCCTTTCTTCATGTTCAGGGTAGCCAAAATCTTTGGGTAGTTGGTTGGCACCTATCCACGGACTTTTGCAACTGAGCCGATAAACGTGATGGTTGCATTATTCATTACACTCTATACAAATAAAATCACGAAAATCTACTTAATTTACATTAGTATGAAATATGTATGTATTCTACTGCTTCTGCTAAGTCATTGGAAGAAAAAATAGTATCTACGAATATGTCCTGTGACATTAATACTCCTAGAAGATTAAGTAACAATATTACTTCTTCAATAAAATTCTACAAGTAATAACAATTTTAAAATTCAAATAAATAGCTTATGATGAAAACTAAATCTGTATTTGTGAAAGTTGTCATATCTGTGGCAATATTATCATTAGGGATACTTTTAGGGAAGTATTTTCCCATAATCAAGTTTGAAAAACCAAAAATTAAACAATATGAATATTTGGGAAACATAAATACGGGAAGTAAAGTCCCTATAAAAGCATTACCATATAATATTAGTAATGATTATGATGTTAACAGATCTGGCGTGATAACAAATGCTGCTACAGCATATAAAATAAGTAATGCTATTTTTATTCGTGCATTTGGTAAAGATAAAATAAATTATGACAAGCCGTTTAAAATACAATTAGAAGATGGGTATATCTGGAGTATAGAGGCTGAATCACAAGATTCTCCATTTTTGTCTTACCATATTGCGATTGATAAACGTAATGGCAGAATTATTCATTTGATAGTAAAAAAATAGCTTATTAATGTATACCATCTCATTAATTGTATAGCATAAAAGCAAACATCTGATAATACAAAAGGAATTGAAACTGTTGGAATTATAGGTAATTTGAAATGTACGGAAAATAAAGAAAGAAACAAAGATTAAATGAAAAAGTTAAGTATTAAAATAAATGAAACTATCTTATTTGTCTTCAGCATTTTCGCATGTGCCATGTTGACAATTTGTAGTTGTAAAAATAAGACTTACGATGATAAGATTTGCAGATGTTTCATCTTCCCTACTAGTTCCATCAACAATAATTATTATATAGAAACATCAAATAATGGAATGATAAAAACATCATTAGGAATACGATCAAAGACTATATTGCCTGTGATATTTAAAGATGTGAAAATAAATCCTAATGAAATTCATTTGTTTAGAAAGATACAATTGCAAAAGAAAGAAAAACTTCATACTACATGATATAAATAAAATCCAAAATAGCATTTTGAATTTAAAAGACATTGAATGTAAAAACTTTTTTGTTCAGAGTTGGGCAAACGATGCATGGGGCATTATACTATTAGCAGGAGATAAACAATACATATTTCTTTATAGTGAACATCGTAATGATGAATTAGGGACAATTATTAAAGCATTAGTAAATTCATCACCAATACAGATTGATATGAACAAATGATGGTTACATAATAAACACGCAAAAATGTATAATCAAGATTTAAAAAAATAATAGCGATATGAAAAAAATAACAATCATAATAATATTTTTAGTAGGAATAATACTAGGAGTTTTTATCAAGTCAGAATATGACTCCGGGAAAAGCAAAAAGGTCGTAGTCAAACAAGATTATATCTTTAAAGGAAATGTGAAAGTAGACGAAGATACGCTAGACTTACGAAGACCGGTAGATGATAGTATCCATTTTAATTATGGAATAGCCCCTTTTAAGGTATGCAGTCATGAGAATGGAATCATTCCCAATGCTAAGACAGCAGTAGTTTTTGCTAAGATAATACTTAATTATCACTATGGAGAAGAAGAAATTAACGAAGAAAAGCCTTTTGATGTAGAATTATTAAATGACACAGTATGGTACATATCCGGTTCGCTTCCAGAAGGTGCTGTGGGCGGCGTTGCCGAGATATTTATACGGAAATCAGATGGTAAAGTGTTAAGAATGATCCATGGCAAATAAAAAGAGGACGTCATTTCGCAGAGCATATCCTAATGTAGATTTTTCCGTAATAAGTAGAGATAACATCGAAGATTTTTTACTAGATATATAAGTTTAGAGATTATTGCGTATTTACGCACTTTTGTCTAAAGTAATGTGGAAAGTTCTACATGATGGAGATTTCATCTATGCGCAACTTTAGCATACCTACGGGTACTTTTATTTCGACGATATCCCCTACTCGTTTCTTTAGCAGTCCCTGAGCAATAGGTGTCTTAATAGAAATTTTACCTGTGGAGAAATCAGCTTCCATGGGATTAACAATAGAATATGTCATCTCACGATTATGCGTAAGATCAGTGAGCTTAACAGTTGAAAATAACTGTACGGCATCTGTGGTAAGACGGCTGCGCTCAATGATACGTGCATTGGTGAGTTTCACTTTGAGACGATCTATACGTCCTTCCAGCTTGCCCTGTTCACGTTTAGCGGCATGGTATTCAAAATTTTCACTCAAATCACCCTTATCCCTGGCTTCAGAGATAGCCTCAGAAATTCGTGGACGTTCAACGCTCATAAGTTCATGAAGTTCGGCAACCATCTTGTCGTAGCCTTCCTGTGATATGTATTCTATCATGATTTTCTATTTTACGGCTGCAAAGGTATTACTATTTCGTAAATATCCTATCATAAATGACAAATATTTTATTGGGGATATTTGTGTTTACGTATATTTTGCACTAGCTATTAAATAATTCTCACGTAAAGATAAGCAACTAAAGAATGTTGCTACCAAGTTTACCTAAGCCATATTGATATTTATAGTAGAAGATTTCGGTTTTTCAAATTATATCATTAAATTTGTAGTCAGCAAGTTGCATTTTGTTCGTAAAGAATGTATCATTGTTATTTAATACCAAATTTTTAATATCATGTTTATGAGAAAGAGCTTTCTAATGAAGAATTTATCGCAAATTATGTTTAGTGTTTTCCTATTTCTGTTTGCTGTACAACAGGCACTGGAAAGCATTAATATATTGTACTATATCATATTGGTATTGATGATACTATGTGTCGTTGTATGGTTGGTTAGCTGCTTTAAAACCGTAATGAGAGAAAAACAGAACTTTGTTTTAAATCTGACTTCGAAATCAATATTGTCATATTTTGATATTGTCAGTGCACTTATAGGTTTGATAATTAGTTATTCTTTAAATTCCAACTTGTTCAAACTATGGATATTTTTATTAGTTATTAATGTCTTATCTATTTTGATACCAAATCCATCTAAGAAAAAAAAATCACACGATGAAACGCCTTATATTTAAAGTAGAAGAAAGAACAAGTTTACTCTGCTCATTACTTACACGAGTAGTTGGATGAATCAAATAGCAAGAATATAAAAAAAGAGCCGGAATATAATTCCGACTCTTTATATATTTTATCCACAAAGGGAATATTACTCAGCAGCAAGTGTAAAGCGCTTGTAAGCAAGGATAGATAGACCACCCTGTGCTTTCAACCAATCCTGAACGCTGATCTTATCACCATCACCAAACTGGAACTCCTGATCTACAAGGCAGTTATCCTTGAAGAACTTAGCCATACGACCTTTAGCAATGTTCTGGATCATGTTTTCGTTAAGATTAGCTGTCTTCTCAGCAGCAGTAGCTTCGCTAATCTGCTTTGCCTTATCAGCTTCTTCCTGTGTCAACCAACCCTTATTGATGTTACTCTCGATGTGCTCTTCTGAGTCAACAAGGTTAGGATTAAGACCAGCCTTCTTAAGAGCTGCAACAACAGCCTTCTCTACCTGCTCTTCCTTAGTCTTCTCGATAGCAACCTTCAACTCCTCGTCTTTTACAGCCTGAGGAACAGAAGCCTCGTCAAGAGCTACTGGACGCATAGCAGCAACCTGCATAGCAACCTTATGACCAGCCTCATCGTTATTACCGCTCAACTGAACCATTGTTGCAAGAGTGTGCTTGCCCATGTGATCGTATACAGCGATGTTATCACCTTCAAGGAAGTTGTAACCATCGATCTCCATCTTCTCACCTGAAATACCTGAACGATGCTGAACAGCAGATTCTGCGTCATCACCATTAGCAAGTTTCAAAGCCTTAACCTCTTCAAGAGTCTTAGCCTTTGCAGCAATAGCAGCGTCAAGGATATTCTGAACAAGTTCAACGAAATCCTTACCAGCAGCAACGAAGTCAGTTTCACACTTTACAGCAACCATAGCTGCAAAACCGTCAACGCTCTTTACAAGAACACAACCATTTGATGTCTCACGATCAGAACGCTTAGCAGCAATAGCCAAGCCACGCTCACGAAGTAAATCCTTAGCCTTGTCGAAATCGCCTTCAGCCTCTGTAAGAGCCTTTTTAACGTCAGCAAGACCAGCACCAGTCATGGCGCGAAGCTTCTTAATATCTTCAATAGAAATAGCCATAATATTGATTTTCTTTAATTAAATAAAGTTCAAAAAAACGTGATAGGGTCTTATATGATTTATAAGGGTCTTATAGATCCTATCAAAATCCTATAAGACCCTATTTAATTATTCAGCAGCAGGAGCTTCTGTCTCTTCCTTTGCAGGAGCAGCAGTTTCTTCCTTGCGAGCCTTGCGAGTACGCTTTTTGCCTTCAGCAGCCTCTTCAGTCTGCTCAGCAGAAGCCTTTTCGTCAGCCTTTTCAGCCTTACGCTCCTCAAGACCCTCAGCGATAGCACCACAAACAGAAGTCAAGATAGTCTCGATGCTGTCTTTAGCGTCATCATTAGCTGGGATAACGAAGTCGATGTTACTAGGATCTGAATTAGTATCAACGATACCGAAAACAGGAATACCAAGACGGTTAGCTTCCTTAACAGCGATATTCTCAACCATTACGTCGATAACGAAGAGTGCACTTGGCAAACGAGTAAGGTCTGCGATAGAACCAAGGTTCTTCTCAAGCTTAGCACGCTGACGTGTAATCTGCAACAACTCACGCTTTGAGAGGTTAGAGAATGTACCGTCACTCATCAGTTTGTCGATGTTCGTCATTTTTTTAACAGCCTTACGGATAGTAGGGAAGTTAGTCAGCATACCACCTGCCCAACGTTCGTTAACGAATGGCATGTTTACTGAAGCGGCCTTATCGGCTACGATTTCCTTAGCCTGTTTTTTAGTAGCGACGAACAGGATTTTCTTACCTGACTTAGCGATTGCCTTAAGAGCCTCAGCAGCCTCATCAACTTTAGCTACAGTCTTGTTAAGGTCTATGATATGAATACCGTTACGCTCCATGAAAATATAAGGAGCCATGGCTGGATTCCACTTGCGACGAAGGTGACCAAAGTGGCAACCTGCCTGGAGTAACTGGTCAAAATTTGTTCTTGACATTTTTTTCCTAATTTAAATTGTTTACTTTCTTTTTTAATTCTTATTAGAATCAGTCGGATAGTAGCCGCCCGAAGGACAGATCTACCCGATTTAGATACTAAACGAGATTGTTCAGTTGGATTAACGCTTACTGAACTGGAAGCGACGACGAGCCTTAGGCTGACCTGGTTTCTTACGCTCAACAGCACGGCTGTCACGTGTAAGGAATCCTGCATCCTTCAACTGTTTCTTGTCATCAGCATCAATCTTAACAAGTGCGCGAGCAATAGCAAGGCGAAGAGCTTGGCTCTGACCTGTAAAACCACCACCGTTAAGAGTAGCCTTGATGTCGTATTTACCTTCAGCTTCGATTAGCTGTAAAGGCTGCTTAACAACATACTGAAGTATAGCTGATGGAAAGAATTCTGTTAAATCTTTCTTATTTATAGTGATCTTGCCTGTACCTTCTGAAAGGTATACACGAGCTACCGCATTCTTACGGCGACCAATTGCATTAATTACTTCCATCTTACTTAATTATTTATACTGATTAATATCGATTGATTTTGGCTTCTGAGCAGCTTTATCATGCTCTGTACCATCGAATATGAAAAGGTTATCCATAAGAGCACGACCAAGGCGTCCCTTAGGAAGCATACCCTTTACAGCGTGGCGAACCATTTTGTCTACACCATCCTTGCGAGAACGAAGTTCTGCAGGTGTATTGAAACGCTGACCACCAGGGTAACCAGTATAACGTGTGTAAACCTTATCAGTTTCCTTCTTACCAGAGAAAACTACCTTTGAGGCATTGATAATGATTACGTTGTCACCACAATCACAGTTAGGTGTGAAGTTTGGTTTGTACTTTCCGCGAAGCAGCTTAGCTACTTTAGAGCAAAGGCGACCTACAATCTGATCGCTGGCATCAACTACGACCCACTCTTTCTTAGCTGTTTCCTTATTAGCGGAAATAGTCTTGTAACTTAAAGTGTCCATTTTAAAAATTAAATTTTACTACTAAAAAACGTTTAATTACATTGTAATAACAGAGACCTCACGGCGCCTCCAGTCTAAAAGAGACCATCCATAGCATTCGCTCTGTCGTGCAAAAGATTCACTAACTGCGATACTCGGCCAAAAGTAAGGCTATTAACACTAATGCACTACTGGGGTTTCTAAGTGTCGCCCCTGTAATCGGTGTGCAAAGGTACATATTTTATTCTTACTTCATGTTGCTAGAGTATAGCCGAATCAGTTAATTTACGATTAATTAACTATATTTCAAATCGTTAACTAAAATTATTCCGAGTTATTAAAGCATTACGAGTGCTCTAAGTCTTCTGATATTTATGATTAAGATGGTTATCATAATTATAATTGAAGATATTTTTGCGTATCTTGACCATATTATATCTATACACAAACTTTATCATTGTGAATAGATGCAACTTATTTGATTCATAGAATACTGGTGGCATGTATACACGATACAACTGTGCAACCGTATCAAAGGCACTGAAATCTTTTATCTCGTCTACATGTCCTTCATATAGCCAATCTTCAGCATAGAAACGATTGTGCTGCAATTCTCTACGATCAAGATATGGCAAGGTACGTATATATTTTGAAGATGCCCACCAAAAGTTACCAGCATACATTCTATATGGTGCAGGCTTAGGAGGATAGCGGTTGCACCCATAAGTATCATAACCATCAAGGAGTACGTTTACAGCTACCTGCCACTTATCCATGAGAAAATACTCCATAAGAAGTCGCCACGCATTCACTCTGCGCTTGAATTTGGCAAAGCAATGATCTTTACGTTTTTTTGTAAAGAAAGAAACACCCTTGGTGTGGAAATAATAAAATAGGCACTCTTCATGATCACTTTTTTCACGAAGGAATTCTAATGCAGGATATTCAAAAACTTTAGGGTTATTATCAATTGATATTATCTCCAACTTATCACTATTAACTATTTTCTTAAGAGTATCTACGTCACCTTCATGCAAGGTTATACAACTCACATAAAATTTGGCACTAGCATCAAGAAGTCCACTGGCTCGCAAGCGTTGGACCTGAGCGTTGACTAATAACTCCCAGCCATCAGCACAAAACACATGATAAACTCCATATATTGGCTTATCAGTATTTACTGGATGATCCCATGCTGATAAGTCATGACGCTGAATGGTGCGAAATAAAGTATTATATACCCTTAACAAGACATTCATAACCTTTTGTTTTTTAGTTTTTGAAACTTATGTTGGCATCTCTTCTTGTAGTTATATCCAAAGACATGCTTCTGAATTTTTCGATAGTTATACATAAATATAAACCTGAACTTATCCATTATCTTTGTATTTCCCTGAACATATATGGAACGTGGTATGCGCACAAAATATAAATCAGCAATTGTATCAAAGGCCGAGAAATACTTATGTGAATGTTCAAAGAGCCATGTCTCAGAATAGAATCTATCATGAGAGATTACGTCTTCACAAAAAGCAGGCAAAGTTCGTAAATATAATGAATTTGCCCACCAATAGCTTCCTGAATACATTTTTTGCTTTTTAGGAGGCCATAGGTAACACCCATAAGTGTCATAACCTGCATTAAGAACATTGACCGCTATATTCCATTTAAAGAAAATGAAATACTCCATCATCTCACACCATGCCACAATTTTATTCTTAAAAGAAAGGAAGTTGCATTCTTTGCAATCTGAAGTTTGATAACTTATTCCCTTGGTATGGAAATAATATATCATGCAATCTTCAGCATCACTTATATGTTTAACAAATTCCAATGCAGGATATTCGTATCTCTGCGGATTATCAGTGACAGAGATGATCTCTAGTTTATCACTATCAACAATCTTTTTAAGTTTATCAACATCACAGTCATTGCTAGTGATGCAACTGACATAAAAAGTTGTTGTGGCATCAAATAGTCCACTGGATTTAAGACTTTCGATCTGCTTAACAACCAATTTTTCCCAACCTGTATCACAATATACATGATACACACCATATATGTTTTTATCTGACTGAGGCGTTATATCCCACTTGTGCAGGTCACGCTTTTTGCAGACATGAAAAAGGGTATCATAAACTCTGGCTAATATATTATTCATATCAATCAGCTCTTAACGATTCTATAAGGTTAGCAAACATATTATGCATGCTGTATAATGGGGTCCAACCCAGAGAACGGATTTTATCAGTAGACAGTCTGAGTTTGGTAACAGGAGAATATCCCATGCCATCTTTTAACTCGATAATAGGTTTTATGTTGGGATTGAATTCGCGGCAAAGGTAACGCGCCATCTCAATAATAGAGATATAAGTATCTTCGTTAGCCACATTATAGGCTTCACCATCCTTGCCTTTCAATAATATATAGAAAATAGAATTTATTGCATCTATCGTGTAGCAATAACATCTACTGAGTTCTCCTGTCGTATGCAAGGTAATATCACTGCCAGAGATAATGCTACGAGCAAACTGTGCAAACACTCTATTATCATCTTTTGAAACGCCTGCGCCAAAAGTCTGAGCGAGACGAGCTATACGTACAGGCAAATTCTTTTCAACGGCATAAGCATGGCAAAGGCATTCGGCAGCACGCTTACCAATAGGATAACTGCTACGGGCATCAATAGGATTAATATATCCCTGTTGATCTTCTGTTAAAGGAGTGGTATCATCATAGACCGTTCCATAAACTTCAAGAGAAGATATATAAGCCATTGACATCACTGAATGTGAAGACGCATATTCCAAAACTTTCTCTGTACCACTAATGCCTGTGAGAATAGTTTCAACAGGACGTTCAAGAAAATATTTTGAAGCAGTAGGACTGGCGAAATGAACAATATAATCAGCCTCATCACAAGGATTAAACAATTCTGATGATGCGAAATCATATACATAAAAATCATGATTAACTGTTTCGTCACCAAATAAACGAAGAGCCTTTTCTTTATTCCTCACTACACTCGTGACATGCAGACCAAGTGAATACTTCTTATCCAACGCCAAAAGGCAATTTACCATACATGCTCCAAGTAACCCTGTAGCACCAGTAATAACAAACTTGCTTCCTTTCAATATCTCTGCAAGCGGAAACTTTTCGGCAAAGTCATCGATATCACGTTTCTCTATTCTATTCATATATCTAAAGTCCAAATATCTGTTGATCTTCATGCACCTTAACCATAGCACGCAACACGAAGAAATCTGTAGGAGTAGTAATCTTAATATTTTCCATTGGTCCGATTATCGTACCCAACTTATAACCATAATAGCTCATCATAGTACATGAATCTATAAAATCATGTCTATTTTCATTTAATGCTCTGCGATGCGCACTAATTATATCACAGAGATGAAAGCTTTGTGGCGCACGAGCTATCAAAGAATTTGCACGAGAAGGTATTTCCAATGTATCATCAGGCTGCTTAACTATAAAAGTCTCGGTTGCAGGAACACAAGTGATACAAGTGCCGCACTCCTTGACCTTATTGATATTATCACTGATAGTTTCTTCGCTAATAAGAGGTCGCACGCCATCGTGAATCAAGACAGTGACATCATTGCCTGCAGCAATCTCTTCGGCAGCACACAAACCGTTGTAAATAGAATCCTGGCCCGTATTTCCACCCGAAACAATCTTAACGACCTTGGTTATCTCAAACTTACGCAGCATTTTTTCCAAGAAAGGAATCCAACTCTCAATACAAGATATCACGATAGCATCTATCTGAGGATGGTTATCGAAAAGTTCGAGCGTATAAATAATTATAGGCTTGCCATTAAGATCAAGAAACTGTTTTGGACGAGACTTTGTATGCATTCTCAATCCAGAACCTCCAGCAAAAATTACAGCAATATTCATAGTCTTATTTATTATTAATCATGAAACACGATTTCTACTTTATGTCTGTCTCGCTTATCATGTGGTGGCAGATCCATATAGTTTCCATAGGCAATACGACATAGCTCCTCTGGATCAGCAGGTCCCTCAAATGTATGTCCCTCAAAAATGATATCCTTATGGGGAATCATTATACGTTTTGGATTGCGCTCATAGAACCAAGCTCCATAAGAATGCATGTATAAATCAGAATTACCAAACACATGACCTATCGCTCTGAACATTGGGAACACGGCATAATGAAGGATATTATATCCAACTTGTGCCAAACGAGGATGTCTGCCAGCCAAATCAAAGTTGACTACACATGAAAGTTTGGCGGCAAAGTGCTGAAGCCAAGGTATCATATAACCCTCATAAGGAAATATATCAATATGGAGTCCACGAAATTTCTGAATAACATGCGAGCGGCGTTCTCTCTCATTTTGAGAGTCACTACTTACGTGTTCACTCTTAAGGTCACGCAAACATGCCCATTCCTTATAATATCCAGGATCAGTGTCGTTATTTTGCAACACATACTGTGGATGGGGGTGTTCTATGAGGTATCTGCACAATCTGTTATAATCAGAATAGCTCACAACAACATCTATATCATCATCCCAAGGAATAAATCCACCATGACGCAATGCTCCCAGCACATTTCCACCATCAATGCGACAAGGGATGCCTATGCTTTTGCAGACATCCTGCAAATAGATAAGCATATCAAGCATGCGCAATTGGCCACGGCGAAGTACCGAACCATCTGGGTTATATTCCTGACGCAGACTTTCCTGCGTCTCTCCTGTATTGAATACTTTCATCTTTTTTGTATTAATGTTTTCATGACTGCCGATACATCTTTAGCGCAATTGCTGATATTATATACCTGCTCTGCTAATGCTCTGCCACGACGTCCCATCTCTGATGCCTCTTCTGGATTTTCAGCAATATACTTTATTGCCTTTTCCCATCCATCAACATCACCAGGTTCTATGGTTATTCCACAATGCTCTTTTTGGATATCCATAGGCATCTGCAAATTCTTTGTACAAATAAGAGGAATACCCAAAGCCAAAGCCTCAACGACAGTAGTAAGGCCAACTGTATAATTTGTAGGGAAACAACATATCACCACACATTGTGACATATTAACCAATTTACTCATTTCGGCATGAGCCAAACCGCCTATTAAATGAATACTTATATTATCATGGACATCCATGTCGGCAAACAGTTGTTCATAATTCACGCCAAGATACTCTTTGCAAGAATAGAGATTCAGTGATAATGAAGTCTTATTGAAAGCATGTATCAATGTTGGCATGTCTCGCATTTCCTTTCCTGTAGATATAAATCCTGAGCGCAAGCTTTTATCGAAACCATCTAATAATGCGTCATAATATTTTAAGTCAGCACCCCATCTGACAACATGCATGCATTCTGGTCTTGCCTTAACAGAACATAAAGAGTCACGAACGATTTTATCAGAAAAGAAAAACATTTCGTCAATCCCTTTATAAAACAAGCGGGCAATGATTTCACGTGAGCGGTTCTTTGCCTTCACTATAGGTTGATGGTGCCACACACAAACAGGATGGCGAAAGATGCCTAAAGCTCTGAGAAAAATAATAATTTCAAGCCCACGAAATGTTGTTGCATAAATAGCATCATAATGCTCATGGCAAGTAAGAATTTTAAAAGCTGTATGTAAAGATAGTTTCCAACGCTGTTTAGGTCGTATAGGCTGATGCATAACAACATCAATCCCATAATCAGGCAAATGGGTAGCACCATAAAGGAAATGCCCAGGAAACGTTCCACGCTGCCATTGTTGGTAAACATTTCGTATGTCTATTGTATGATAATAGTATACTTTCATTCAGATTTTATTTGCAAAAATAATGTTTTTTCTTTGATTATCCACCTTTTAATACTAATTTTGCATATACAATCTTGATTATATAACGATAAAAGGTTGTTATTCACAATGAAAACATTAAAAGAGAAAACTGCCACCGGTATATTATGGGGAGCAATGAACAATGGGAGCATGCAAGTTCTTGGTGCGCTCTTTGGTATTATCACAGCTCGCCTCCTGTCACCAAAAGACTATGCCCTAGTTGGTATGCTTGCAATATTTCCTGCTGTAGCTGGAGCCATTCAGGAAAGTGGTTTCACTTCGGCATTAGTAAATATGAAGAAAACAGAAGACAATGATTATAATTCTGTTTTCTGGTTTTCATTGATAATGGGAACGTTATTATACGTAATATTATTCTTCTGTTCTCCATTTATTTCTTATTACTATAAGCAACCCGAAATCGTGGTACTCTCAAGAGTATCTTTCATTACAATACCTTTATCTGCAATAGGAATTGTGCCACAGGCTTACCTATTTAAAAGTTTGAAAGTGAAGGAAGCAACTATGATTAGAATTCAGGCACTTATAGCATCAGGAATTGTTGGAATAGTGATGGCCATGAATGGTATGGCTTATTGGAGTATCGTTTGGCAACAGATTATATATGTGTTGATAACTAGTATTGGTAAGTTCTTTTATATTCCTTGGCGTCCCTCAATACATATTGACTTCAAACCTGTAAGGAGGATGTTTGGATTTAGTTGCAAAATAATGTTTACATCTATCATAAATACTGTAAGCAACAACATTCTAATCGTGATATTCGGAAGATTGTTTCCTGTTCAAGCTGTAGGAAATTTTTCACAAGCTAATAGTTGGAATAATAAAGCCTACACATTGGTCTCTGGAACTGTGGCACAAGTGGCACAACCCGTATTCTCATCAATAGAAGATGATAAAGAAAGACTGTGCAATGTTTTCCGAAAAATGGTTAGATTTACTGCATTTCTTTCATTCCCCGTAATGTTTGGACTTGCCATCATATCACAAGAATTTATTTTATTGGCTATAGGAAACAAATGGGCTGAGAGCGTATTCTTGCTTCAAATATTATGCATCAGCGGTGCTTTTCTGCCATTACACAGTACATTTCAAAACCTCATTATAAGCAAAGGACGTTCAGATTTGTATCTTTGGGGAAACTTAGGACTTTTACTAAGTTCTATCGCATTGATTGTTGCCCTTGGAAAACTAGGAATTGTTGTTATGATTGTGGGGTATTCTATGCTTAATATCGGTTGGGTGGCTGTGTGGCAATATTACGCGCACAAACTTATTGGCCTGAAGTTTATTGATACAATGAAAGATATATTCCCATTTTTCATTTCAGCGTTCGCAGTAATGAGTATATCTTACTTCATAGCATCGTTTGTAGACAGCATGGTATTAAGACTGATTATCAAAATGATTTTATCAGTCGTAATATATTTTGCCGTCATGAAACTTGCTAAAGTTAAGATGTTGGATGAATGTATGAATTACATATTTCATCGTAACAAATAAATCTATATTTTAGGAATCTGATTGAATGGAGTTGTGAGATAACTTACCAGCAGACTGACATTCCAGAGCAGAAGGTATAGCGTGATGCATGAGCAGACAACGCGTAATGCCATTTTATATCTATGATCACATACATGCATCAAGGTAGCCAATGCCAATGGAATAATAAATATCCAGTCTGCCGACATAATATAAACTTCTGTGATGCCAAATCCTAAGACCAGATGAAGGACAATGTCTACAGCAAACCAAGACATGCACATGCGCAATAACTTGACATTGCGGCCTACCCATAATGAGAAAGCAAACATCAATACAAGAATTGCCTCAACTGCATAATTAAACCAATAGTTATAACTGACAAACATTGGACGCGTAAAAGATAAATCCTGCAAAAGATGATCTTGATGTAATTGGATTGATTCTCCAAATAGATTTTCAACTATAGTAGCTACACGAGGAGTAGTAGCATCTGTCAAATTAAGTAAAGGAGCATCACTGATAGGTTTACCGGTATGGCTGCTTATCCATTTATTTCTAACAGCATTATGCTTAGCAACTTTATCGGCATCCTTCTCTTTATTACTCTTCTCTATCTTGTGTATAACCGCCTTCTGGGGAACTTCAAACACATTGTACTGAAACCAATATACACCCAAAAGCAACACAAGAGGAATGAATATTGTTAAAACAAGTGACTTAGGACGTAGATATTTTTTCCCATTGACAAATAATGCTGATAATAATGTCTTTGCACCATTCGTCAATGTTACTCCACTGGTAACGAAAAACAGAATTGCGATCTGCCACCACTTAAAGTAGCTATGATTCTTTATCTTTCGTCCTGCTAAATATAGCGTCATCGTGAGTAGGAACAGAGAAATTACGAAATGGTCGGGGACAATCATCGCTACCATAACATGAGCTATAGACAAGAACATTGCTGTAAATATCAATGCATCACACCTGCGAAGTTCCAAGAGTTCCTTAAAGATTCGATACATAAATAGTACCGAATATACAGAACAAAAAAGAAGTAATAGCGCAATGATATAAACTGCAAAATTTGATCCGAAAAGCCACATCATACAATGATTGATCAAATAGAGCGGATATAGGATAGACAAGAATAAAGGATGACGAGAGGTTTCAAAATGTATGCGAAGATTTGAAAGCATTACATATGACCAACAATCATACCCTGACATGCGGAAGTTTTTGGAAAATATAGACCAATAACCAAGATGTCCACCTTTAGTAAAACTATCAGGATAGTTGGATATAAGTAGCCAATTCAAACAAAACAAAAATAATAATGCGATGAGAGCTACCCAACGCTCCTCTTTATGTATCTTAAAAATATTCATCTGTTTAATATTTCAACTGATTATAGAATTAATCAATTAGTTACAATCTTAATATACTTTCTTTTCCCAACAAGTAACAAGTTTTTGTTTTATCTAGCACCCAAGCTATAGCAAGGCTGCCAGATATAGCTATCAGAATTGTTACAATAGCTAACAACCAACCAGAGGTATCAAAAGCCAGCCAAGGTTTATAGAACTTGGATGCCATCGTGAATACAGGATGGAATATATATATAGGGAATGTATTCATTCCTATTATAACGACAATTTTATTTATCTTCTTATCATGGATATAACCGTAGAGCCATGAAGAAAAAGAAATGAAGCAATAAACCATCACAACTACCGTGATCAATCCCCAATCATAAAAGGCACTATTGAATACCAATAAACAGAAAGGTATTAATGATAGTGGTGACTTATAAAAGACTTTGCCGAAATCACAATCTGTTTGTCTGAGCAAAACGCCTATGAAATAAAATGAACTTATCTTAAACGATTGCAATGGTGTGAATAGGGAAATCAAAAGAAGTAATATTGCAAAAGTCAAAAGGCGCTCCATCTTATACTCGCGACGCATAGGGATGGCGAAACAAATATAGTATAACAATCCACAAATCAACATTGAATGGAGGAACCAATAAGGGCCTATAGAAGTGATCAACACCTTATTAAGGATCACACTCACCGACAATTCATGTATGCCATCACGTACTGGCATAAAATAAGAAACAACAGAATAGGCAACTGTCATTACTACATAAGGCACAAGAATGCCAAGATAATATACACTAAATTCACGAAAGCCTTTCTTTATATTAACAAGATATCCCGTAATAAGCAGGAACGTAGGCATCATGAACGAAAGTATAGCCGCTTTCAGTTGCGGATGTAATGTTGTAAATGGTACGATGTGTACCAATATAACAAACAAAATCAATACTGTTCTTGTATAATTAATATCGTCGTTTCTTTTCATAGACCATTAAAGTATTGTGAGATATTCTACTATTAATGCAGTGTTGTAAATAAGCAAGTATGCTGCCAAACAACATATCATAGAGCGGAACGCCAGAAGTTTTCTCTCGTTTAGCTTTTTAACAAGACATGCTATCACGATTGTGATAACAAAAGCCCAATGAGGACTCATAATATAGACTTCGTTTATACCAAAGCCAAGTCCAAAATGGAGTAACAGATCAAATGCCATAAACGACACAGCCATCCACATAAACCTGTTTTTGCGTCCCAAGAACAATCCAAGTCCAAAAAGCAAAACTATTATACCCTCTACAATATAATTGAAAATCCACTTGTAATGCACAATAACTGGTCGCCCCGCAAGCGTATCACCCAAAAGATAATTTTGATGCAACAGAATCGATTCACCAAACAGATTCTCGACAGCAGTCATCATACGAGGTGTAGATATATCAGTCCAATTAATATACTCGCCCTTAGCAATAGGTTCTCCCTGATGAGCAACGTTAGGGCTCGCTTGTTTTTTGCGATACTCATCAACAGCCTGTCTTTTTAATATAATGTCAACAGCTGAAGCTATTTCTGCAGAATCATTTATATGAGTAGTATCCTTATACATCTGATAAATTTTCTTCTTATGCTTTTCAGCTAGCCTTGCCTTAGCTATCTGACGAACATGCCATTTAGGATACTCAAAATATTGATATTCGTAATTAGCAAACATCCAGATGAGAGCTGAAGGAATTATAACGACAAGTAATATATTTAATGGACGGAAAAATCGTTTACCATTAGTAAATACACCAGCAAGATAAGTCTTTACCCCATTGCTCAGCGATATGCCAGCAGTAAGAACAAACAGCAATATTGTCTGACATCTAGACATAGACAAATGCTTTTTCATCTTTAGTCCACTTATATACAAAGTCATTACCAACATAAACATTGACATAACAAAATGATCAGGAACCATTGAAGCCACCATTACGTAAGCAAATGAGAATGTGAATATAGTCATAACGGACGCATCAAAACGTTGCAACTCTATGATTTCTCGGAATATTCTATATAAGAAAATAAAAGAATAGAATGCACAGAAAATCAAAATAGCTGCTACGACAAACTGCACACAATTATGGCCGGTCAACATAATTAATCCCTGATTTATTTGATTGGGAATATACATGAAGAAAGCCAACAATGGGTGACGATGAATATTATATGATGTAGTCCACTTAGAAACGACTTCATAAGTAAGAGGATCATAGCCAGATATATGGAATGTCTTTACAAAAAGACTGCGATAGTTTTTTGATAATTTGCTGAATCTATCATAATACTTTATAATCACCAAAACATTCAGCATCAGTGTATAAAGAAAGACTCCTAAAGCGAGCCAGCGTTCTTCTTTACGTATCTTGAATATATTTATCATCTAATGAAACTTTTTTGTTAAGAAATAGCGGACCAAGATGAAATTCACCGGTACACATATGCAAAACATAGGTATGGGAGCATAAGCCTTTGGCACACCAATATATATAAAAAGCAACAGGGTTAATGTCTGCAACAAATAGTTGACAACATGACTCAATGCAAATCCAAGTCCTCGCTTAGCATTAGCTTTAACCTTGAATGTATAGTGAGTACTGGCAATGAAATTAAATATAAAACTTATTATGTATCCAATTGTATTAGCTACACCTGGGGACGTTATAATAAGCATAGCAAGATACACACCGTATTGCAACAATGCGGCAATGGCACCAACGATTCCAAATCTAAGAATCTCACCAAATTTTTTACGCTTTTCAGTGCCTAAACGGTCTGAAATGTACTTCATCTGCATAATCTAACATTTCTTTATCTCCACGGCTATCACCATAAGCTATGATATAATAGTGTGATCGAGGTTCTGTCAATACCTGTTTGATACGCCTCACTTTCTCTGACCCATAACAATTTGAAGTGATGAAACGTCCAGTGAGCATCCCATTGATAACCTCAACTTTAGTACCAAGAACCTTGGCAAACTCAAAGAAAGGCTGCACCCAATTATCTATACTAGCACTTACCACGTATACTTTTGTGCCTTCTGTCATCGCTGTTTCCATCTCCTTTACAGCCTCAGGACGAAGAAGATAACGACTATCAGACGCGAACTTACGACAAACTGCATTGAAATCATCTATTTTCATGCCATTATAAAAATGGTTGAAAACATGCTGCTTAGCTTTCCAATTTGGATATAAACCAAATTTCATTAATATCAATAACGGACTATAAAGTAAGAAACCTAATAGAAACCTAACCTTACCACATGAATAGAGAATAAATTCAAGTAATGTATCCTTTGTAGTTATGGTACCATCGAAATCAAAAAACAAGATTTTTTCTCTCATCGCTTAAATACATATATTATTATCAAGAAAGAAATTAACCAAGCGAAGACTACCAACTGAGTGAAGTGATCTTTCAAAATAATTTTTGTTGGATCACCGCTTTCCTTGTCAACAACGGCTAACTGTATATACCGTAATAACCCCAAAAGGACAAATACGCTCGTGAGATAAAGATAATCTGTATGAAAATGCTCTATAACTTCAGGACTAACCGTGTACATTATATAACAGACCAAAGTGACCGAAGCCGTTATTGTTATTGCCTGATTGATAAATGTGAGATTATATCTTATGGTGTTGTGACGTGGAGCCTCTCCAGTCTCCTCCATTCTCAAGACATCGTCACGGCGCTTTGCAAAACTCATAAACAAAGTGATGAGGAAGGTCATAAGAACAATCCACTTACTGAGTAAGATATCAGAAGCAAAACCACCTGCAAACAGACGTAATACAAAGCCAAATGCCACAATACAAACATCAACAATCGCGTATCGTTTCAATTTTGCACAATAGGCTATATTCAATACCCAATAGAAAAGAATAACTCCTCCTGTCTCAATATTGTTTTCAGGCAAAAACGTGATACATATCATTGACAATAAAATCATCAATCCCATAAGGATATAAGCCTGAAATACCGAAACCGCACCAGAAGCTACAGGACGAGTGCGCTTAGCTGGATGCCGTCTATCATCGTCAACATCGTGAATATCATTATAACAATATATTGACGAAGCTGCAAAACTATAGGCCATAAACGTTATGGCTCCGGCGATAAGAGACTTCACATCAAAGAGTTCTCCACCGAAAAACAAAGGCACCATCACGAAGAAATTCTTTATCCATTGCTTCGGACGGATTAGATTCAAATATGCTTTGCTGTCCATTTATTCTTTTCTATAAAATTTGATATGTAATCCACTATCTTACTCAACAACCATGCTAACGGGAATGTTACAAATAAACATATAAAGAATGAAGCCCAGTAACCAAATGACCCTGGTATATAATCAAGTACGAAGTGTATGTGTATAAGATAACATTCCAGACTTAGCGCTCCGACAAACTTAAATAGTGTTTTGACTTTTTTCGAAGTCATACGTAACACTCTATTTAATAAAAGTATTGTAGTTATAGTGAGTGGAATATACAACATCCTTTCTACATAAATTGGGAACATATTGTGCAATTCCTGTTCAAGGAATATACTTGAAGAAAGGGTCATTACAAACACAATCAATATCATCCATATACTGGCGCCGTCCATTTTATCCTTTCTACGTACAGACTCTCCCATATTTATTCCTATAAAAAATATAGGCACACGACTCCAGAAAATCTCAAGATGACCGAGAGTATCGTGAATAGGAGTAACATACTGTACAAGTATGCACCACAATATCATAACTACAGGAAGCCAACGATAAACTGGATGACGACGTATGAGTTGTATATATGATGGTGCAAATAAATAGAGCATCATCATTGCGGGTATATACCAGAACGTGAGTTCACCATGCAACCAAAAGCCCCAATTTATAGTAACCTCGCCTATCAAATTAATCCATGCAGAAAAACTATGACCATGAAAATGAGGTATGTAATAAAGACATGATATTATCAACCATGCAGGATAGACTCTAAGATAACGACGCTTGAAAAAGCGCTTTACCGAAGGGTGTTTCATCCATGAGAACCACAACCCAACGCCACTAAGAAAGAGGAACATGTCAACACCGATATTTCCAATACGGCGCAAACCAAAGAACATGTTGTAGCGTGGAAGAGCAACATGGAACAGAAAGATGAAAATCATTGCAATTCCCATCAATTCCCCACGATAACGCGAAATGTTGGCAAGTTCAATATCTTTTATCTTCATTTCAATGGTACACGTTTTATTAACTTATTAAATAGCCAAGCCAGACAGATGCTAGAAATAACATATAGAAGGAATCCGGCATAATAGTCGCCATTTTTGCTTATAGGAATAAATATCTTGCGTGTGATTGGGTGGCAAATAAACAATGCAGCACTAATGCTTCCCATCCAAATCAAGAATGTTTTAATTGACACAAATGTGCTTCGGTCTAAAATTTTAACGAATCCAACGCTTGCTGTACAAACAAAAGCTGGTACAAATGTCCAACCTAGAAAACTATTACTTAGAACACAAACAAGTAATGACGACATAACAAACAGTGAGGCATATCCCCACTTTGTCATCTTGCGACCATAACGAGCATAGAGGACACCAAGACCAAACGGCAACATACCTCCCATAAAATTATATCTGTAACGATTAAGGGCTTCGCCTTCGGCATCAAAAAACAACTGACCAAACACGCATGCAGCCATAATCAAAAGAACAATTATACTGCTACGACGACACAAGAATAACTTGTAGACAATATACAATTGAAGCATCAACCCAAAAAACCAATATGGACCAGGCCAAATTATATCATCAGGTTTTGGTAGAATATTATTAAACATACCAACCATCGCAACAATATCAATAAACTTGTAATTATGCGCGCCTGGAGTTATAAGATCTAACATTGTAAACGCTACAAAGCCTATTATCATCATCTTAAACAGTTTCATGTAATGATAGCGTATGAAACTAATCGTTGAAGGCAATTCTGCATTTTTCTTCTCATATTTCATAACAAGTCCATAGGCACTGAGAAATAAAAATATGGGCACGCCATAATGGCCCAGATATGAGAGAATATGCATTGGCAACAGACTATCTGGTGCGCAAATTGAAGACGTCATCCAATCCACGTTTTGCTGAAAATATTGATATTCATTCTCCTTTACCACAGGATTTAACCAATGGCAATAATTATGCAGGAATATGCCTATAATAGCTAATCCGCGCATAGCATTGCAATCCGTACGACTCAATAATTGTTCGTTCATTTTTTCTTCTTATTCTTTATATATGCATCACGCAGCTTGTCATAATCAGTCGTGGCTTTGAGTATTCGCGGACGCATATCGTCATATTTACTACTAAGAATATTATACTCTTCATGATAGTCTTTAGATGAAATTCCAGCAAGATACAACAACATGTCTGGCAATGCATCTGTCATAAATCTACGTTTTCTTGCTTGTACAATTTCCTTAAAGATCTCAGGGCGACTGTGGGCGTATTTCGGAGAGCAATATATCCAGAATGGAATTTCAAATTCATAATGAGCCAATGGCCAGTCAATTGAGGCAGAATGGTTTCTACAGATAAAACCACGATTTTCCTCATAACACTCTTCACCATGATCAGGCATATAAATAACAATTGCATCCTGATTTTCAAAGCGCTTACAAATCTGGTCTACAATGGAATCATTGTATTGAACAGCATTATCATAATAACTTAACACCTTACGCTGCTTTGGAGTTAGCTCTGGACGCTTATCCTCATAATCACTAGCAAAGAACTTGAACTGACTGCGTGGACAACGGGTTCGATAGTTAACATGTTGACCTATAAGATGAAATATAGTAAGGTTATGGCCATCTGGCTTTATCTTCCCATCCTTAACAAAATTATCATAATCGGTAAGCAAATCCTCGTCAAAGACATGCAATTTATCATTGCGAACATCAAACTGTGCTTTACTTAATTCTGGATTATTTAAAAAGAAGCCTCCACTAAAATCATAAACAGCTGCTTTTGCTTGTGGTAAGAATTGGTTTGTAATGAAAGAGACTTTGTAACCAGCTTTTCTAAATAGTTCAGGGAACAAAGGATAATCGCACCACTCTCCTTTTTCACCTATAACATGCATCGAAAAAACATTTTTAAAGACAAAGCTTGTCAAGTTCCACGGTGCGACTACATCTGTGAATGGAACAAGAAGTCCACTTCGCTCACGCTTTATCTGACGTGGAGTTGTTGGCATAAAATACCCATATTGCTCTGAATGATGCTTGCTATAACTTTCACCAATAATAAGTACTATGTTTGGTGACCGATAAGAACAACTATCAACCTTTACTGTTTTAGCAGAAGCTACAAGTTTATCTATCTGTTTTGATGCCAAGGAATTGGCATAGATACTAAATATAAGCCTACTAATTGGAGTATACAAAACGGCATGATTGTCTTCAGTTAAAGTATGTTCTATATCACCCACACTGGTTCCTGACATTAATTTATATGTAGCCATCTTATTTGGAGCAGAAGCAATCCCACCCCATAGAAGCAAAATTATTGATAAAAGTCCGGCATAAGGTGTATATCTATCATCCCATTTAAAATTTGGCAACTTCACTTTTTTCATCTTTGGCAAGTAAGCTACAAAGATATTTATGATTATCAGAAGTAAAATCCAGCCAACATTACTAAAAATCAAATCTGGAGAAACTAAAGTTGAAAGAAACTCTCCAGCCTCACGGCTATCTGTTTCATCAACGAGCATTAAAATAGAAGGATTTAAAGTAGAATCAAAATTTACGAAACAATACACGTCTACTAATGCCACAACATAAAGCAGCACATACAAAGTCATTTTGACCCATCTACGTATTTTCAACGGAAAAGCGAGTAGAATAGCACATAGTATGAAAAGGTCAAAAAACAATTCCAAATACAAGTTTTCATAAATTTCCGCATTCTTTGTGTTAGGCAACGTTGTCCAAGCACATAGACATCCTAGCAGATACATAAATATAAAAAACAATGCATTGGCTTTTATCGGGCTGAACATTTTGCGCAAGATAGTGCCCAATACTCCTAATATCTTCATCAAATCCTAATTTTTCTGCAAAGATACTGCAAACGAGTGGAAAAGCAAAATAAAACGTGTTTTAATTTGGTTTCTATAAAAGCCGACAGATTCATAACGTTATGGTTAACTAGCAAACAATGAGAATAATCCACTAGTGTCTCTTAATATATGTTAATCGTATGTAAATTCAATACTGAGCTGCTGCTCGTTGCCATTAGCCTGCTCTCGAGCCAGAGGT
>RCMY010001360.1_pt1 | contig 23376 bp, 22 predicted proteins | sample 2041341 | NCBI WGS metagenome assembly RCMY01 (sample SAMN09708234, study PRJNA481090) | Marine sediment metagenome, whole genome shotgun sequencing project.
TCAGCGCATCATTCTCGATTGGCCATCTGCGGTCACGCTCATGAATTGGATCTACGTCTGGGGGCACTGGCCAGTTCTGGCCGCGACCGCCATCTGGCTCTTCATTTCGCACCGTCGAGAGTTCAACCTCTTTCGGAACGCGCTGATCATCTCGGGACTTCTCGGACTGGTCGTCTTTGCGCTCTTCCCCGTGATGCCGCCGAGATTGCTCGGAACAGGCATGGTCGACACCGTCGCTCGCTGGTCGAGCAGCTACCACGTCCTGCAACCACCGTCACTGGTCAATCAATATGCCGCAGTGCCGAGTTTCCACGTGGGTTGGAACGTCCTTGCCGTGATCGCCGTGTTTCGAGCACTCCCCAAGTCCGACTACCGCTACGTGACCGTCCTCGGGCCCATCGCCATGGTGTCATCGGTTGTGATGACGGGGAACCACTATCTTCTCGACGCCGTGGCCGGGACGGCCTTGGTCGTCGTTGCCTGGAAGGTCGCCGATCGCATCGAGCGGCGTCGCGACGCCGGTGGTTCGCCTGGCCCGACATCTCTGAGCGATGACGATTCACCGAGTGCTGACACGTCGGCGCCGTTGAGCGAGCTCGCCTGTTGACCCGCTGGTCAGTGCAGGATTGACTCGCCCACGACGGGCCCTGTCCTCACCCGGGCAAAGATCCCGAGCCCTCCGGCGGCGATGACCCCGACGTACATCAGCGTGGCCAGTGACGTCGCCTCGGCAAGTCGCCCGCCGACGAGGTTGGCGAGTGGCACGACGCCACCAAAGGACAACACCCAGATTGCGGCGACCCGGCCTCGAATCGTCGAATCGACGTGTTCTTGCCACATCGTGGCAAACACGGTGGGCAGCGTGAAGTAGAAAAGCGCCACGAGAAAGATCGCGATGTAGGCGAAGTTGATGTCATTGAGTTGGCTGAGCCAGGCGAGACTGCCCGAAAATCCGAGCAGGGCGCCGCGGACCACATAGTCCTTGCGGCATTTCAGCAAAATCGTACCCACGAGGACTGCGCCCAGCAGCGCGCCGAGCCCAAACACCGCGTAGAACCACGCATACTCCGAACTTTTGCTGTCGATCCCGAGATTGAGCTCGGCAATGGCAGGGAGCTGGCCAATGAACGGCAAACAAAAGAAGGCGAAGATCGCCATGAGCAGCATTGGTCGTCCGACTTGTGGGGCACGTCGGACGATACGAAAACCACCAAAGATCCGATCGGTCCAACTCGCCGCCGAAGACGCCGTCGATTCGGGGAGTCGCATTCGCCAGATCACGGCGATCACGACGGTGTAGGTGAGTGCGTTGATTGCGAAGACCTCGGCGAAACCCATCGAGCTGGCGAGGACGCCGCCGATCGCTGGGCCGATCACCCGAGCGCCATTCACCTGCACCGAGTTCAGCGCCACCGCGGCTTGAAGGTTTTCTTCACCAGCGACGAGCGGAAGGATCGAGGTGAATGCAGGCGCATACAAACCTTGTCCGAGACCGATGATGAACACGATCACGAGCAGCGCCCCTTCGCCGATTTCTCCGTCGATCAGAAGTGCAGCCAGCACGAAGGTCCATAACATCTGCCAGGCCTGGGTCGACAAAAGCAGGGTGCGCCGATTCGCGGTGTCGGCCAGCGATCCACCGACCAGGCTCAAGAAGCCGAGTGGAGCCAGTTGGGCGAAAATTATGTACCCGAGAAAGGCGCTCGATTCGGTGAGTTCCCAGCCGAGGATGCCCAAAGCAGCAAACTGCATCCACCGTCCCGAGTTCGATGCAAACGATGCGAGAAAGAGGTTGCGGAATGCCGGTACGGCAAGTGCGCTTCGTGCGGTTCCTGTCGGTGTGCTCGTCGATGTGTTCGTGTCAACCATTCACTCCACCGTACGAGCGCGACGGCCGTGGGGCTGCCTGTTGTGACCGATTCGCCGAGGCGGTCGGAGAATTCAGTCGCGGGGGTGCAACTCGACCGCGGTTGCCTCGACGGCGTCGAGGATTCGTGCGTACCCCGTGCACCGGCAGAGATTGCCCGACAGCCCGATTTTGATCTCTTCCATCGTCGGTTCGGGTGTCCGCTCGAGAAGCGCGTGGGCCGATAGCAACATACCTGGCGTGCAAAATCCGCATTGGACCCCGCCCGTGGCGAGAATGTTCCGCTGAAGGGGATGCATCTCGTCGCCTTGCGCGAGGCCTTCGACCGTCGTGATTTCGCGTCCCTGGGCCTGCACGGCAAGATACGAGCAGGAGTTGATCGGCTGACCGTCGAGCAGCACCATGCAGGCGCCGCACTCACAGTCATCACATCCCTCTTTTGTCCCGGTGAGGCCGATCTCGTTGCGCAAGACCCCGGACAGGTTTCGTTCGGTGGCGATCGTGACCGGGTAGGGCACGCCATTCACGTTGAGCTCGATGTTGTCCGTCATGATGCTGCTCCAATGCCAAGTGCCCGATTGACCGGCACCCGTATCACTTCGCCGCGGGCTCGACGAATTGCGGCGTCGGCGGCGCGGCGTGCCATCACTCCGATCGTGTGACGGCGATAGCGGTCGCTCGCCCGAAGATCGCTGATCGGTATTGCCTGTTCCGATGCCGCGGCTTGCACTGCGTCGAGCAGGTCATCGTCGACTGCTGCTCCGTTGAGGTCGACGAGTCCGGTCACTTCGATGATCGTTGGCGCAACAGCGCTCAGTGCGATCCGAATCGACACGACCTTTTCGCCGTCGAGTTCGACGGATGCCGCCGCGCCAACAATGGCGATTTCCATTGCTCGGCGATACTCGAGCCGCACGTACGCCGACCCCGAGTGCTCGACCCTGTTGGGCAACACGAGAGCGGTGCAGAGTTCGTTGGCTTCGGCGCTTGTCGTCCCAGGCGAGATCCACAGTTCGTCGAGTGGAATGGTCCGGGTGCCCGTGCTTGTGGTCAGCTGCGCCTTGGCTCCGAGAACCACCAGGGGTGCTCCGGTATCCATGGCTGGTGATGCATTCATCACGTTTCCGCCGATGGTGCCGACGTTGCGTGTCGACGGCGATCCGACGAGGGCAGCTGCGTCAGCGATCGCGGTGAAGTCGCTCACGATGGTCTCGTTGGTCATCAGCTCGGCGTGGGTGACGCCCGAACCGATCGACGTCGAGTCTGCTCCAGCGTCGATTCGTGCGAGTTCGGCGACTCGATCGATTGCGATCAACGATTCCGGAAGCGAACCCTTGCCCTGTCGTGCTCCGACAACCAGATCGGTGCCGCCGGCGATCGGGCGTGCTCCCGCTGCGAGGGCGGCGAGTACGTCATCGAGTGATTGCGCAATGGTGAACGTCATCGGCTCACCTCCTCGTTGGCGCCAGACATGGCGTCCCACACCCTCTCGGCGGTCATCGGGAGTTGTCGGACACGCACGCCGGTCGCTCGTGCAATGGCATTCGACACTGCGCCCGCCGTGGCCACGTTCGGCGCCTCGGCAAGGCCCTTGGCCCCTCGCGGACCAGCGTTCGGGGTAAATATTTCGACGAATTGGGTGTGGATCGACGGTGCATCAGCGATCGTCTGGAGTTTGTACTCGAGCAGTCCGGCGTTGCGCTGGCGCCCGTCATCTCCGTACTGAGTGCCCTCGGTGAGCGCCTGACCGATTCCCATCAGCACCCCGCCTTCGATCTGACCGTGCGCTGCGACGGGGTTCAGGATCGTTCCCGAGTCGTGCGCCGTGTGCACCTCGAGAACCCTGGTCACGCCGGTGTCCTTGTCGACACGAAGTCGCACGACGTGACACGAGAACTGCGGTGCCATCCACGATGCGAAACCCTGGTCGCCAAGACACGTCGACCCGACGATTTCTGGCCAGTCATGAACCGGAGCCGATGCACTTCCGAGGAGCAGGTCACCCTCGGCGGCTTCTGCCGCTAGCTCGACGATCGTCACCGTCTTGGTCGGCGTGCCAGCCACATGAGCTGCGCCGTTCGCCAAGACGATGTCGTCGACGTTGGCTTCGAGTTGTGTGGCAGCCAGTTGTTTGAGCTGGTCGGCGATCTGTCGGGAGGCTGTCTCGACCGCACGGCCATGGTTGAAGAGGGTCTGCGAACCGGTCGCCCCCGGGCCCACTGGCGCCGCGGCGGTGTCCTGGTAGACGAGCTCGATGTCGGTCTGGTCGATGCCCAATTCGTCGGCGGCGATCATTCGCAGCGTCATGACCGAGCCGGTTCCACACTCCTGGGCGCCGGTGATCAGCTGGACTTTGCCGTCGCCGTGCATCTTGGCGTACGCGCCGGTCGGAGCGGCAAAACTTGGCCACCATCCGACCGCGATCCCCAGCGCTTCCCCGTCGGGGAGGTCTGACCCCCACCCGGCCGATTCGGCTGCGAGTTCGATGCACTGGTCGAGTCCGATCTCGTCGTAGGTCTGACCAACGACACCAACGTCTCCGCTGCGAACGACATTCTTGCGACGGAAGTCGAGCGGATCCATGCCGATCGCGGCCGCGAGCTCATCGGTGTGCGACTCGAGAGCCCAACATCCTTGGGGTGCGGTCGGGGCACGAACCGAACCCGATGGTTGATGGTTCGTGTACACGAGTCGAGAGTCGATCTTCACGTTCGGGATTTTGTACGGGCCAGCGACGTGCATGGCGGCGGCCTGCGGGAAAAACGCAGCGTCGGCGGCATAGGCACCGTTGTCGAGCAACAGTGAGCCGGTTCGAGCCACGATGGTGCCGTCGTTCATGACACCGGTCGTCACGTCGATGATCATCCCTTCCCGTCTCCGGTCGGGTGCAATGAACTCCTCCCAACGAGAGAAGACGAGCTTGACGGGGCGTTTCGCCACACGAGCGAGTGCGGCGATGTGTGCTTCGAAATGAAAGCCGCACTTCCCGCCGAAACCTCCGCCGAGGTGAGGAACGATGATGCGAACCCTGTTCGACGGCAGCTCCAGGGTTTCGCATACGCCGTCGCGGGCGTCGTAGGGAACCTGTGTGCTCGTCCAGATCGTGACCTTGTCGCCCTCCCACTGGGCGATGACCGCTCGTGGTTCGATTGGCGCAGCGTGTGACGCATCGGCGATGTAACGACTCGAAATGACGACGTCGGCCGACGCCATGGCGCTCTCTGCGTCACCCTTCTCGATCGACGAATGGGTTGCGACGTTGCCCCCGTGGGGTGTGTCGCCGGTGATCGTGTACGAGTCCAGATCCGGATGGACGAGCGTGGCGCCGTCAGCGACCGCTTCTTCGAGGTCGGACACGACGGGCAGTTCGTCGTACTCGAAGACGATTGCGTCGAGCGCTCGTTGTGCGATCTCGGCATTGATCGCTGCGACCGCTGCGACGACTTCCCCTTCGAATCGGACGACGTCGCGCGCAAAGAGGGTTCGATCGGCGATGACCGCCGTGTATCGGAGATCGGGCACATCGTCAGCGGTGATCACGGCGAACACACCCGGGATCTTTTTGGCTGCGCTCACGTCGAGCTTGGTGATGCGTGCGTGGCTCACCTCGGCGTAACGGAACTTGGCCACCAGCTGACCAGTCATCGTCATGTCGGCGGTGTACCGGCCGCTACCGGTGACCTTGTCGGGGCCATCGGCGCGAATGAACTCTGGAAGATCTGTGACTGCCATGTGTCCCCCTGGACCGACGTTCAGCGAGGTCACAGCTTTGCATATCTGCGTGGTGTCAGCCGCGTTGGAGTTCGGGTTCCATCGGCTGTCGTGATGTCGCAGTGTCGAGAACCAGACAACCGTGGCAGATCTCCACTCACCACTTGACGAGAAGTTGCTCAGGGCCTCGGAAGGTGATGTTCGGGGACGACCAGATCTGCTGGTCCTCGACGAGTTCGAGGGTCGGCATCCGCTCGACAAGTGCCTCGAGGACGAGTCTGGTTTCGAGTTTGGCCAAGGTTGCACCGAGACAGAAGTGGATGCCTTTTCCGAAGCTGATGTTGCGGTTGGCGTTCGCTCGATGAATGTCGAACGTGTCGGGATTTTCGAAGAGGTCTGGCTGACGATTGGCCGAGGCGAAGTTCATGAACACCGGAGTGCCAGCCGGAATGTCGACGCCGGCGAGCGTGGTGTCCTGCGTGGTGATGCGCCGCCAGGAGATCTGGCTCGACTCGAACCGCACCACCTCCTCGACGGTATTCGGTATGAGCGTTGGATCGGCACAGATCTGATCCCATTGATCGCGGCGGGGCAGAAGGCTTCGCAGGCTGTTGCAGATCAGCGCAGTCACCGCCTCGTGTCCGGCGAACGACAGGCCGTAGATGACCGATTCGACCTCGCGGTACGTGATGTCGGTTGGGTCAGCGAGGTGTGCGGCGATGAGTTCTGACGCGAAGTCGTCGCCGGGATCGTCTCGTTTCGATGCCGTGAAGTCGCGGCAGTATCGCCAATAGGCGAGCATCTTTTCTGCAATCTCGACTTGTTCCTGCTCGCTTGGACGCCCCCAGGAGAAGGCTTTCCTGTCGCTGCACCAGTCCTTCAGCAGCTCGTCGTCGGACGCAGGAAACCCAATGAATCGAAAGACGGTCTCGCCGGGAAGTGGGAACGCAAATGCGTCGATGAACTCTCGAGGTTGTGGGCCAGCGAGTATCTGGTCGAGGAGCTCATGGCTGCGGTTGATGATGTAGGGCTCGAGTGTTTTCAACCGGCGCCGAGAGAATCCGGCGCGGGTGTGAACCCGGATGCGACCGTGATCGGGTTCGGGACGGTTCGACATGACCGCAACGGGGTTGAAGTCGGGTGCGGCGAGGATGTCCTGGGCGCGTTTTCCAATCGGGAAAACCGGATCTTGCACGTTGGTCGAGGCATAGACGTCCGGGTCGGTGAAGACCTCGATGATGTCTTCCATGCGGGTGATCACCACGTACCCGAGCTCCTTGGAAAAGAAGATCGGGCCCTCTTCGCGGAGGCCATGTGCGATTGGGTACGGGTCGAGGAGGTAGTCGTCATTCAACGGCGACCAGTCGTGGTTCACCGGGCAACCAGGGGGCGCGGACACGATCGCATTCGGTGCCTGGTGGTAGCTGTTTGTGTCTCCCATGGTGGCGTTTCCTTCAGCTGAATGACAGTTCGAATGCGTCGAGAGCTCCGAAGTCGAAGCGGAAATGATCCCCGGCGCGGACGTCGATGGGCCGGGTGAATGAACCCGCCAGAATCGTGTGGCCCGCTTCGAGCGTGAGTCCTTGTTCGGCGTATCGACGCGCCAACCAGACGATGCCCAGTGCGGGGTGGTCGAGGACACCAGCAGCGACGCCGGTCTCTTCGATCACGCCATTGCGATACCCGAGCCCGGCGACCCACCGCAAGTCGATCTCGCGGGGTTCGACCCTGCGGCCGCCGCAGATGATTCCCGCGTCGGCAGCATTGTCCGAGATCGTGTCGATGACCGTCCGCCGACGACCGGTTTGTGGGTCGCTCCGATAGGACCGCGCAGCGATCAACTCGACAGCTGGCATGACGTACTCGGTGGCATCGAGAACATCGTCGATCGTGAGGTCGAGGCCGGAGAGGTCTTCGGAAAGTACGAAGGCCAGTTCGATTTCGAGTTTCGGATCGCAGAACGTCGCAGCCTCGAGCTCGGAGTTCGGTGCGAACACCATCGATTCGGTGAGAAAACCTGAATCGGGCGTCGTGATGTCCATCGCTTGTTGCATGGCTCTGGACGTGAGGCCGATCTTGTGACCGACCATCTTCTCGCCACGTGAAAGCTTCAGTTGCCGCCAAGCGTTCTGGATGGCATAGGCGTCCTCGAGATCGAGGTGGGGGTATTGCTCGGTCGTTTGCCGAATCTGGGTGGCGGTGCGTTCGGCATGGTCGAGAAGTGCGGCTTCTCGAGTGGCGATCTCCGGACTGATCATCACGGGCACTCCTCTGCCTCGTCGAGCAGATGTCGCAGATCGGTGAGCTCGTCTATCAGCGCGTGGAGCCGGGTGGACCCGAATCGTTCTTCGATACCGGCGTACACGGCTTCGGATTCAGGCGCAACGGTCGCAACGAGTTTGGTGCCCACGTCAGAGAGCGAAATCTCCGCTCGTCGGAGGTCGTGTGCTGCCGTCTGGCGATCGATCAATCCGCGTTCTTCGAGTTTCACCAGGATGCGGCTGAGGCTGGGAGCGAGGAGCGACGAGCGTTCGACGAGCACTCCGACCTCCGTCGGCTCTGCCGCTGACCCCAACACGCGCAAGACGCGCCACTGCTGTTCGGTGAGATCGTGAGCGGCGAGGACCGGACGAAACTGTCGCATCGCCGATTCGCGTGCTCGCAGCAAAACCATGGGCAAGGAGATGTCGAAGTGGCGGAGTTCGACCTGCATCGTCACTGTGGCTCCGGGGCGGTGTGGGTCGACCCCTCGGGGAACTCGTCGACGACCGTGTTTCGCAACGTCCCGAGCTCGGGAACGTTCACCTCGATCACGTCGCCAGGTTCGAGCCAGATCGGTGGGTCGAATCGTGCCCCAGCACCCGTTGGTGTGCCGCTGAAAATGAGGTCGCCGGGGCGAAGGGTGGTGAATGTCGAGAGATAGTGGACCTGGTAGTCGATCGAGTACTTCATCGTCGTTGGGGAGTCGTCCTGGCGTAGTTCGCCGTTGACGCGCGTGGTGAGGTGCAGTGAATCGAAGTCGGGAAGTTCGTCGAGCGTCACGAGATGCGGGCCGTACGAGCCGGTCGACTCCCAGTTCTTCCCCTGGGTGACATTGAACTTGGCGTGGCGCACCCAGTCGCGGATCGTGCCTTCGTTGCCGAGGGTCAGACCTGCGACGTGGGTTCGAGCGTTCTCGATCGGTATGCGCCGCCCCTCTTTCCCGATCACGACGACGATCTCACCTTCGTAGTCGAGCTGCGGGCTCTCCGGCGGCCTCACGAGTGGGCGATCGTGACCGGTGAAGGAGTCGGGGAAACGAACGAAGACGGAGGGGTACGCGGCATCGGTCTTGTCGGCGTATTCGGCAGCCCTGCCGCCGTAGTTCACGCCAATGCAGAAGATCTTTCCGGGCCAGGGGAGTGGTCGTTCGTAGGTGATGTCGGTGACGAGGTGATCGGCAGGCTCGCTCACGAATGGTTTCGCCTCGTCGAGGCTTGCCCGTGTGAGAAGTTCTCCGAGATCACGAGCCTCGAGGCGTCGGCCAAGATCGATCACGCCAGACCCATCGGGCGTGAGCACCCCGTAGCTTGAATCGTCGGTGGTCGAATACGAACAAAGGCGCATGCTGAGCCGTCCTGTCTCTGCCCCATCCCGACCAATAGTGTCGAGAGGGAAAGTGCTTGTCAGCAGATAATACACATGTTAAACAGTCTTGTGCACATGTTAAATACTTCGTGTCACCGAGTGGAGCCTCCACATGCCACATCTGATCGTCGAGTACTCGAGCAACGTCGCCGCACACCACAACATCGATTCGTTGCTCGACGTCATCCACGAGAACGTGTTGTCGCTCGACGTGGCACCGATCGCCGGTGTCCGCATTCGGGCGATCGAACATGGGCAGACACGAATCGCCGACGGCTCCGATGAAAACTTCGCCTACATCGCCATGGTTGCTCGGATTGGGCCAGGGCGCGATGCAGAAACGAAACACCTCGTGATCAACTCGGTGCTCGACGCCGCCATGTCCCAGGTCGATGGCGAGGGCGGGCCATTGCACATTGCGTGGTCCTTCGAGCTGCAGGAGATCGATGCCGAGTTTCGGGTCAACAGAAACAACATCGCATCGGTCATGAAGCGTGAGGTTGGCTGAGATGGCAAAGACACACACCTTCGAAGAAAATACTGCGGCAGCCGAACGGCACCTTGCCCGATTCGCCGAAACACCGCTGGCGCACCTGATTGGTGGGGAAGCCGTGCCGAGTGTCTCCGGCGAGACATTCGAGAACACCTCGCCCATCGACGGCGAACTTCTCGGGCTGGTGTCTGCCGGCGCGGCGGCCGACGTCGATGCGGCGGCAACCTCGGCCAATGAGGCGTTCAACATTTGGGGTTCGATGCCGGGCACCCAACGAAAGGCGATTCTTCATGATGTTGCCGACCTCATCGAAGAGCGAGCGCACCAGATTGCGGTGACCGAGTGTGTCGACACCGGTCAAACGATGCGGTTCATGCGTGCAGCTGCCCTTCGAGGAGCAGCGAACTTCCGATTCTTCGCCGACCAGGCACCGAGTGCAGCCGACGGCCTCTCGCTGCCGTCGGGTGAGCACCTCAACTACACGAGTCGCAAGCCGGTCGGTCCAATCGGCGTCATCACCCCATGGAACACGCCGTTCATGCTCAGCACATGGAAGATCGCACCGGCGCTCGCAGCGGGCTGCACCGTCGTGCACAAACCCGCCGAGTGGAGCCCATACACGGCTCACCTTCTTGCCGAGATCGCCGGTGAGGCCGGTCTTCCAGCGGGCGCGCTGAACGTTGTGCATGGCATGGGCGAACACGCCGGGAAGGGCCTCACCGAACACCCGAAAATCAAAGCGATTGCGTTCGTGGGTGAGTCATCGACTGGCGCCATGATCCAGGCGCAGGGTGCGCCTACCCTCAAACGACTGCACTTCGAACTCGGTGGAAAGAACCCGGTCATCGTGTTCGACGATGCAGATCTTGAGCGAGCGCTCGATGCGGTGATCTTCATGATCTACAGCCTGAACGGCGAACGTTGCACCAGTTCCAGTCGTGTCCTGATCCAAGACACGATCTATGACGAGTTCACCGAGCGACTCGCCGAGAAGATGAAACGTATCCCCGTGGGTCATCCACTCGACCCCGACACCGTGATCGGCCCGTTGATCCACCAACGCCACCACGACAAGGTCTGCAGCTATCGCGACATCGCCGTCGAAGATGGTGCCACGGTGATCGAGGGGACGGCGTGGGACGATGCGCCATCGGGCGGGCAATGGGTCACACCGATGTTGTTCACCAACGCGACGAACGCCATGCGCATTGCCCAAGAGGAGATCTTTGGGCCCGCGCTCACCGCCATCCCGTTCGCCGACGAGGCCGATGCTGTCAAGATCGGCAACGACACCGACTACGGCCTCGCCGGATATCTCTGGACCCGCGACATCGGCCGCGCCCATCGTGTGGCAGACGCGTTGGATGCGGGGATGATCTGGATCAACAGCCAGAACGTACGGCACCTGCCGACTCCTTTTGGTGGCACCAAGTCCAGTGGCATCGGACGCGACGGCGGTGACTGGAGTTTCGACTTCTACATGGAAACAAAGAACGTGTCGGTCGCTCTCGATACCCACTCGATCCCGAAGCTCTACTCATGAGCCTGTACTACGTCCAGAAGTTCCTGTTCGAACTCAACCGTGATCCGGCGATGCAGGAGAGGTACGCCCACGACCGCCACGCATCGCTCGAGTCGTTCGACCTCACGACCGAAGAGGTGAGCGCGCTGACCGAACCCGACATTGGTCTGCTCTTCCACCTCGGCGTGAACGGACAGATCCTCATGCACTTTGCCGCACTTCATCAAATCGAATGGGCAGACTATTTGCAGCAGATGCGAGACGGCATCGCCCAACACGGACCTGTACGTGAAGGGGTCTACGCGACGACCGGATACGAGGGCACCGATGCCCACGCCAAAGCGCTCGGCCAGAACACGACGTCCGAAAGAAAGTGAGCGTGGCAATGTTGGTCTTCGCGGATCTCCGCCGGAAGTGCGGAGGAAAATAATGCTCGTGTACGCAGGCGTCTGCAGCCATGCGCCGGGGATCACCGGGCGGGCCGACCAGGCCGATCCAGAAGTACGTGACGCCTTCTATGCGGCATTTCACCAGATGCGCGACGACATCGTCGCCAGTGGCGCCGAGGCGATCATCGTCATCGCCGCCGAACACTTTGCCAATTTCTTCATGAACAACATGCCGAGTTTTGCGATCGGTATGGCCGACTTTTACGACGGCCCGATCGAAGACCCGGCGTGGTTGGGAATCGACACGTTTCGCGCACCGGGAAATCGTGATCTCTCGCATCGGCTCATCACCGAGGTCATGCAGACGGTCGACGTCAGCTACGCCGAGGAGTGGAAGTTCGATCATGGGATTGCGGTACCACTGCACTTCCTCACGCCTGACTTCGATCTTCCGGTGATCCCGGTGAACATCAATTGTCAGGGTCCGCCGCTTGCGCCGCTCCAACGGTCGTGGGCGTTCGGTGAGGCACTTCGCCGGGCATGCGACTCTGTTCCGGAGAAGATGGCGCTGGTCGGTACCGGTGGTATCTCGCACTGGCCGGCGACCCCCGACTCGGGAAAGATCAACGAGGAGTGGGACCTCGATTTTCTCGATCGTTGGTGCCGGAACGACAAAGATGCGCTGCTCGCGTACGACGATCTCACCGTCTATGCCGACGCTGGCCAAGGTGGTTTCGAAATCCGGACATTTCTCGCGGTGAGTGCTGCAGCGGCGGGGGCGAATGGAACCGTCCATTTCACCGCACCGATACCGATCTTCGCAGTGAGTTGCACCATTGCCAGCTACGACCTCGAAACCTCGTCGCTCAAAGATTGATAGTGGGTGGCGAGGCGGGCGAAACCTTCGGCGAGGGTGACCTGCGGGGTCCAGCCGAGGGCTCGGCGTGTCTCGCGTTGGTCGAACCAATGCGCTGTCGACAGTTGTTCGGCGCCGAACGACGTCATCGGCGGCTCACCATCTCGAGACGTCCGGTCCCAGAGCTGTTCGAGCATGGTCCCTCCGGCGATGGCCACCGGCGCCGGAATCGATCGCGCCGTCCATGGCACCCCGGCAGCGGCAGTGATTCGAGCAAACAACTCGTGGACGGTACGAGGTTCGCCATTCGAGACGACAAATGCTCGACCACCCAGGCCGTCCGCCCGGTCAATGGCTGCGATGAGGGCATCGGCCGCGTTGTCGACCCATGTGGTGTCGACGAGGGCCAACCCGGAGCCGATCAAGGGCAGTCGTCCCTGTTTCGCTCGCTTGACGATTCGCCCGACGAGTTGCGTGTCTCCAGGCCCGATCACGAGGTGAGGGCGTATCGCTACGACCGCCATGTTCGCCGAGGTTGACGACAGCGCGATTCGCTCTGCCATGGCCTTGCTGGTCGCGTAGTCCCCGCGAGTCGATTCTGGATCGGCGACCTCGGCGCCAGCTCCGATGATCGAGTCGCCGCCGTGCGCCACCGATGGAGACGAAACATGGACGAATCGAGCGACACCGGCTTCGCGTGCTGCAGCGAGCACGGTCGACGTGCCCTCCACGTTGACCGCCATGAATGTTTCCCAATCACCGACGAGATCGACCTTGGCCGCCAGATGAAGCACGGCGTCTTGACCCTCGACGGCGCGGTCGACCACGTCGGCGTCGAGGATGGAACCTGCGAACTCCACGGTCGGTAGGCCACTCGACGAGCGTTGCAGCGTGGTGACGTCATCGCCGCGAGCGACCAAGCGCTCGACGGTCATCCTGCCGATCATGCTCGTTGCGCCGGTGACGAGAATTCGCATGGTCAGAGTTTCCCGAGAGCCCCGCCAGCGAGCCCGACCGAGGCCCACTCGGACACTGCGGTTCGATCGATCTTGGAGTTGTGGCGCCGATCGACCGGCAACCGCGGCACGTCGAACACCGCGACGATGTCTTTCGTGGTCAGCGCTCGAACGGCGTCGGTGAGCTCCAGCGAGGCCAGCGATGCCTTTCGCTCGGGTTCGTCTCGTTGCACCACGACGACGACCTGTTCGTTACCGATCGGCCCGACTCCCACGATGGCTGCGCGCACGACACCGTCGATCGATTCGACCGCCTTCTCGAGGCCCACCGGAGCGAGCGGTCCATCGGCGGTCCAGAGCACATGGTTCAGTCGCCCTCCCACCCAGAGACGGCCTTTCGAGTCGAGCGCGCCGACATCGCCGGTCCTGTGCCAACCAGTGGGTTGGGAGGCCAGATGTGTGGTGACCCAGAGCCGGTCGTAGTCCTCCCGAGCATGGGAAGCCCGCACCACGATCTCGCCCAAGCCGTTGCTCTGACCCTCTACCAACGGACGCAACTCGATGTCGACCCCAGGAAGAGGGGTGCCGACACACACGCCGTCGCCGAAGCCGGCTTCCTCGAGTTCGGGCAGGCTGATGCTCGCGACAGGTAACACTTCGGTCATGCCGTAGGGGGTGTGGGCGACGGCATTCGGGAAGACCGATTTCGCGGCCGACAGGAGTGTTGCTCGGACGGGCGCTCCAGCAGAGAGGAGCAGACGCACGTGGGCGAGCGCTTCACGATTCGAATTCTCGACTTCGTGTTCGGTGCGAATGAGGCTTTCGAGCGCGGCGGGTGAAGCGAAGACCATTGTCGCGTCGATCGCCGACGCCGCCTGCGCGACACGCAGTGCATCGATGCTCGCTGGGGCCGAGACATCCATGTCGGGCACGACCGACGTGATGCCGAGCATGGGTCCGTAGAGCGCAAACGGGGCAAAGGCCGCAACCAACGAATCGGTGGCGGTGATGTTGTACGCACCTTCTATTGCGTCGCGTTGCGCTGCGATCTGACGGTGGGTGTACCGGACGCCCTTCGAGGGGCCCGTCGATCCGGAGGTGAACACCACGGCGGCTTGGTGATCGGGGTGTGCCATGACGGGAGCATCGGTTGGTGCAGCGGCTTCGATCTCTTGGAGGTCGTGGACCACGCCGAGAAGTCGCCGCTGGATTTTGGAGAGCGGAACGGTCGATATCGGTATTCCAGGCCAGCGAAGTGCAAAGGCCGCTGCGAGCGCCTTGGGTATGCCGATCAGGTACTTGGGATGAGCCGCCGAAAGGGCGGCACCGATCTGTTTGGGACTCAGTGCGCCGTCGACCAACACCGCAACCGCTCCGAGGCGCCAGCATGCATACACCGTGACCGCCAAGTCGATTCCTGGCGGGATCATGACCGCAACACGGTCGCCCGACTCGACGCCGATTGCCACGAGTCCACGAGCCGTGTGGTCGACGCGAGTCGACAAGTCGCCAAAGGTGATGGTGCGTTCGTCGCCGGTCATCTCGCGGATGGCCGTGGTCGTGCCACGCCGTGGGTCAAAGAGGTGCTCGAGCAAGCGGCTGGTCTCGGAAGGATCGTCCGCCGGGTCTCGACGCAATTGGATGGCGGTGCGCTGGGTGTCCAATTGCCCCAACCATGCTGTGACAGCGCTCGCCACATCGGCATCTTCAGTGACGAAGTGGCCAGCACGTGGCCAGCGATGGACCTCGGCGTGTGGCAGTCGAGCCTCGAGATCGTGGAGGTAGAGATCGGAGAAGACCAAATCCTTGGTACCCCACAACAACAACGTTGGAACGTCGCCCAAGAGGCCGCAGCCTGCGGCAATGTCGTCGAGGACTGGCGCTGTTGGGTGCCCATCTTCGAGAGGAATGTCTCGGACGAATGTTTCGATGGCGTGCCGGCGCTCCTTTGTTTCGTACGGAGCCAGGAACCCGGCGCGGATGTGTTTGGGTGTCCGTGGATGTGACATCTCGAAGGCGCCGGTGATGAAGGCCGTCGTGTCGACGGTCGCACGGTGCAACGCACTGCGAGTTCGCGCCATCCGAATGACGCGCGGCGCTGAAGCGCCTTCGGGCTGGTGGACCGCGGTGTTGGTGAGAATGACACTTTGGAGCTGCGCGAGATGTCGCTGCGCCCATCCCAGGGAAATCGGTCCACCCCAATCGTGCGCAAGGGTGACAACCGGACCGGTGATTCCCATCGCATCGGTCAGCGCGCAGAGGTCATCGATGCGGTCGCCGAGTCGACGAATCGTGCCGGTCCGTTCGGAGAAGCCCATGTCGAGATGATCGATGGCTATTCCGCGAACGTCAGCCGGAAGGGCACGCAGGACGTGCCGCCACAGATACGACCAGGATGGGTTGCCGTGTACACACAGGACAGTCAGCGCAACCTCGTCGTCTGCACGATGGGTATCGAGGACATGGAAGGTCCGCGTCGTTCCATCGAGGGGAACATCGACGAGACGCGACCACGAGGGGTCGAGGCCATCGAGATCGGTCGGAGGCAGCCGGGCCGGATCGACCGGTGCCATCATGGAAAGGCACTCCCGGTCGGCGAGGTCACTACTGGCGTGACTTTCTGAATCCTGGGGTCACCATTGGATCTCGATGATCGAGGCGTTGATGCCCGAACCCATTCCCTGAAGCATGACCCCATCACCGGGACGAAGTGCGTCGGAGATCGATGCAAGTGTGATCGGTATCGCCGCCGGTCCAATGTTGCCGAGACTTGGAAAACTCCGGGGGACCCGATCGCTGTCGATGCCCAGCGTGTCGATGACAGCCTGAGTATGGACCTGGGAGACCTGGTGAAGGATGTAGTACCGCATGTCGAACCAGCCGACCTTGTCGCCGGCATCTTCCCAGGCGAGTTTGGCAACTTCGGTGCCGGCTTCGAGCAGGCCCCTGGTATCGGTGTTCATTCCCTCGAGTGAACCCACGCAGAGTTCGTGATGACGGGTCGCCGCGCGAAAGAACCCGCCGACCAGCTTGTGGCTGCCAGGGTTCTCCGAGTGGCGACCCAGAACCATGGCCGCCGAGCCTGAACCCAAGGTGAGCGACGCGAAGTTCGAGAATAGGTCGTCGATCGTTGCTTCGGGCGAGAGCAGACGGTTGATGGTGTTGTCGTGGATCTGTCGTGTGCCTTCGCCGTCGACGACGAGCACGTAGTCGACCTGGCCAGACTCGAGCATTGTTCCGGCGAGGTGCATGCCATTGAGGAATCCGAGGCAGGCGTTCGAGATGTCGAAGTTCATACACGTCGAGGGCAAATTGAGCTGATCGTGAACGGTCACTGCGCTCGATGGCTCGAGCCGCTCACGACAGACACTCGAGTCGACCATGAGGCCAATACGGTTCCGATCGACGCCCGAAGCGGCGATTGCCTGTTCGCCCGCCATCGCCGCAGCGTCCATGAACGAGGTGCCTTCGTGCCACTGGCGGCGAGCGCTGATGCCAGCAAGCGACTCGAGAAGTCCCGGTTGGGCGCCTGTTCGTTCGTAGAACGGAGCGAGGCGCGCGTCAATGTCGGCCGACGTGACGAGCTCGGGCGCCTCGATCGCTTCAACCGACAACACGGCCACATCGTCGAACTTGAAGTTGGCGTTACCCATTAGTGGAACCCTCTGTACTGGCCTGGAAGATCATTGCACGCTACGGCTCGTTGCGCGGGATTGGTCGGGAATGGACTATTTCGACGCGTTCGATGTCTCGGTGACGATCGGCTCGTACGTTCCACGCTGGGTGGGATCGATCGGCGCCGCTGCGTCGCAGCCGTAGTTGAGGATGCGCAGGATTCGGTCACTTCTTTTCACACCGAGGACCGAAACCGTGGCGGTTTCGAGCGTGAACCGGCGGCCTTCTCGAGGATCGAGCTCGAGCCAGCGCGCAATGAGGATCGCCAGCAAGTGTCCGTGGGCAAAAACGAGGACTGGCCCATCTGCCGACGCCTTCGACAGTCGGGCGATCGCACGGTCGGCCCGCACGCCAACTTCAAGCGCGGTCTCGCCGTCCTCGAGCGCGCCGGCCCACTTCGACCAGCCGGGTTCGTCGAGCTGAATCGCGTCGTTGGTGCGTCCCTCGTACACGCCGTAATCCCATTCGAGCAGATCGTCGTCGATCATCAATTCGTCTGGTGTTCCCGCAATCTCTGCGAGCTCGGCGGTGTCTCGAGCTCGCGACAGCGGTGAGGAGAACTGATGGGCGAAGTCCCACCCGCTCAGTGTTGTGCCCACGCTGGCGGCTTCGCGGCGGCCGCGTTCGGTGAGCGCGATGTCGCTGCGCCCCGTGTGTCGCCCAACGCGACTCCACTCGGTTTCACCATGTCGGACGAGCACGATCTGTCGGGCCATTTGTCGACCTTAGGGGATGATTGGACGAGTGTTCGAGTCACTGCCTCCGGCGATGAGAACATCGAGTCCGGCGATGATGTCGGTCCATCCGTCGACTGATCGCGGTTTCACGAAGTACGCGCGTGCGCCGTTTCGAAGAGCGCCGTCGATGTCGGTCTGGTTGTCCGATGTCGAGAGAATGACGACGGGGACGTGTCGGAGATCAGGCTCCGATTCGATTGCCTGCAACACGTCGAGCCCCCGCACCCCAGGGGCATTCAGGTCGAGCAGGATGAGATCGAGCGTCGAGTCAGACCCTGCGTGCTGGGCAAGGCTGGCCAGCGCCTCGGACCCGTCGACGAGGTGTTCGGTTTCGTGTGGGTGGGCAAGCTTGTCAAGGGCTCGCAGCGTCGCCCGTGCGTCCAGGAGGTTGTCTTCGACGAGCAGGATTCGTGTTGGCTGGCGAGGTGACGACGGAGAGGTCATGGCTCACGAGGAAGCGCAATGTGGAACGTCGCCCCCTTTTCGGGAGCTGACTCGACCCAGATGCGTCCGCCATGGCTCTCGACGATCCGCTGAGCGATGGCCAGGCCCAACCCGACACCCTCGTAGTCGGGGTGACCCCGACCGAAGAGCTCGAAGATGCGTTCATGCTGCGCCGCGTCGATGCCAATTCCGTTGTCGCCGACGCTGATGATCCACTCCTCGCCGTCCGCCCGTCCATTGATCTCGACACGGGGTGATGTTTCATCTCGATATTTGAGAGAGTTCTGGAGGAGGTTCTGCAGGACTTGTCGCAGCTGCAGTCGGTCGCCGAGCACAACGGGGAGTTCGTCGATCACGAGTTCTGCCTCGGCCTCGGCGAGGTCGGCCTTAAGAATTTGACGGAGCTCGTCGGCAACGTCGTTCAGATCGACCGTCGTGTTCGGGGTGGCTTGGTGACGATCGACGCGGCTGTATTCGAGCAGTCCTCGAATCAGCTCTTCCATGCGAGTGACCGCCTCGGAGACCAACTGGCGCAGATCCTGCGCCTCCTCGTCGAGCCCGCTCCCGAGCGTGGCGACGAGGTGTTCGTCGAGAAGTTCGAGACCTTGTCGGACGTTGCGAAGCGGGGCCTGAAGGTCGTGCGATGCAATGTAGGCGAACTGCTCGAGATCGCGATTCGATCGTTCGAGTTCGACCAGCAGTGTGCGGAGTTCGCTCGTCCGGTCCTCGACTCGTGATTCGAGCGTCGAGTTGGCTTTCAGGAGGGCTTGTTCGGCCTCGACCCGGTGGGTGAGGTCGTGGATGATTCCCGTGAATCGCCGTGGAGTCTGCCCATCGACTTCGCTGACGGACAAGAACATCGGGAAGATCGAACCATCACTCTTCCGGGCGGTGACTTCGCGACCGATACCGATGATCTTCGTCTCGCCGGTCGTGAGGTAGTTCTCCAGATATCCGTCGTGTTCGGTCCGAAATGGCTCGGGCATCAGCATCGAGACGTTTTCGCCCACGAGTGCCTCGAACGTGTAGCCGAAGAGTTTGCTCGTCGCTGCATTCGCCATCTCGATCAGCCCGGTCTCATCGATCACGATGATCGGATCTGCGGCCGTTGCGAGTATGGCCTCGTTGAGTCGCTGATTCAGATCCGTCACGTTGACAGGCTTGCCGAGTGAGGGTCGGGGATCAAGGACCTTTGTCACTTGGCCGCTGTGGCGACATCCGCGACGGTGTTCACAAACCTGCCGAGGAGCTTGCGATGTCATTCACCGATGAACGAACGGGGAACGAGGTGATCCCACTCGCGCAGTGTGTGCACCGTCTCGAGGCCAAAGAAGTCGGCAGGATCGCCTTCGTGCGAGGCCAGCGAATCCACCTCTACCCAATCAACTATGCGTGGGACGGTGAGGCCATCATCTTTCGGTGTGACGCCGAGAGTCCGATCGCCGATTCGATCGACAACGAAGTGGTGATCGAGGTCGACCACATCGATGAGCGCGAACACTTCGCCTGGAGCGTGATCGCTCGTGGCACTCCTCATCTCGTCAACCCCGAGGAAACGCCGGAGATGATGCGCAGGTTGCGTTCTCTTTCGCTCTACCCGTGGGCGGGGGGAGAGAAGGGAATTTGGATTCGAATGATTCCCTCGCCGTTGACCGGACGGGTCGTCCACTCGAACCAGCCCGGCGGGTTCTGGATCAGGTGCGAGATCATGCCGGTGATGAAGCACACGGTGAAGGTCACGCCGAGGACGGAGCCCAGCAGTGCGGCGATGCGGGTGTCGTGCAGCGACGACGCGTACTGGCCGCTGACGGGCCCACCGTCGCTTCCGTTCGGGTCGGTGTGGCCGCTGGGTGGGGACAAGGTGGTCGACACTCAGCGGCTCCGTTCGAGATCCGCGGGCTCGGCCAGCCGGCGCAGCGTTGCCGCGAAGCGGGTGTCCGGAGCCGCTGCGGCCACCGCGAACGCATCGGCCGGGTGGTCGACGTCTCGCCGGGTCGGGAGCTGGTGGGTGCGGAGGCCGAGGTCGCTCAGCCGCTGGAGCTGACGGGAACCGGTGTCGGCCTCGCTGGTGGGGATTCCGGCGAACACATCGACGGGTTCGGCCAGCCCGATGGCCCACCAGCCGCCATCCTCGGCCAGGCCGATCACCGCGTCGGTGTCGGCCCCGTCGAGGGCGTCCATGGCGGCATCGAGGTCGGCGCCGGTGACCTGCGGGGTGTCCATGCCAATCTGGATACCTGGTCCGCCGGCATCGGCCCACGCCCCGGCCAGTCGGTCGGCCAGCGAACCGGTGCGCTGCGCGACCACCTCGAACTCGGTGGGGACGATGCCCTCGGGGTCGCCGTCGAAGGACACGACCACTCGGTCGGCCCGGCAGTCGCGAGCAGCGGCGAAGGTATCGGCCAGTGCCGCCGAGGCGAGTGCCGCCGCCCCCTCCGGGCCGAAGGTGGGAATGAGCCTGGTCTTGGCCCGCCCTGGCAGTGGCGCCTTGGCGAGGATCAAGCAATGCACGGGTTTCACTATGCCCGACCACGGGCGGCCGTGGGTGGGCGGGGCTCGTTCTGCGGCTTCGAGCGGTCGGCGTTCGGGCCGAGAGGTCCCTTCGTAAGATGGTGCGGTGCCGACCCCTGGGAGCCTGATCGGGTCGCCGCGCCGGTCAGATGGTCCGCAGGATCCGACTCATGTCGCGCACCGCTCGGGCCGTCCCCCGCAGCGTGCCGGTCACCTTCGACCGCCCTTCCCGGGGCCGGTAGGGCACGTCCACCTCGGTGACCCGCCAGCCGGCGAGGTCGGCGCGCAGGACCATCTCCAGGGGCCACCCGAAGCGTCGGTCCTCCATGCCCAGATCCAGCAGAGCCTGACGCCCCATCGCCCGCATGGGGCCGAGGTCACGGATGGTCAGGTCGGTCCGTCGACGGATCTCGGCGGCCAGGAACCGGTTGGCCAGTCGAGCGTGCGGAGGCCAGGCCCCCCGGGTGGCGTCCCGTGCCCCCAGGACCAGGTCGGCGTTGCCGGCCAGGACCGGGTCGGCCACCAATGGCAGATCGGCAGGATCGAGCGAGCCGTCGGCATCCATGAAGCAGAGCACCGGATCGGTAGCCGCCAGCAGTCCGGTCCAGCACGCAGCCCCGAAGCCTCGCTCCGGTTCGTGCACCACCAGCGCGCCACGATCCCGGGCCACGTCGGGCGAGCCGTCGGTGGAACCGTTGTCGACCACGATCGGCCGGTACCCCGCAGGCATGGCATCGAGGAGGTCGCCGATGGCGCCGACCTCGTCGAGCATCGGCAACACGACGTCCGGCACGGGGCGAGACGGTACCAGTGACCCCACGGACGCAGATGACGACCGACGAGTCGATCGGGGCCACCCAGCGGGCTCGGCTGCCGGCGATCGTGGGTCTGTCGTTGGTCGCGTGGGCGGCCCTGATCGCCGCGGCCACCCTCCGCGGCAACCCGATGCGCGAGGTCATCAAGCTGCAGGCGCCGCCGCTGATCGCCTCGGTCGATCACCACGTGCAGGCATCGACGTGGCTGGTGCTCGCCCTCGGGCTGGCGCTGGCCGGGCTCGTTCCCCGCCTGTGCGGCCGCCTCGGGTGGCGCCGGGTGCTGGTGCTGACGGTACTGGTGGCCCTGGGGTGGGGTCTGGCCCTGGCGTCGATCCGGGGTGCCGACCGCCTCGAGGCCGGCCTCGAGGGACCGTACGAGTACCCGGCCGTGGTGGTCCAGGTCGACGAGGTCGGCGTCCGGCAGTTCATCGACACCTTCACCGACCCGGACGTGTTGGCGGCCTATCCCGTCCACGTCGAAGGCCACCCGATCGGTTCGGCGCTGCTCTTCGTCGGGTTGGACCGGATCGGCCTCGGGGGGCTGGGACCGGCGGCGGCGCTCATGATCCTGGCCGGCGCGGCCACGGTTCCGGCCGTCCTGCTGGCCGTGCGCGAGGTGGCCGATGAAGGGCGGGCCCGGCAGGCGGCGCCGTTCGTGGCCATGGCCCCGGCCCTGATCTGGATGGTCACGTCCGCCGATGCGCTGTTCACCTCGGTCGCGGCGTGGGCGATCGCCTTACTCGTGCTGGCCACGTCGTCGGATCGCTCGCTGCGCCGACGCGAGGTCCTCGCGGTGGCCGGTGGCGCGGTGTTCGGCCTGGGTCTGCACCTCAGCTACGGCCTCGCCCCGCTGATCCTGGTGCCGGTGTTCGTGATCGTGCTCCGACGCCGGTGGGACGTCCTGGCCTGGGCCGCGCTCGGCGGTGGCGTGGTGACCGGGGTGTTCACGGTCGCCGGGTTCTGGTGGTTCGACGGTCTGGCTGCCACCCGAGTCCGCTACGGCGTCGGCATCGCCCGCCTGCGTCCCTATTCCTACTTCGTGCCCCTCGGGAACCCCGCTGCCTTCGCCGTGACGTTGGGGCCGGCGGTTGCAGTGGCGATCGCCACCGTGCGGGACCGCAGGCTGTGGATCCTCACCGGGGCCATGCTGGCGACGGTCCTGGTGGCCAACCTGTCGGGCTTGTCCAAGGGAGAGGTCGACCGCATCTGGCTGCCATTCGTCCCTTGGGTGGTGCTCCTGTGCGGTGGCCTGGCCGACGTAGGTCGGTCCCGCCCGATTGCCCTCCGCCGCGGTGCGCCCGGGACCGCTCACGTCGATGACCCGGGCGGGTCCGAGCCCGTTGGTGGTGCCAGCGACCGGCCGGACCTCGGCGAACTGGCGATCGATGGGCCAGCGCCTGTGACGATGCGGTGGTCGACCCTGGCCGGCGCGATGTTGGTCCTTCAGGTCATCGCTGCGGTGACCATCGAATCGCTGATCCTCACCCCCTGGTAGGTCTCTCGTGCGCATCTTGGTCACCGGTGGTCTCGGATTCATCGGCTCTCGCCTGGTCGACGACCTGGTGGACGCGGGTCACGAGGTGGTGGTGCTCGACTCTGTCGCCGCTCATGTCCACCGCGTGGACCCGGACTACCGCAACCCTGCCGTTCGCTACCTGGACGGTGACGTGCAGGATGTCGATGCGTGGCGGACCGCGTTGGTCGGCGCGGAGGCCGTCTCTCACCAGGCGGCCCGGGTGGGTCTCGGGGTCAGCCCGGCCGATGTGATCGGGT